>ERZ1370068.7378-contig-6298_pt1 | contig 59268 bp, 78 predicted proteins | sample MGYA00561227_ERZ1370068 | MGnify/ENA primary metagenome ERZ1370068 (study PRJEB38410, sample SAMEA6850437) | metagenome | study: Metagenomic assessment of the ecological functions of the soil: analysis of the soil microbiota associated with the... | reverse complement strand
CCGAGCTCGGCGAGTATCTCAGCGGGAAGCGGCGTCGCTTCGACGTGCCGGTCGACCTGCGGCAGGTGTCCGACTTCCAACGCCGGGTCTTGATGGCCGCGCGCCGCATCCTGCGCGGACGCGTGCTGTCGTACGGCGAGATCGCGTCGCATCGGCCAGCCGGTGCTGAGCCGAGCGGTCGGACAGCGCTCGGGCGGAATCCCGTGCCGATCGTGATCCCGTGTCATCGCGTCGTCGCCGGCGGTGGTGGTGGCCCGGTGGCTAGCGCTGGCGGGGAGCGCCATCAAGAAGAAGCTGCTCGCGCTCGAAGGCGCAACCGAAGACGGGTACGTGGTCATGACGCAGAGCGTTGCCGGTTTGCGTCGCCAGTGCCGCGCGTCGCTGAGCAGCATGAACTGGCGTGCGCGAGCGTAAAACGTCAAGCAACTTCGCGATGAAGCGCAAAGCGCAGACGTGGCACCGTGCTTTGCTGTGATGACGAGCGGCCAGTAACCCTTCAAAGTACGGTGAGCAACAATTCTTCTTGGTTGGGTGCAGTGTTGAAGAATCCAGGCAATCCCGTGGGGGAGCTCTCCTCGCGGTATGCCAGGGTGGGGAGCCGGTGGGACCAGCGACGGCACCCACCCGGCTGCAGCGTCGACCCAGGCGAGACTGGTCGCCCACACCCGTCGAAGCGCGGCGCTTCACGACGAAGAAGATCACGGAGCCGAGCAGCTCCATCGCGAAGCTCACCGTGATCCTACGCGGCAGGGACCACTATCCTGACGCTCTGTCGAGCCCCACGAACCACGTGCCCCTCACGCTGCGACCGCTGGCGCCCTCGCACACCACCGCGCGTTGGTATCGCCCGCCCCGATTTCATCCTTGAAGCGCCACTTCCAGATGGCGTAGAGCACCGGATAGACGAGCAGCTCGAGCACGAAGGAGGTGCAAGAGCCCCCGACCATCGGCGCGGCGATGCGCTTCATCACGTCCGCGCCGCGTCCCGGTCGACCACATGATCGGCAGCAAGCCCCATGAACGCCGCCGCGACCGTCATCATCTTCGGCCGCACGCGCTTCACCGCGCCGTGCACGATCGCTTCCTCGAGGTCCGCCTCGCGTGCGCATGCGTCCCGCTGCGCACCCGCTCGTCGTAGGCGAGGTCGAGGAAGAGCAGCATGAAGACGCCGGTCTCGGCGTCGAGGCCCATGAGCGCGATCATGCCCACCCAGACGGCGATCGAGGTGTTGTAGCCGAGGCCGTAGAGGAGCCAGACGGCGCCGACGAGCGAGAACGGCACCGCCAGCAGGACGATCCCGGTCTTCACCGCCGAACTCGGTGTTCATGTAGAGCAGCAGCGCGATGAGGAAGAGCGTCAGCGGGAGCACGACGCTGCAGCCGCTCGCGCACCCGCGGCCATGTTCTCGTACTGGCCGCTCCACACGAGCTGATAGCCCGTGGGCAGCTCGACGCTGCTCGCTGCACGCGCCGCTTGCGCCTCGTCGACGTAGCCGCCGATGTCGCGGCCGGCCATGTCGACGTAGACGTAGCCGGCGAGCTGGCCGTTCTCGTTGCGGATCATCGCCGGGCCCTCGAGCCGCTTGCAGATGTCGGCGATCTGCGCCGAGCGGAATCTGCGCGCCCGACGGCGTCGGCACCAGGACGCCGCTTGCAGGCGCGCGAGGTCGTCGCGAAGCTCGCGCCCGTAGCGCACGTTGACCGGGTAGCGCTCGCGGCCCTCGATCGGTGGTCGTGACGTTCTCGCCGCCGATCGCCGACATGACGATCGCCTGCGCATCCTCGACCGAGAGGCCGTAGCGGGCGAGCTCGCTCGCGGTCGAGGTCGAAGTCGAGGTAGTAGCCGCCGGCGGTGCGCTCGGCGAGCACGTTCCGCGTGCCCGGCACGTCGCGCAGGATCGCCCTCGAGCTGCTCGCCGATCTGCTGGATGACCTTCAGGTCGGGGCCGAGGACCTTGATGCCGATCGGGGTGCGAACGCCGGTCGAGAGCATGTCGATGCGGTTCTTGATCGGCATGCGTCCAGATGTTCGGGATGCCGGGAAAGCGCAGCTGCGCGTCCATCTCGTCCTGCAGCTCGTCGAAGGTGATGCGCTCGGGTGTGATGCGCGAAGAAGCCAGCGAAGCGGCGCCGGCTAGTTCGAGTACCAGCGCTCGCGCCGGCCGCCACTCCGCTTCAGGTTTGAGCAGCACCGTCGTTTCGACCATCGAGAACGGTGCCGGGTCGGTCGGCGAGTCCGCGCGGCCCGCTTTGCCGAACACGCGCTCGACTTCCGGGAAGGTGCGGAGTATCCGGTCCTGAATCTGGAGGATGCGCTGCGCCTCGGTCACGGACATGCCCGGGAAGCGCGGTCGGCATGTAGAGATATGCCCCTTCGTTCAGCGGCGGCATGAACTCGGAGCCGAGCTTGCAGGTAGACCGGGACGGTCGTCGCGACGATGAGCGCGGCCGCGACCAAGCGTGATCGACCCGATGCCGCAGCACCGCAGCGGCACAGCGGCTCGTAGACGGCGAAGAGGACGCGGCTGATCGGGATGCCGTTCCTCGGGATAGTAGCGGCCCACCGGTCGCCACGTTGGCGACGCGCTGCGAGCCAGCGCGGACGAAATTGCCACGGGCTCCATGCGCGGTGAAGAGCATCCGCATCGCCGGGTCGAGCGTCACCGCCGAGAACCGCCGCGAGCGCCATCGCGAGGTTCTTCGAGTAGGCGAGCGGCTTGAAGAGCCGGCCCTCCTGGTCGACCAGAGTGAACACCGGCAGGAACGCGACCGCGATCACCAGCAGCGAGAAGAACACCGACGGGCCCGACTTCCTTCGAGCGCCTGCAGGCGGACCGCGTGGTAGTCGCCCTTCCGCCCGCCGGCGACCCATTCCTCGAGCCGCTTGTAGGCGTTCTCCACCTCGACGATGGCGCCGTCGACGAGCACGCCGATCGAGATCGCGATGCCCGCCAGCGACATGATGTTCGACGTCAGACCCATGAAGTACATCGGGATGAAGGCCAGCAGCACCGAGACCGGAATGGTGACGATCGGGATCACCGCGGACGGGATGTGCCAGAGGAAGACGAGGATCACCGCGCTCACGATGAGCATCTCCTCGCCGAGGGCGTGCGCGAGCGTATCGATGGAGCGCTCGATGAGCCCCGACCGATCGTAGGTGGTGACGATCTCCACGCCTTCCGGAAGCGTCGGAGCCAGCTCGCGCAAGCCGCGCCTTCGTGCGGTCGATGACGTCGAGGGCGTTCTCGCCCTGGCGCATCACGATGATCCCGCCGACGGTGTCGCCGAGGCCGTCGAGGTCCGCAACACCGCGCCGAATGTCGGGCCCGAGCGCGACCTTGGCGACGTGCTTCACGAGAACCGGGCGTCCCGGTCTTGTCATCCATCGCCGACGACGATGTTCTCGAGGTCTTCGAGCGGTCCGAACGTAGCCGCGGCCGCGCACCATGTACTCGGTGCCGGCAAACTCGAGCGAGCCGGCCCCCGACCTCGTTGTTGCCCTTGCGGACCGCGTCGACGAGTCGTGCGAGCGGAATGTTGTAGGCGAGCAGGCGGGTCGGGTCGGCGTTCACCTGATACTGCTTGACGAAGCCGCCCACCGCGGCGACCTCGGCGACACCGGCACGGACTGGAGGCTGTAGCGGAGATACCAATCCTGAAGGCTCCGCAGGTCCGCGAGCGACGTGCGCGCCAGAGTGGTCCACGAGCGCATACTGGTAGACCCAGCCGACGCTGGTCGCATCCGGCCCGATCTCGGTCCGCACGCCCTCGGGCAGTCGCGGCAGGATCTTGCTCAGGTACTCGAGGACACGCGACCGCGCCCAGTAGAGATCCGTGCCGTCCTCGAAGATGACGTAGACGTACGAGTAGCCGAAATCGGAGAACCCGCGGACGGCCTTGATGCGCGGCGCGCCGAGAAGCGCCGTCGCGATCGGGATACGTGACCTGGTCCTCGAGGATGTCCGGGCTGCGGTCCCAGCGCGAATAGATGATGACCTGAGTGTCCGAGAGGTCCGGAATCGCATCGAGCGGAATGTGCTTCGTCGTCCACACCGCGCCGAGAACGGCGACGGCCGTCAGCAGGAGGACCAGTCCGCGGTTCTTGGCACTGAATTCGATGATGCGCTCGACCATCGGGCGGGTGACCTCAGCGCGCCGGCGCGGGCGCGCGTTTGTACGCGGCGAGCGCGGCCCGAAAGCGCGACTCCGAGTCGATGAGGAAGTTCGCCGACGTGACGACCTGCTCTCCCTCACGCAAGACCCGAGCGCACCTCGTAGTAGCCTTCCGCCTCGCGCCCGAGCTCGACGGCACGTGGCTCGAACGTCCCGTCGTCCTTCACGGCGAAGACCAGCTGATGCTCGCCGGTGTCGAGGACCGCGTCTTCCGGCACGGCGAGCTGCTCCCCGAGCGGCACATGAATCATCACGTCGACGAAACTCTCGGGCCGAAGCGTTGCATCCGGGCGTGGACACCAGGCCGCGCACGCGCGTCGTACGCGTCATCGGATCGAGAATCGGATCGATGGCCAGGATCTCGGTCGTGAAGCGTTCGCCCGGGAGGGCCGGCGAGGTCACGACCATCGTCTGCCCTTGCTTCACGAGCGGCGCTTCGTACTCGTAGATTTGGGCGTAGATCCAGACCGACTTCCCGGGGAGAAGCAGCTCGACGGGATCACCAGCTGCGCTCGTGAGTCGCCCAATCTGCTGCTCGGAAGGCCGAGCTGACGGAGTTTCAAGCGCGCACCGCGCACGAGCGCATCGGCACCGGACTGCGCCTCGCGAATGGAACTGTCGCCGATCGCACGCTTGGAGATCGCCGCCTCGCGATACTCGACGACCGCTTGGTAGAGTTTGGGATCGTAGGCGACGCGGCCGACGGCTCGAATCACGATCTCGAGCGGGCGGCGTTCGATGCGTGCCTTCGTGACTCCGATGAGCTGCTGCCGCTCCCTCGAGAGCGTGAAGGCCGCATGCCCCGGCACATCGCCACCGGTTGCCTCCGGCTCGTCCTCGTAGACCGGGATGTAGGCCATCCCCATCTCGTCCTTCGCGGGCTCCGAGGAGACGACGTCGGCCCGCATGGGATGGCGGTAGAACTTCGGCTTTCGGGGCGCCGCCGATGCCGCATCCCCGTCAGGGTGTTGCCATCCGTTCCCCGGCTCCAGCTGCCGCCCCGGTATCGTCGACCCGCTGCAGCTTCATCTGGCAGATCGGGCAGATCCCAGGCTTGTCCGAGACGATCTGCGGGTGCATCGCACACTGGTAGTGCGCCTTGCCCCCGCACTCCTCGAGTGACCGACCTCTCCGCCGCCGTCGACCGACACCCACCCGCCGACGTAGGCGGCAACCGCGGCCGCGGTGACGAGGAACAGAACGAGTACGAGTGCCCGTCTACTCATGCGCGCTCCGGGATCGTGAGACATCACTCCCTCGAACGCGCGGCAGATCCGTCCCCGCCGCGCGTTCGAGATCCGCGTAGGCTTTCTCGAACTCCGCTTGGGCCATCACGTGCTCGAGGTGCACCGACTCCATCGAGCGGAGCGTGTCGATCAGGTCCAGAAATGAAACCTCCCCCGTCTGATACCCGCTTTCCGTCACCCGCAACGCTTGCTCCGTCTGCGGTATGTGCGTCTTCGTAAAGAGCTCGTACTGGAAGAGCGCCGTCTGTGCTCGGAGATATGCCTGGTCGACCTCACGACGGATGCGATCTTCGAGCCGCCGACGCTCGGCATGGGCGGCTCGCAACCGAGCGTTCGCTTCCTCGATCCCGGCGCCGTACTTGGCTCCGTTGAAGATCGGGAGCGTCATGGAAAGCATGCCTCCAAATCCGTCACGGGCGTCACTATTCACGAAGCGGCCTACGGAGACTTCGAAATCGGGGTACCGGCTCCGCTCCGCCAGCTTCACCCGCACTCTCCTCGCGGGCGATCGCTGCATCCTGCGCGCGCACATCGGGTCTCCGCTCGAGGGCCCGCGAGACCACATCGTCCGTCGAGAGGTCCAGTGTCGGAGGCGCCAGAGCTTCGGGACGTCCACTGAGGCTCTCCTTGGTGCGCGAGAGCAGCGCCGCGAGCTCAGCGCGTGCACTCTCGATGGCAAGTCCCTCCGTTCGGACGCGATTCACGAGATGCGTCAGCTCGACGTGGCTCCGAAGTACATCCGCCTGGACTGCGTCGCTCGTCGCGTAGCGTTCCTCGACGACGTGCGAGAACCGTTCGACCAGTGCCTTCTCGCGCGAGAGGACGGCGAGCTGCTCGTAGGCGAGCCAAAGCTCGAAATAGGCGCGCTTCACCGCCGTGACGACGTCGAGCTCGACCGCTTCTGATTCGTGCATCGATTGCGCCGCCTCGTGCGTGGCGACGTCCGCGGCGAGCGCCCGTTTGCCCGGGAAGGGAATCCGCTGCGACAGACGAAAGATGTTGTTGTCGGCGCGGTCGACCCGAAAAGAATTGGGCGCATTCCACGCTTCGTAGCTGAGCGTGGGATCGTCCCACGCGCGCGCCTGCGCCGGCATCGCCGCCTTTGCCGCCGACTGCTCCCGTGACGCACGAAGCTCCGGGTTCTGCTGCCGCGCTTCCTCGAGAAGCGCCGGGAGCGAGAGCGTCTCCGCCACTTCGTCTGCAGACCCATGGCGTACCGGGGCGAGCACCGAGACACACGCGAGGAGACCGAGTGCCGTTGCGCGTACCCGCTGACCTCCCCAAACCCTTGGAGTTGCACCTATCCCCGAGATCATGCCCGGGAATACGGCGTCGAGCGCGACGCGTAACACCCAGGCGCGAGCGCCGTCCTCGGCTCCCCCGAGGGCGCGTTACGGTCCGCGCAGGTGACCGTATACCGAGACAGGAACTCGAGGACGGATGACCTTCAGACGAGATGCCATGGCGGCCCACCAGACGGGCAGCGACGCTGCGGTCGACAGGCGCATCTGGGGTTTGACCGTCCCGTCGAGCGGGCGTCACGCCGACCGGCGAAAGAGCCCTCTCGCGAACGACCGGTGGGCTGGGTTACGCTGGCACGAGACGAGCATATTCAAGCGAAGGAACCAGGTGCGCGACCCGACATCCGACGAGATCCTCATGGCGGCCTACCAGGCGGGCAGTGAAGCGGCGTTCCGCCAGCTCTTCGAACGGCACGCTGGGAGCGTCTATGGGTTTCTCGTCCGGCGCCTCGGGGACGCCGCCCTCGCGGAGGACGTCTACCAAGAAGCGTTTCTCCGCCTGCATCGCGCGCGGCACACGTACGACCCACAACGACCGTTTCGCGCGTGGCTCTTCGGCATCGTCCACAACCTGCTGACGGACGCACTGCGACAACGTGGGCGATCAGCGGCGACGTCGTCGGGCTTCGAGCCCGCCTCCGATCACGGCTCGCCCGAGGAGCTGGCGGTCGCGCGCCAGTCGGCGAGCGCGCTCGGCCGAGCTCTCACGAGCCTGCCGTCCGACGAAGCGACCGTGCTCATTCTCGCGCGCCTCGAAGGCCTCTCGTACGACGACATCGGCGGCATCCTCGGTCGTTCCGCGGCTGCCACCAAGCAACTCGCCTATCGCGCGCTCAAGCACGTCCGGGCGCGTATGATCGCCGACGGCCACGAGGAGAAGTCGTGAAACCCACCCACAGCTGTTCGGCGTATCAAGCCTGGCTCGTCGATGCGCTTGCCGAAGGGTCGTCCGATCCCGGCCCGCGCGATCTGCTCGCACACGCAGCGACCTGTGACGACTGCCGAACCTCCGGGGTCGAGCTCGCCGAGAGCTGGCGGACGTTCAACGTCCTCCCGCCACTCGATCCGCCGCACCGCGCTGCAGGAACGCACACGGAGCGCGGTCTTGGCCCTGATGGCGGAGGAGCGGGGCAACGCACCGGCACGCCAGTGGCGCATCGCGAGCCAAGCTCCGCTCGCAGTCGTCTCCGGCCTGCTGGTTGCGACGGCAACGCTGGCGCTTCTCGGCGGCCTCGTGTGGGGCAGCTCGCTGCCGCGCGGGCACCTCTTCTTCTGCTCGGCGATCTTCACCGGACTGCTCGTGGGCGCGTTCTCATGGATCTATAGCGCGACGACCGTGAACGGAGTGCATCTCGATGCCGCCGCCCGGGTCGGAGTCTTGGCGCTCGCCATCACGGTTGCCGCGACGACCGCCTGCCCGGAGCTGCACGTTCTGGCCTGGTGGGATCGCTCGTACCTCGGCGACGTCTTCACGCAGCTCCTCGGGCGTGGGGGCAGCTCCGTCGTCTTCGGATTCATCTACGGGCTCTTTCCCTGGATTTCTCGCGGCGCTCTTCGGCGGCCAGCTGCTCGCGGAGCGGCCCGTGGCAAACGGGTTGGTCGCTGTGGCCGTGGTGCTGTTGCTCGCCACGCCAGTGATCTACCTGCAGTCGTCCCCTTCACATCGGGAGTCGTGGCGAGCTGGCTTGCTGGGACCGCCGCGGGGACGCTCTGCGGCGTATTCGGCGCGATCCGCGTTCGGCAACGTGTCGCCGTCGCGGCGGCCGGATGAACGATCAGCCCGAGATCGACGCGGGGCAGGGAAGCAGCGTGACGCGCACGACGGCGTTGTAGTCGGGCTCCCCGCTCGCCGGATCGAGACGCCGTCCGATCAGCACGTTACCCTCCGGCCAATAGACCTGGAGGGTTCCAGGCACGACGCGTGCCACCCGACAACGGCCGGTGAACCGCCCGAGCGCCGACACCAGCTCGAGAGGCGAGTCCTCGGCGAGCCCGAGGCGTGCGGCATCGGATGCCGCCATGAAAACCGCATCCCGGCGATGCGTGCCGGTGAGCGCGTCGCTCGTACTCTGGGTCATCGAGTTGAACTGCTTGCCGCGCCGGGTCGAGACGACGAACTCGTCGGGCGCGCGCACGGTCGGCTGCACCGCGATCGGGACGAAGCGCGCGCGCCGCCGGGAAGCTGATCGCAGACGCCGCCGCTCGCAGAGAAGCGGGCCGCCGTACTGCACCGAGTCGCCGGCCCGGCGGAGACCACCGATGCCGCGATAGAGCGGCATCACGCGCTCCATCTCGTCGCGCACGCGCTGCGCGTCGTCGCAGCCGAGCGCCGCGCGCCGCGGCTCGTCGAGCGCGCGGCGCGGCCGATCGCCGCCAGGATCTCCCACTCGGCGCGCGCCTCGCCGATCCGCCGGCCGGGAATCTCCGGCGAGAAGCGGACGCGGCGCTCGGTCGTCGTCGACGTCCCGCCGCCGCGTTGCTCGTAGCGGGTGGCGGCGGGGAGCACGAGGACGGCGTCGCTCTCGACGAGCGTCGAGCGGTTGAGGACGATGTCCTGGTGGATGCGGAGCGGAACGCGCGCCAGCGCCTCCGCGCACCATGCCGGGTCGGGCATGGTCTCGAGGAAGTTGCCGCCGAGAAGATAGAGGACGTCGAGGCGGCCGGCATGCGCGGCGTCGAGCATCGCGGCCGTCATCATCCCGGGCGCCGTCGGCACGGAGAATCCCCAGGCCGACTCGCAGCGGGCGCGCGCCGCCGGGTCGTCGATCGGCTCGCCGCCCGGCAGGACGTTCGGCACGCTGCCGCACTCGGCCGCGCCCTGGACGCCGCTGTGGCCGCGGATCGGCATGAGCCCGGCGTGCGGCCGGCCGAGCATGCCGCGCGCGAGGGCGAGGTTGATGATGGACGGCGACGTTCTCGACGCCGAAGTGGTGCTGGGTCACGCCCATGCTCCAGACGAAGACGGCGCTCCGCGCGCGCGGCGTAAAGCGCGGCGAAGCGCTCCATCTCGGCGCGCGCCGAGGCCCGACTCGCGCTCCAGGAGCGGCCAGTCCTGCGCCGCGAGCGCCGCCTCGAGCTCGGCGAAGCCGGTCGTGTGCGCCGCGATGAAGTCGCGATCGACGTCGCCGCGCGCGAGCAGCGCCTTCAGCACGCCGTTCACGAAGGCGCGATCGCCGCCGATCGTCACCGGGAAGAACTCGTCCATGAGCGCCGTCCCGAAGACGGCGCTCCGGGCCACCGACGGCACCCAGTAGCGCTCGAGCCCGGGCTCGCGAAACGGGTTCACGACCACGATCCGCGTTCCGGCCGCTTTGGCGTAGTGCATGTACTTGGCGCTGACCGGCTGATTGTTGGCGAGGTCGCTGCCCCAGATCACCAGCAGGTCGGTGCCGATCCAGTCCTTGAGCGAGCAGGTGGCGGCGGCGACGCCGAGGCTCCGCTTCATCGCGGTCGTGCTGGCGGCGTGGCAGAGGCGGGCGTCGTTGTCGACGTTGTTGGTGCCGAGCGCCCGCGCGACCTTCTGCGCGACGTAGTAGGTCTCGTTGGTGAGCCCGCGCGAGGTCGTGAAGAAGGCCATGCGCCCGGGCGGCGTCGCGCGCAGGCGCGCGCCCGCGAGCGCCTCGGCCTCGTCCCAGCCGAGGCGGCGAAACGCGGCGGCCCCGCGCTCGAGCAGCATCGGAAATGCGACGCGGCCGAGCCCGCGGAGCTCCGCGCTCGACATCCGCCGGAGCCGCGCGACGTCGCAGAGCAGCGCCGGGTCGAGCGCCGGCATGGTGTTCAGGCGCAGCAGCTCGAGGCGGGTCATGCAGAGGTGGACGCCGTCGATCACGTCGTCCGCGGAGGCCGCGCGGGCCGAGCGCGCAGCCGTCGCACACGCCGTCGCGGAGGATGCGCCAGGCGTAGGGGAGCTGATCGCGGTTCCGCCACACGATCCGCGCCATGTCGCGGAAGTGGCGGGGCTTCGCGACGTTCAGCCCGAAGGGTAGGTTCATGAGCGCGCGGCGGCCGCGGCGAGCACGCGCGGCGGCGCCCCGGTGCGCTCGGTCACCCGGTCGACGAGATACGCCACGAAGTCCTCGCGCGACGCGTGCGTCGGCGAGGGTGATCAGGCGCTTCCGCTCGGTGCGCGTGAGCGCGCGCCAGTCGCGCGAGCGAGATCTTGCGGCCGATCTCGTCGAGCGCATCCCGCAGCTCGCGCGCGATGAAGTCGAGCGGGTCGGCCCCGGGCGCGTCCGGATCGCGCCCATGGAGTCGATCGGCGGGCACCGCCGCGCTTCCGCGATGCGCTCGTGTCCGGCATAGAGGTTGAACCCGCCGTCGCGGACGAACCCGGCGAGCGTCATCCCGGCCTCCGCCGCGAGGTGCACCGCCAGGCTCGACGGCGCCGACACCGCGGCGACGATCGGGATCGCGGCCGCGAGCGCCTTCTGGACGATCTCGAAGCTCGCACGGCCGCTCACGAGCAGGATCGGCGTCGCCGGACGTGGATCGGCGCGGAGGCGCCAGCCGATCACCTTGTCGACCGCGTTGTGGCGTCCGACGTCCTCACGCGTCGCGAGGAGATTGCCCGCGGCGTCGACGAGCGCGGCGCCGTGGAGACCGCCGGTCGCCTGAAAGACGGGCTGCGCCGCGGCGAGCCGCGCGGGCAGGGCGGCGATCGTCGCCGCTTCGACCGTCGGGCCCGGCGCGACGGGCGGGCGGTGCCGCAGGACGGCTTCGACCGAGCTCGCGCCGCAGAGCCCGCAGCTGGTCGCCGCGAGCGCGTGGTTGCGGGCGAGCCGTTCGGTGAGCTCGGCGACGGGCCGGTCGATCCGCACGTCGACCACGTTGGCGAGGTCCGGCTCCTCGGGATGACGCCGGAAGACGAGGCTCGTGACCTCGTCCGCAGCGCGGCGATCACGCCCTCGCTCGCGAGCATGCCGAGCACGAGGTCGGTGTCGGCGCCCGGCGTCCGCATGGTCACCAGCCAGCGCCAGCCGTTCAGGTGGATCTCGAGCGGCTCCTCGACCGCGAGCGCATCGCGAGTCGCGCGGCGCGCCGGTCGCCCCGGGCGCGATACGCCGCACCTCCGCCGGGACGGTCGGCTCGGTCGATGCCTCGCGGGCGATGGTGGGACCCGACATCGCGAGGACGATAGCAACGCCACGTTCGACGTGACAACCGAGGATCGTGCGCGGCGCTATCGCTCGTCGGCGCGCCGCGCGCCAGAGCGCCAGCGCGGCGGCGAACTCCGCTGGCGTGTTGACGCTCCGGAAGCTCATGCCGGCGGGATCGAGCGGCTGGAGCATCGCCGCCGGGACGCGACGGGCGCGCGGCTCGTCGGCGAGCACGTGCAGCCGGCGCTCGCCGCCGGCGACCAGCGCGTGCAGCCGCGGCGCCAGCGACCGTCGATAGAGCGCGACCAGCGGCTGCGGGCGACCGTCCCAGATCGGCATCACGACATCGACCGTGGCGCTGCGCTCGGCCGCGAGGCACGCGACCACGCCCGAGCGTACGAGCGGCGCGTCGCATCCGAGAGCGAGCGCCCACGCGGCCGTGACGACGTCGAGCCCGCGGGCGAGCGCGGGCAACGGCCCCGCACCCGGATGATCGTCGTACACGATCGTCGGCGGCGGTCCGCCCGTGAGCGGTGGGAGGTCCTGCCCTGGAGCCGCGACGAGGACGATCTCGTCGGTCCACGTGCGCGCCTGCTCGACGACGCGCGCGAGCAACGGCGCTCCATCGAGATCGAGCCACGGTTTCGGTCGACCCATACGCGACGAGCGTCCGCCGACCAGAACGATCGCCGCAAGGTCGTCGTGTGACATCGGTGATTCGCACCGCCACCCTGGCGCGTCTCCGAGCGAGCATGCTATGCAGAGCCCCGTTCCGCAATCGGCGGTCGTCCGCTCCAGGTGGTGGCTAGGTCCCGCGCAAGAAAGCGTCGCGAACTCCGTCAGGTCCGAAAGGAAGCAGCGGTACCGACTCCCTTCTGTGCCGCGGGGGCGCCTAGCTGCCACCTCGAGCGGATGATCGCCGAGAGCACCGACTCGCGAATGGTGGAGATCCGCGAACCCTCTTCGAGGACACGGCGATGGCGTACTTGGTACTGGCCCGAAAGTGGCGGCCGCAACGATTCGAGGACGTGGTGGGGCAGGACCACGTCACGACCACGCTGCGGAACGCCATCGTCCAGGGGCGGATCGCCCACGCCTTCCTGTTCTCCGGGCCGCGCGGGGTCGGCAAGACCACCATCGCTCGGCTGCTCGCCCGCGCGCTGAACTGCACCGCGGGCCCGACCGCCGAGCCCTGCGGGAAATGCAGCAGCTGCACCGACATCGCGGCCGGGAACGCCCTCGACGTCGTCGAGATCGACGGCGCCTCCAATACCGGCGTCGACAACATCCGCGACTTGAACGAGGCCGTGCGCTACCGGCCGGCGTCGGGGCGCTTCAAGATCTACATCATCGACGAAGTGCACATGCTCTCGACCGCCGCCTTCAACGCGCTGCTGAAGACGCTCGAAGAGCCGCCCGAGCACGTCAAGTTCATCTTCGCGACGACCGAGGTGCAGCGCCTGCCGCCGACGGTGGTGTCGCGCTGCCAGCGCTACGAGTTCAAGCGCATCCCGATGCCGGAGCTGCTGGGGCGCCTGAAGCAGATCATCGCCGACGAGAAAATCACGGCGACCGACGCGGCGCTCTTCGACCTCGCGCGCGAGGCCGACGGCAGCATGCGCGACGCGCAGTCGTTGCTGGACCAGGTGATCGTCTTCGCCGGCAAGACCATCGGCGAGGCGGAGGTGCGCGCCGCGCTCGGCGTCGCGGACCGCTCGGTGCTCTATCGCATCACGGATGCCATCCTCACCCGCGATCCGGCGCGCTGCCTCACGGCCGTCGACGAGCTGCACCGCTACGGCTACGAGGTCGGTCAGCTCTGTCGCGACCTGGTCCGGCAGCTGCGTCATCTCACGGTCGCCGCGCTCTTCCACGATCCGACGCTCCTCACCGACCTCCCGGACGCCGAGGTGCAGGAGACGATGCGGCAAGCGGGCCTGCGATCGGCCGACGACCTGCAGCGCCTCTTCCGGCTCGCGCAGGCGAGCACCGAGGAGATCCGAAAGTCCATCCTGCCGACGGTCATGCTCGAGATGACGCTGGTGAAGATGGCGACGTTGCCGGACGCGGCGCCGGTCGACCAACTGATCGCGCGCCTCGAAGCGATGGAGCGCCGGCTCGGAGGCGGCGGCGGGGCGCCGGGAAGCGGGACGCGACCCACGAGCGCCACCCCGCGTCGGCCGGCACCGGGAGCCCGCCGTCCCCGCGTCCCGCGAGCCCGGCGCCGCGGTCCGCCGAGCCGCCTCCCGCGAGCCCACCGCTCCGCGCCGCCGCGCCGCCATCGCCGCCCATATCCCCGCTTGCCCCGAGCGAGACCGGCCGCGGTTGGGAAGGCTTCCTCGCAGCCGCCCAAAGCCGGATCAGCCTCAAGGTCTATCTCAGTGGCAGCCGCCTCCTCGAGGAGAGCGACGAGCTGCTGCACATCGGGGTCGAGAACGACCTCGCGGTCCGCGCGCTCAAGGATCCCGACAGTGCGGCGACGCTCCAGGAGCTCGTGTTGCGCTCGTATGGCAGCGCACGGCGCGTGGTGGTGAGCGTCGCCAAGCCGCCGGCCGAGGAGATCGCGATACGCATGGCTGCGGAGGACGCGCGGCGGCGCGAGATCAGCGAGCGTGCCGAGCGCAGCACGAGCGTACGGGCCGCGATCGACATCCTCGGCGGTGAAGTGACGGACGTCCGACCGCGGAGTCGGGGAGGGAAAGCATGAGCTTCGGAGACATCGGCAACATCATGAAGCAGGCGCAGCAGCTCCAGGAGCGTCTCGCCCAGGTGCAGGACGACGTCGCCCGCCGTACGGTCGAAGCGCGGCCGGCGGCGGCATGGTGAAGGTGACGGTCAACGGCAAACACGAGCTCCTGACGATCACCATCGACCCGGCCGTGCTGAAGGAAGACATCGAGCTCGTGCAGGACCTCGTGCTCGCGGCCGTGAACGAAGGCCTCCGGAGCGCGCAACGCATGGTCGCGGAGGAGATGACCAAGGTCACCGGCGGCCTCAAGATTCCCGGGCTCGGCTGAGGCGACCGGACGCATGGCCTACACGCCCTCGATGAACCGCGTGATCCAGGAGCTCTCGAAGCTCCCGGGGATCGGCGAGAAGACCGCGGCCCGCCTGGCGTTCCACCTGCTGCGCAGCGACCGCAGCCTGGCCGACGGGCTCGCGGATGCGCTCCGCGCCCTCAAGGAACACACCCGGCTCTGCCAGACCTGCCACGGCCTCACCGAGACCGATCCCTGTCCGATCTGCGCCAACGGCGAGCGCGCCGCCGACGTGATCTGCGTCGTCGAGGAGCCCGCCGATCTCATCGCGATCGAGCGCTCGCGCGGCTTTCGGGGCCGCTATCACGTGCTGCAAGGCGCGCTCTCGCCGCTCGACGGCGTCGGCCCCGAGGATCTGCAGATCGGCGGGCTGTTGCAACGTCTGCGCGGCGACACGGTTCGCGAGGTGATCCTCGCGACCAACCCGACCGTCGAGGGTGAGGCGACCGCGCTGTACCTCGCCCGGCTCATCAAACCTCTCGGCGTGCGCGTCACCCGCATCGCGCACGGTATTCCCATGGGAGGCGACGTCGAGTACGCCGACGTCGTGACCCTCGGTCGGGCACTGGACGGCCGCCGGGAGATGTGAACAGAACGCCCGCGGCTTTCCTGCCAAGCGGGTTCCCAAGGAGGATGTCATGCAACGAGTGTTGGTGGCCGGGAGTGTGCTCCTGGCGAGTCTGATGATCGCGTCGGCGCCACGGAGCGCCGCAGCCGACGACGTGCTCGCCGACCGTCGGTACGAAGACGTTCACGCGGGCCGACATCGAGGCCCGCGTCAAGCCGAAGCTGATCGAGGTCGAAGCGCAGAAGTACGACATCATACGCGAGGGCCTGGACGAAGCGGTCGCCGAGGAGCTCTTCAAGCTCGAGGCCGCTGCCCGCAAGATCTCGCCCGAGCAGCTCGAGAAGGACGAGGTTGTGGCCAAGGTGCCGGCCCCCGCCGACGCCGACATCCAGAAGGTCTACGAGGACAACAAGGAAGAGCTACAGGGCCAGCCGCTCGAGCCAGGTGAAACCGCAGATCATCGAGTACCTGAAAGCGGAGAAGGCGCAGGGCCGCCGGCTCGCGTTCATCCAGGAGCTCAAGACCAAGTACAAAGCCGTCGACCAGCTGAAAGCGCCGACCGTCGAGGTCGCGACCGCGGGACGACCGCGCGCGGCGGAGGAGCAAAGGCGCCGGTCACGATCGTCGAGTTCTCGGACTACCAGTGTCCCTTCTGCAAGCGCGGCGAAGATTCGGTGCAGAAGGTCTTCGACACGTACGGCGACAAGGTCCGCATCGTCTTCCGCGACTACCCGTTGCCGTTTCACGAGCGCGCCCGGCCCGCGGCGGAAGCCGCCGAGCTGCGCCAACGCCCAGGGCAAATTCTGGGAGTACAACAAGAAGCTCTTCGCCAATCAGGGGGCGCTCGCGGACGACAACCTGAAGGCGTACGCCAAGGACCTCGGGCTCGACACCGCGAAGTTCGACGAGTGCTACGCCAAGAAACCAGTTCAGCGCGAAAATCGACGAGGATCTGGCGGCCGGCGTGACGGCCGGCGTGAACGGTACGCCGGCGTTCTTCATCAACGGTCGGTCGCTGTCCGGCGCCCAGCCGTTCGAGAAGTTCAAAGAGATGATCGACGCCGAGCTCGCGACCGCCGCACCGAAGCCGGCCTCCTGATCCCGCTGCGGGACGACCGTGGGGCGGCCGGGAGGTCGCCCCACGGTCGTCGCGCACTGGGGGCGCGTCGAGGTCGAGAGCGAGCTCGGGCGCGCGCGATGCTTCACGGTCACGCTGCCCGTTCGAGCGGCCAGACATCTCCGTTCAGGATTCGCGTCCAGCCGCCTGACGGCACCGCGGTTGACCTGCCTCGAAACGCGCCGTGCTTCAACGCGCCCGACGCGGAATGCGCATGTGCGTCGCGGAGGTGGCCCATGAAGGTGCAGCAACTGGTCGAACGGGTTCGCGCTGATCGCATTGCTGGTCCTGGTCGGAGCGGGAAGTGGCTGCAGCCCGCAGGTCGTCGTGCCGAAGTGGGATCCGGCCGCCTTCCAGAATCTCCCGACGCTCGAGTTCCTGACCGTCGGACCCGACGAAGGCCCCCACTGGTCGACGGTGTGGCTCGTCGTGCTCGACGACCAGGTGTACATCCGGCTCGGCACACGCGCCGCGGATCGCATGCAACGGAACACCACGCGCCGCACGTCGGCGTTCAGAATCGGCGGGCGCGAGTACGAGCGCGTCCGTGCGGAGGACGTCCCGGCGATGGCGGCGCGCGTCGCCTCCGCGATGGGCGAGAAGTACACCATGGACCTTCTCGTCCGGCATTCCTCGCACCCCCTGACGATGCGACTCACGCCGGATTCCGCCGCACCGTGAGCGCCGACGAGCGCAGCACCGTGACGGCGGAGGGCTGGACGATCCGCTCGAGATCTTTCGGCCGGACACCGACAGGCCGCAAGCCGACGCAGGCGGGCGGCAGGTCGACATGAGCGGGCGGCGGCCTGATGCCAGCGGGCGGCGGCCAGCCGTGCTCGTCCTCCACGAGATCTTCGGTCTGAACGACGACATGCGCCGGATCGCGCGTCGCTTCGCCGACGCCGGTTATCTCGCGGCCGCACCCGACTTCCTCGCCGGCGGCTGGTATCTCGGCTGCATCGTGCGGGCGGCGCGCGATCTCCGTGCCGGGAACGGTCCGACCGTGGGCGTGCCTCGAAAGCGGTCCTGGCCGACCTGGCGGCGCGTCCCGACGTCGGCCGCGTGGGCGCCGCCGGCTTCTGCATGGGCGGCGGCTACGCGCTGCCTCCTCGGGACACGCCAACGCGTCGATGCCGCCGCCGTCTTCTACGGCGACGGACGCAGCACCGAAGAGCTCGTCCACGTCTGTCCTTTGACCGGCGGCTACGGCGGCAAGGATCGCATCTTCGGCCCGCAGGGTCTGCGGTTGATCGCCCGTCTCGACGCCCTCGGCCACAGCCACGACGTCAAGATGTCACGAGCACGCCGGCCACTCGTACATGAGCGACACCGACCACCCTATGGCTCGCGATGCTCACGCGCCCCTTCATGGCGGTCGCCTACGACCATGCGGCCGCCGAAGATTCCTGGCGGCGCATGCTCGCCTTCTTCGAGCGACACCTGTAACGCGGTCACTGAGGGCGGTGGTGGTCGTGGCGCGGGGTGACGCTGCTCGCTGGCTCCGCAGATTGCACTCCCGTACCGCTCAAGGTCTCCATTCGCAGGGTCCGCGTGTGCAATCTGCGGAGCCAGCGAGCAGCGTCACCCTGCGCCAGCGACCAGCGACCTGCCTCATCGCAAGTTTCATTTGTCGAGAAAGAACGAAGCCAGACACGCGCCACTTCGGTGGCACAAGACCGTCATCGCGCAACGGCGGGTGCTCGGGGGCGTGGGGGTCGCTTCGGCGGCGCGTCAGGCCCGGCACGTGACCCTGCGAGGAAGACCTTGAGCGGTGCTTGTGCCGGGTCTGCTGAGCCGCCGAAGCGACCCCCACGCCCCTGCCGCAGCCCCACTGCGTGCGTCTTCGGGGTTAGGCCGTCTTCTGACTCGGCGTACCGAGCTCCGCGAGGAGGCGCTCGGCTCGGGATTGATAGCGGACGAAGCCGAGCGCGGCGTAGGCGGCGCGGGCGACCTCGGCGTGGCGGATCGCCGCTTCGGTGTCGCTGCTCGCGTCGCGCGAGCTCGGCGCGCGCCAGGCTCGTAGCCGCGAGGCCGGAGCGTGAGCCGACCGCTTGCGCCAGCGTGTGGGCGCGGTCGAGCCACCGCTCCGCCTCGGCCCAGCGGCCCGGACCGAGGCGGGTCAGCACCTCGCCGAGGGCGAGCGCGCAGCCGAGCTCGCGCAGACGGCCGCCCGCGGTCTGGTACGAGCGCTCGGCGCATTGCTCGGCGCGTTTCAGATCGTCGATGGTGAGCAGCGCTTCGCGAGATCACCTGGCAGTTCAGCGTCTCGATCCCGGTCAGCGGCGGGTTCTCGAGCAGCTCGAGATGCCGGTCGCTGCTCGCGGGCTCGTCGAGCTCGTGGCGGGCGAGAATGCTGAGCGCCGCCGCCGAGCGCAGGTGCGAGACGCTGCCGATGGCGCGTGCGACCTCGAGGCTGCGATCGGCCCAGTCGCGGGCGAGCTCGTACTCGCCGCGGGCGAGAGGTGCATGAGGGCCATGGTGACCGCCGAGCCGCTCTGCACGGTGCGGTTCGGATAGGTCACGGCGAGCTCGTACGTGCGATGCGCCGACGCCAACGTGTGCTCGCTGTCGTCCGAGTGGAAATGGATGCGGTCGCGCATGAAGAGCGCACCGAGATAGATGTCGCGCTGCTTTTGCTCCGCCGTCGGGCCGAGTCCTGGAAGTCTTGGACGACGGGGTCGATCCGAGCGAGGGCGTCCGTGAAGCGACCGTCGAAGAGGTCGTCCCAGGCGAGTGCCCGTGAGATGCGAATGGCGGCGAGCTTCAAGCCCGCCCGCTCGGCGATCGCGAGCCCTTGCTCGATCAGCGCATGGCCCGCCGCGAAATTGGCCGCGGCCACGGCTGCTGATGACGAGGCCGTGGAGCGAGCAGAGCTCGGAGAGACTCTCGTTGTCGCCGATCTCCTCGGCGAGCTGCCGGCCCCGCCGCGCCGGCTCTTCGGGTCGCCGTGCTCGTAGATGCCGTAGATGACGCTCATCCGCAGAATGCCGACGGCCGTGTCGACGACGACGCGTTTGCCTCGTTCGTCGCCGGGCCGCTCGCGAGGGCGGCTTCGGCGAGGTCGTAGGCGCTCCGATAGAAGCGCGCGGCGGTCCGGAACGATGGGATGCGCTCGGCGTCGCGGGCGGCGCGCAGGAGCGCCGTGATCGCGCTTCCCGCGATTCTCGCTCGGGCATAGTGGTGGGCGAGGAGCGCCGAGCGCTCGGCGTTCGGTCTCGCCGGGCATCGACTCGAGCAGCTGCCCGATCCGGTCGTGCAGCTCGCGCCGTTGGCGCAGCAGGAGCCCCTCGTAGGCGACCTCCTGCGTCAGGCTTTCGCCGAAGCGGAACTCGTCGCCGGTCAGCAGGCTCTTGCGATGGATGATCCCGCGCTCCTCGAGGACGGCGAGCTCCGCTTGCACGTCGACGTGCCTCGGGGGCGAGAAGCCTGATCAGTTGCTCGCGGTGGAACTGGCGCCCGAGCACGGCGGCGACCTGCGACGACGCGCTTCGCCTGCGGCCCGAGACGATCGAGACGCGCCCCGATCAGCTCCTCGACCGTTCCCGGCATGCGGATCTCGTCGACGGGACGGGTCGAGACGAACCTGGCCGTCGCTCCGCAGCGAGGTAGCCTTCCTCGACCAGCGTGCGGGTGATCTCCTCGGTGAAGAAGGGTTGCCCTCGGACTTCTGCACGATCGCGCGCTTCGAGCTGCGCCGGGAGCGAGCCGCCTGCCGACGCCACGGACGATCTCGACGGTCTCATCGTCCGAGAGCGGCCCGAGCGTCAGCTGGGTGAACGCCGATTTGACCCGCCACGCCGGCTGATGCTCCGGCCGATGGCTGATCAGCATCATCACCCGCGAGCGGTTGGTCTTGCCGACGGCCAGCGACGAGCATCTCGCGCGACGGCTCGTCGATCCAATGCACGTCCTCGATGACCATGACCACCGGGGCCTGCTCGCTGGCTCTGTGTAGACGAGGTCGGAGACTGCCTCGAACGTCTCGCGCTTGACGGTCTCGTCCTCGGGGCCCTCGGACCGTTGCGCGGCGCCGCGCAGGTTCATCACCTGGCAGGAGCGCGGGATAGCTGGCCGCGAGATCACTCGCGCGTCGCCGCCGAGCGCGGGCGGAGATCTTGCGCGCAGGCCTCGGCCTCGCCGTCGTCGCTGGCGATGCCGAAGTATTGCCGCAGCATCGGCGACCCAGGGTGCGTACGGCACGCTCTGGGTCATCGCCGAGCAGCGGCGCCTCGAAGAACACGACCGGCACGCTCCGCGAGCCGCTGCTTGAGCTCGTAGATGAGGCGCGACTTGCCGCTGCCGGCGTCGCCGACGACCGTCGACGACCTGCGGCAGCATACCCGCCGAGCCGGTCGAAGCAGGCGACGCGAGCTGCGCGAGCTCCTCGTGCCGGCCGACGAGCGGCGTCAGCCCGCGCGCCTCGGCGATCGGCGATCGCGCGTCGTCGGCATCGGAGCAGCCGCGCACCTCGTAGGCGACGACCGGCTCGCGCTTGCCCTTCACGCTCGAAGCGGCCGCGCCGTGCGGCATCGTCGAAGAAGCCGCGCGACCAGGCGATGCGGTCGCGTCGCTGATCAGGATCGTGCCCGGGCGTCGGCGACCGTCTGCAGGCGCTGCGGCGAGGTTCGTCGTGTCGCCGATCGCCGTGTAGTCCATCTTGAGGTCGTTGCCGACGGTGCCGACGACGACCGGGCCGGTGTGGATGCCGATGCGCGCCGCGCAGCTCGATGCCGCGCTCGGCTGCGGACGCTGCGTTGCAGCGTCGCGCAGCGCGTCGCGGATCGCCGAGCGCCGACGCGACCGCGCGCTGCGGCGCGTCCTCGTGCGCGATCGGCGCGCCGAAGAGCGCCATGACGCCGTCGCCGGCGAGCTGGTTGACGATGCCCTCGACGCGGTAGATCTCGCGGAACGCGAGCGCGAGGTATTGCTCGAGGAGCTCGCGATACTCCTCGGGATCGAGGCGCTCGGCGATCGCCGGTCGAGCCGACGAGGTCGCAGAACATGACGGTGACGAGCTTGCGCTCGCCGGCGATCACTCCCTGGCTGGCGCGGATCTTGGCCGCGAGGTCTCGCGGGAATGGCGGGCGTGAGTGGCGGCCACGGACCGCCGCGGCCGCGCTCGGCGCGGGTTGGGCGCCGCTTCGTGGCGTCGCCGGGTGCGAGGGTGCCGCACTCCGGACGAAGCGGAACCCGGCTCGATCGGACTGCCGCAGTTGGTGCATGCGAGCGGCGCCCGCGTCCCGCAGGCGTGACAAAGTGCTTCCGGGGATCAGCTCGGTCTGACAGTTGACGCAGCGCACGCGGAGACCGTGACCGCGAAGGACCGACGGTGAGTCAAGGACGTCGTCACGTCGTGACTTCCGCCGACGCACCACGATGACGCCGATACATCTCCGCCGCCCACTGAAATCCCGGTCGCTCGGCAACCGACGCGCGCCACGCGGCGAGCGGCGGCAGCAACGGCGGCAGGCGTCGGGAACTCGTCCGCGTGGAGGAGCGGCGCGAGCAGCGCCGCCGCACCGTGAGAGTCCGCCACGGAGAACGCGTCGCCGAGCGAGATAGCCCAAGGGCTGCAGCTCGCTCTCGATGCGTGTCAGCGCCTCGTCGACCTTGGCGCGGCTCTCTGCGCTGCGCTCGGCGTCGATCCCCATGTCGGCACGCATCACGGCGCGCACCAGCGGAAACGCTCCACGATAGAGCCGGCGCGAGCGCCGGCTCGCCGACGGTGAGGGTCGCGCTCGCCGTGTCGGGATCCTGCAGCAGATGGAAGAAGAACACGCGCCGGATGTGCGGGCCGAGCTCCTCGTCGAGAAGAAATCCTCGAGGGCGAGCGCGCGGGCCCGTGCGGTCGGGTCGGCGGGATAGAGGGGCAGGGTCGGGTGACGCGTTTCGAGCGCGGCGATGATGCGGGTCGAGTCGCTGATGGTCTCGCCGCCGAGCCTGAGCACCGGCACCGCCTTCTGTCCCGTCATCCACCACACGATCGGGAGATGCGGACCGGGAAGGAGTGCGCGCCGGACGGTGTGGCAGGCGCTTCCAATCGAGGGCCCAGCGCGCCTTCTCGTTGTAGTGCGAGAGGCGGAAGTGCCAGAGCGTCGGGAGATCGGCCATGGCGGTGCGCGCGCGGCGGGCAGGGATCGACCCTGCCCGCCGGGGCGCGCGCGACGACGGTCAGGCCGTGAGCCCGAGCGCGGCGCGATCCTCTTCGATGAGCTTCTTGAACGACGGCCGCTCGTGGACCCGTGCCACGTAGCGCGAGAGCTTCGGCCAGCGTGCGGTGTCGACGCTGACGCCGGCAAGCCGCATGTTCACGAACTGCGTACCGACCGCGACGTCGGCGATCGAGAACTGACTCCCGGCGAGCCAATCGCCCGTGAGCTGGCTCTCCAGGTAGTCGAAGAGCGGCGGCAGGTCCTCGTTGATCGCCTTGGTGACCGCCGCCTCGTCGGTCGGCTGGTTCAAGAAGCGCGGCCCGACGACGCGCGGAAAGAAGATCTTAGCGCCCGAAACCGCGACGATCGCCGAGTCGGCGTACTCCTCGAACCAGAGCGCGCGCGCGCATATTCGTAGGGATCGATCGGGTAAAGCGCCGGCGTCGGATGGCGCTTCTCCAGATACGCGCTGATCACCGACGAGTCCGGCAGCGCGCCCTTCTCGTCACGATAGGCCGGAATCTTCCCGAGCGGGCTGATCGCCTTGTACTCGGCGCTGACGTTGAAGGGCACGACGGGGTCGTGCTCGTGCGCGACGTTCTTCTCGGCGAGGACGACGCGGACTTTGCGGACGAAGGGCGAGAGGCCGTTTCCGTACAACGTGGCCATGGGGATCTCCTTCTACTGTCGGGACCCGTCCCGGCGGGAACGATCGTGTGAGTGCGTCGGTCGACGCCGGCGCGAGGTCGCAGTGGCTCGAAGTCGAAGTGCTGAATGCCGAGTAGGCAGTCGGCAGAGGCGAGTCAAGCCGGGAGCGCGTCGGGTACGAGGCACGAGTGGATGCTCGCCTCGCCGGGAATCTCGCCGGCGAGCGTTTGGATCGCGCGCTCGGCGTCGGCGAGCGCGAAGTCGTGCGTGTGCATCCGCTGCGAGCGGCACGCGCCCCGACTCGATGAGACGTATGGCCGCGTCGTAGGAGCGGGCCGTGACGCCGAAGGCGCCGTGGATGGTCGCCTCCTTCACGACGATCAGGTCGCTCACGAAATCGGGGACGGGCTTGAAGCCCTTGACGCCGGCGAGCACGATGCGACCGCCGACCGCCACGTAGTGCAGCGCCTCGGCGACCGGCGCGGTCGCGTAGGACGACACCTCGACGACGACGTCCGCGCCGTGACCGTCGGTGAGCTCCTTCACGCGCCGCGTGGCGTCCTCCTGCTCGACGTCGATGACGTGGTCGGCGCCGAGCTCCTTGGCGAGCGCGAGCTTCTGCGCGTCGCGCGTGAGGCCGGTCACGATGATCGTGTCCGCGCCGGCGGCGCGCTGCGGCGATCACCGACGCGAGCCCGCGCTGGCCGGGCCCGAGGATCGAGCACCGTGTCGCCCGGACCGGTCGACGGGATCTCGACGGCCCAGCGGAAGCCGGCGCCGAGCGGGTTGAACATGACCGCGAGGCTCGCCGGGATGTCGGCGCGCACCTTGTGCACGATCGAGCACGGGTCGAGGTACATGTAGTCGGCGTAGCCGCCCCAGAGCCCCGGCGCGTGCGACAGCGGCACGTAGCCGTGCGCGAACATCGCCGCCGCGGCCGCGGCACACCTGGTAGCGGCCGCTCGAGGCAGGCGCGGCAGTGGCCGCACGGGATCGGCGCCTCGACGGCGACCCGGTCGCCGACGTCGACCTTCCAGCGCTTGGCGGCGCGGTCGCCGATCGCGGCGATGCATCCCGAGCGGCTCGTGGCCGGGGATCACCGGCAGCGGGACCGGGATCGTGCCCGTGTACTGCTCGACGTCGCTGCCGCAGATGCCGCACGCCTCGATCCGGAGGATCGCGCTGTCGTCGTCGATCGCCGGGATCGGCAGCTCGCGCATGGCGAGCTGGCGCGGGCCCGTCCTGCACGACCACCGCGGCTCGTCCGCGGCAGCACGTCAGCGCTCCGTGACGAGCGTCAGCTCTCGACGTTCACGGGGCACGCGACCGAGTTCGCGATGAAGCAGTTCTCGTGGGCGGTGTGCACCAGCTCGCGCGCCTTGGCCTCGTCGGCGCCGGCGGCGGCGTGATCCGGGGGCGCAAGACGACCTCGGTCATGCGCATCTTCTTGTCGGCCAACGCGAGCGTGCCGACCGCGTCGTCGTCGTAGGCGACCACGCTCACGCCCGCGCGCCCGGCGAGCGCCAGGAAGCTCAGCATCTGGCAGGAGGCGAGAGCCCCGACGAAGAGGTCCTCCGGTGACAGGCGTGAGGGATCGCCACGGTACTGCGGAGCGCCCGAAGGCTCAGCGCGGGACGACCCGCGAACTCCATCTCGTGATTGCCCGCTTCGACTCCGGTCCCGCCTGCGCGCCAGCGCAGACGCCCTTCGAAATGATGCGCGGTCGCCATGGCTCGTCCTCCTCGGCGCGATGTTGGCCGAGTCGTCCGGCCGTCGCAATGCTCACGCGAGGACGGCGGCCGATGATGCCGAAGCCGAACGCGAGGACGATCCCGGCGACGATCGGGAGCGCCGTCTGCAGCCAGGGCGTCTGGCGAAACGCGGCCCAGAGCGGCGCGAGACTGAGGCTCGGCCAGCGGCTTCGCCCTCGGCGGGCGCCGCTCCGCCGATCTGCTCGACCGTGACGTCCGTGAACCACGCCGTCCCGATGTTCAGGTTGGCGTAGCTCCCGAGGCGGAGACACACGTCCCACGTGCTCTGATCGGGGTTCGTCGCGGTGACCTCGAGCGTCTGCCAATCGTGCGTGCCCTTCACGTCGGCCGAGTCGGCGATGCGAGGCTCGAGCGCGATCAGCGCCCCGGCCGTCACGAGGCCGACGTTCTCGGTCTTGACGCGTGCCGACACGCGATAGGACGCGCCCGCGTACGACCGGAATGCCCTGACAGAGCCGGGCGTCGTTGGGGCCGCGGTTCACGATTCGCACCATGCCGGCACCGTCCGTCAGGCGGCTCCCATACGACGTCCGTCTGATCGCGTGCCCACGCTTCGACGCGCCAGCCGGTCGGTAAGCCACCGGCGCTGGCCGTCGAAGCGTCCGTTCTGGAGCAGCGGAGCCGCCGCCGCCGACGGCAGCGCCAGCGCCACCATCAGAACGGTCGCGGTGCTGCTCAGCCGTCCCATCGGCGCAGGACGAGCGACGCGTTGGCGCCGCCGAAGCCGAACGAGTTGGTGAGCGCGTACGCACGTCGGCGTCGGCGCGCCGTGTGCGGCACGCAGTCGAGGTCGCATTCCGGGATCGGGGTTGTCGAGGTTGATCGTCGGCGTGATGATCCCGGTCTCGAGCGTCTTCGCGGTCGATCAGCGCTTCGAGCGCTCCCGAGGCGCCGATCAGGTGGCCCGTCATCGACTTCGTGGCGCTCACCGGGATGGCCGCGGCGCGCGCGCCCGAGGACGAGCTTGATGCCCTGGGTCTCGTTGATGTCGCCGAGCGGCGTCGAGGTGGCGTGCGCGTTCACGTAGTCGATCGTCGTCGGCGGTGATCCCGGCGCTGTCGATCGCCGCCTGCATGCACGCCGCGACGCCGATGCCGTCGGGGAGCGGGGCTGCGATGTGGAACGCCTCGCTGCCGGTCGCGTAGCCGACGACCTCGGCAGCAGATGTCGCGCCCCGCGCGCCTGCGCGTGCTCGAGCGACTCGACCACCAAGCACCGCGGCGCCCTCCGACGAGGACGAAGCCGTCGCGGTCACGGTCGAACGGACGGCTCGCGCGCTCGGGCTCGTCGTTGCGGAGCGACACGGCGCGCGAGTTCGCGAAGCCCGCGACCTCGGTGCCGATCGATCAAGCGCATCGGTGCCGCCGGCGAGCACGACGTCGCACGCGCCGTCGCGGATGTAGCGCCACGCCTCGCCGATGCCGTTCAGCCCGGACGCGCACGCGTTGCCGATCGTGAAGTTCGGGACCGCGCACCTGCAGACGGATTGCCACCTGAGCCGACGCCATGTTGCTCGTGATGGCCGGTGATGTAGAACGGCGAGACCGAGCCCGGGCCCCTCGGCCTGAAATGCCGGCGATGGTGCGGAAGATCGTGCGCGCGCCGCCGTTGTTGTTGCCGAGCAGCACGCCGATCCGGCGAGAGTTGTCGGGCGTGATCTCGAGCTTGGCGTCCTCGACCGCCATGACCGCCGACGCGACCGCGTAGCGGGAGAAGTCGTCCATGCGCTTCAGGTGCTTCGCCGGCATGTACCGGCCCGGCTCGAAGCCGCGCACCTCGCCGGCGATGCGGCACTCCTGATCGGACGCGTCGAAGACCGTGATGCGGACCGATGCCGGAACGACCGGTCGCACGCGCTCTCCCAGATGGCGTCGAGGCCGATGCCGATCGGCGTCACGCCGCCCATCCCCGTGATGACGACCCGTGGTGCGGACATCGAGCGCGTATCTCTAGTGGCCGCGCCGGGAAGCGTCAAACCGCTCGCGGCAATCCCGTAGGGCTGCGCGGCAGCCGCTCGCGTTGGTCAGGCGTAGTCGCGGCGGAGATCGCGCAGGATCGCCGGACGTCGCCGGCGATTGATTCAGCGTGTAGAAATGAATGCCCGGGGCGCCGCCCGCGAGGAGCTCGCGGCACTGGCGGATGGCATGCGCGATCCGATCTCGCGCGCGCCCGCCTCGTCGCTGCGGGTCCGGTCGAGGTCGGCCTGCAGATCGGCGGGAATGGCCGCGCCGGAGAGCTTGGCGATGCGCTCGATCTGCGCGACGTTGGTGATCGGCATGATGCCGGCGACGATCGGCACCGTGATGCCGATCGCGCGCGCGCGCTCGACGAACGCGAAGTAGTCGGCGTTGCGATAGAACATCTGGCGTGATCAGGAAGTCGACGCCGGCGTCGACCTTGGCCTTCAGGTTCGCGAGGTCGACCTCCGGCGAGGGCGCCTCCTGGTGCTTCTCGGGATAGGCCGCACCCGCGAGGCAGAAGCGGAAAGTCGCGCTCGCGGATGAAGCGCACCAGCTCGTTCGCGTAGCCGAACCCGTCCGGCGGGCGCACGAACCCGGGCTGGTCGGCGGGCGGATCGCCGCGGAGCGGCAGGACGTTCTCGATCGCCGGCGTCGCGGATCAGCTCGAAGATGCGGTGCATCTCGACGCGGCCGGCGGTCGCGCACGTCATGTGCGCCATCGCCTCGACGCCGACCTCGTGCTTCAGCCGCGCCGTCAGCTCGATCGTCTTCTCGGCGGGTTTGCCGCCGGTCTTGGTGACCGAGACGAAGCTCGGTCGAGCTCCTTCAAGCGATGCACGGTCTCGATCAGCTTCGCGCTCGCCCTCGTCCGTCTTGGGCGGGAAGAACTCGAACGAAAACAACGGGCTCGGCGCGGAAAACAGATCGCGAATGCGCATGGGTCCGCCAGCTTACTACAGAGTCGGGCCCCGGGCGCCAGTGCCAATCACTCCGGGGCCGCGTTTTCCGGCGGCGCGCGCGATGCTACAGTGCGAGCCATGGGCGACGGGAAGGATCGGACGAGGGGACGGCACCGGGACGGCCGTCGAGACTCGCACCAAGCCGCGGCTGAAGAAGCCACGCATGTACAAGGTGCTTGCTTCACAACGACGACTACACGACCATGGAGTTCGTCGTATTCATCCTGCAGGGGATCTTTCACCATTCGGAGTCGGAGGCGATGCAGATCATGTTGCACGTACACAAACACGGGGTCGGGGTGGCGGGCGTCTACACGCGCGAGATCGCGGAAACCCGCATCACGCAGGTCGAAGCGCTGGCGCGGAAGCACGAGTATCCGCTGCGCTGCAGCATGGACGAAGCCTGATGCGGATCAGCCGAGAGCTCGAGATCAGTCTCGCCCTCGCCGTCAGCGAAGCGCGCCGGCGGCGCCACGAGTTCCTCTGCATCGAGCACGTGCTCTACGCGCTCCTCCACGACGCCGACGTCGCCGAGATCGTCCGGCATTGCGGCGGGCGACGTCGCCGAGCGCTGAAGCGCGAGCTCGAGCGCATCTTCGACGAGAAGCTGCAGCGCCTCCCGAACGGCGCCGACGTCGCGCCCGAGCAGACGCTCGGCTTCCAGCGTGTCATCCAGCGCGCCGCCGCCCACGTGCAGTCGTCCGGCAAGGACGAGATCCTCGGACGGAACGTGCTGGTCGCGATCTTCCGCGAGCCCGAATCTCGCACGCGGCCTTCCTGCTCGACCAGCAGGGGATCACGCGCCTCGACGTCGTGAGCTACATCTCGCACGGCGTCTCGAAGATCGCCGAGGAGGGCGGGGTCGCCGAGACGTGATTCGCGGCGACGACGACGAGGACGAGGACGGCGAGCGAGCCCGGGACGCGCGCAGAAGGACCCGCTCGCGCTCTTCTGCGTCGACCTGGTGGCGCGCGCGGCCGCCGGGCAAGATCGATCCGCTGATCGGGCGCGCCGAGGAGCTCGCGCGGACCGCGCGCGTGCTGTGCCGGCGCCGCAAGAACAACCCGGTCTTCGTCGGCGAGGCCGGGGTCGGCAAGACCGCGCTCGCCGAGGGCTTGGCGCTGCAGATCCACGAGGGCAACGTTCCCGATCTGCTCAAGAGCGCGCGCGTCTACGCGCTCGACATGGGCGCGCTGCTCGCGGGCACGCGCTTTCGCGGCGACTTCGAGCAACGCCTGAAGGCGGTGATCGCGGCGCTCCGCAAGATCCCGGGCGCGATCCTCTTCATCGACGAGATCCACACCGTCGTCGGCGCCGGCGCCACGAGCGGCGGCTCGCTCGACGCCTCGAACATCCTGAAGCCGGTGCTCGCCTCGGGCGAGCTGCAGCTGCATCGGCGCCACGACCTACCAGGACTACAAGAGCTACTTCGAGCGCGACCGCGCGCTGGCGCGCCGCTTCCAGAAGATCGAGGTCCCGGAGCCGACGACGGAGCAGGCGCACGAGATCCTGAAGGGCCTGAAGACGCACTACGAGGAGCACCACGGCGTCACGTACACGCGCGCCGCGCTGCGCGCCGCCGCCGAGCTCTCCGCGAAGCACATCAACGACCGCCACCTGCCCGACAAGGCGATCGACGTGATCGACGAGGCCGGCGCGATCGTGCAGATGCAGCCCGCCGGCCAGCGCAAGAAGAGCGTCCGCGTGAAGGACATCGAGCACGTGGTCGCGACGATCGCGCGCATCCCGCCGCGCAGCGTCTCGACGTCCGATCGCGATCGCCTCGAGACGCTCGAGCGCGACCTGCAGCTCACCGTCTTCGGCCAGGACGCCGGCGATCACCTCGCTCGTGTCGGCGATCAAGCTCTCGCGCGCCGGCCTCGGCCAGCCCGAGAAGCCGGTCGGCTCGTTCCTCTTCGCGGGCCCGACCGGCGTCGGCAAGACCGAGGTCGCGAAGCAGCTCGCCTCGGCGCTCGGCATCGCGTTCATCCGCTTCGACATGAGCGAGTACATGGAGGCGCACACGGTCTCGCGCCTGATCGGCGCGCCGCCGGGCTACGTCGGCTTCGACCAGGGCGGGCTCGCTCGACCGACGCGATCCGCAAGACGCCGCACGCGGTGCTGCTGCTCGACGAGATCGAGAAGGCGCACCCGAACCTCTTCAGCCTGCTGCTGCAGGTGATGGACCACGCCACGCTCACCGACAACAACGGCCGGCAGGCCGACTTCCGCCACGTCATCCTGATCATGACCACCAACGCCGGCGCGCAGGAGATGGCGGCCGCCGCGATCGGCTTCGGCGGCCGCTCGAACGCCGACCAGGGCGGCAAGGCGATCGAGCGCCTCTTCAGCCCCGAGTTCCGCAACCGCCTCGACGCCATCATCTCGCTTCGGCTCGCTGCCGATGCCCGTCATCGAGCGCGTCGTCGACAAGTTCATGATCGAGCTCGACGTGCAGCTGAACGAGAAGCGCGTCTTCGTGCAGCATGACGCCGGAGGCGCGCCACTACCTCGCCGAGAAGGGCTACGATCCGACCTTCGGCGCGCGCCCGATGGCGCGGCTCATCCAGACCGAGATCAAGCGCGTGCTCGCGGACGAGATCCTGTTCGGGCGGCTCCGCGACGGCGGCCGGGTCGAGATCGACGTGGCCGACGGCGCGCTGACGTTCGACTACGCGCGCCGCCCGAGGCAGCGCGCGTGTCCCCGCCGAGCATCCGGCCGAGGACGAGGACAACCCTGGACGAGCCGAGCCGGCGGCGAGGACTGAGCCGCCGGCCCGTCAGTCGTCGAGTGTCGCGCCGGAGGGCGCGTCTGTCGCGTCGAGCCAGCCGATCTCGCGGGCGACGGCGCGGCGCTCCTCGACCAGGTAGCGGCGGACGGCGTCGGCGAGGCGCGGATCGCCGAGGAAGTGCATGCTCACCGTCGGAGCGGGCGTCGAAGCCGCGGAGGTGCTTGAACTCACCGCCGGCGCCGGGCTCGAAGCGGGAGATGCCGTGCTGCAGGCAGAGCTCGATCGCGGCGTAGTAGCAGACGTTGAAATGGAGGTGACGCACGTCCTCGAACGTGCCCCAGTAGCGGCCGTAGAGCACGTCGCCCTTCCGCACGTTGAACGTGCCGGCGAGGATCTCGCCGCGCGCGGCGAGCGACGACGAAGGCCAGACGGTGCTTCCAGCGTCGACGCAGGAGCTCGAAGAGGGCGGCGTTCAGGTACTGGTGCCCCACACGAATTTGTCGACCGTCGTGCGGTAGAGCGCGAACATCGGCGCAAAGAGCTCGTCGGAGATCGTCGTCGCCGAGGTGCTTGGCTGATCGTGACGTCGCGCTCGGCGAGCTCGCGCCGCTCGCGGCGGACCTGGTTGCGGCGCTTGCTGCGAAGCGCGGCCGAGGTAGTCGTCGAAGGTCCGCCAGCCCGGGTTGATCCATTGGAACTGATAGCCCGCGCGCCGGACGTAGCCGAGGGCCTCGAGCGCGTCGGCCTCGTCGGGTTGGCAGAAGTTGACGTGCACCGACGAGTAGCCCTCCGCGCCGCAGAGCTCGCGGAGCGCGGTCGCCAGCTGCCGTCGGACCGCGTCGCGATCGGCCGCTCGGGTGCGCGAGGAAACGCACGCCCGTCGCCGGCGTGAACGGGCGTCGCGACCAGGAGCTTCGGGTAGTACTGGATGCCGGCGCGCTGCGCGGCCTGCGCCCAGCCGTGATCGAAGACGAACTCGCCCTGGCTGTGGCCCTTCACGTAGAGCGGACACGCGCCGACCAAGCGACCGCCGTCGTCGCAGAGCGCCAGGTGCTGCGGCAGCCATCCGGTCGCGTTGCGTGACGCAGCCCGCCTCCTCCAGCGAGGCGAGCCATGCCCACTCGAGGAACGGCGGACGCGTCGCCGACCAGCGCATCCCAGGCTGCCGGGTCGATCGCGCTGAGGCCGTTCAGGATGGTGAGCTTCATGAGCGAGCGCGAAGTGCGAATCGAATGTAACGGACTGGCCGACGGCCATGCGCGGCCGGAGCGTCAGCGCCACTACCAGTGTCGCGTCGCTGGATTGACTTCGCTCCGCGCGGCCGAGATGGAGACGCCGATGGAGGTGCCGCCATGAAGACGGGCACGGTGCGCGCGCGCGGTCTCACGTTCCACACGCTCGAGGAGGGTGACGGACCGCTCGTCCTCTGCCTGCACGGCTTTCCGGATCACTGCGCGTCGTTCCGCCATCAGCTGCCGATGCTCGCCGCCGCCGGGTTATCGCGCGGTCGCGCCCGCGATGCGCGGCTACGCGCCGACCGGACCGGCACCCGGACGGCCGCTACCAGTCGGCAGCGCTCGCCGAGGACGCCGTCGCGCTGATCGCGGCGCTCGGCTACGACGAGGCGATCATCTTCGGTCACGATTGGGGTGCGCTCGCCGCCTACGGCGCCGCGCTCGCCGGCCCCGAGCGCGCGTCCGGAAGCTCGTCACGGCGGCGGTGCCCTACGGGCCGCAGGTCACGCCAGGCGTTCATGACGAGCTACGATCAGCAACGCCGCTCCTGGTACATGTTCTTCTTCCAGACGCCCTTCGCCGACGTGGCGCTCGCCCACGACGACTTCGCCTTCATCGAGCGCCTGTGGCGCGACTGGTCGCCGGGATGGCGCTATCCCGCCGAGGAGATGGCCGCGCTCAAGGAGACGTTCCGTCAACCTGGGCGTCGCGGAGGCGGCCCTCGGCTACTATCGCGCCATGTTCAACCCGGCGCTGCAGGATCCCGACGCTCGCGACGCTCCAGGGACGCATGATGCTCGAGCCGATCCCGGTGCCGACGATGATGCTGCACGGCGCGAACGACGGCTGTATGGGTGCGGAGCTCGTCGAGGGCATGGCGGCGTTCTTCCCGCGCGGGCTCCGCGTCGAGATCGTGCCGGGCACGGGGCACTCCTCCATCAGGAGGACCCCGAGCGCATCAACGCCCTGATCCTCGACTTCCTCCGCTCCTAGGAACCCTCTGCACAGGTGGCTCCCGGCTGCGAAAGCGCGATCCATCCGCGATCGACGGCGAGCGCGAAGCCCTCGACGTATCATTCAGATACGCGGTCGGGCTTCGCGCCTTGCGCTCGCGGCGGCTCGCGCTTCTCGCCTGAACCCACCTGTGCAGAGGTTCCCTAGCGGGTCGGCGCCGGCGCGCGCCTGTCGGGCCCCGCTTGCTCGAGCGTGCTGATCCGACCCTCGAGTGCCTCGAGGCGCGCCTCCATGCGCAGGAGCACGCGGCGGATGTCCTCCATCGTGCGTCCGAGGTCGGGACCGCCTGCGGCGACGGATGGGCCGCGGCGACGGACCCCGGTCCCGGCGGCGGCGCCAGCACCAGCTGGGCCGGATCGCGCAAGCGCCATCTCGGGCTTGCCCCGATACGGCGGTGACCGTGCCGCTCACCCGCACCACCCGATCGCGGATGCGGGCTTCGAGATCGCTCGGGAACTTGTCGCGATCGGCGGCGAGGATGGTCGCCGTGAAGCCCGGCGAAGTTCGGACTGAAGGCGACCACGGTCGCGAGCGGCGACTCGTGAATGGCGGCGACGCGTCCCTCGATCGTCACGTCCTGGCCGACGTAGTCGCCGGCTTTGCTCCCGGCGATGGTCACGGGCGTGTCGCCGGCGCGCCGGGGGCGCGGCGGCGCGCGGCGCGTCGGCGCGGGCGAGCATCGACGGGCACGTCACGCCGCGAGCACGCGGCAGAGCATCCAGACCGCCATCCACCGCACCACGCTGCATGACTCCGCATGCCTCAATCCTCCCGACGCGTCGTCCGCACTGTCAAGATTCGTTCCGGCGTAGTACCTCTACCCGATCATGGCTGGCGCCGACTATCCGAACGCTTCGCGAGGTCGGGACGCTATGCCGTCGGGATCGACTGGAGCGACGGTCACGACAGCATCCTGCCGTACCGTCACCTCCGTCAGGCCTGCCCGTGCAACGCCTGCCTCGCAGCGCCTCGAGCCCGCTCGGGCCGAAGCAGGGCGAGCTCGTGCGCATGCAGCAGGTCGGAGCCACCACGCTCTTCCTCGCCTGGGGCGACGAGCCACGAGACGCTCTTCGTCGCCGCCGAGCTCAGCGCGCTCTGCCGCTGCGCGCACTGCATCGGCGAGCCGAACTATCCGATCTCGGGGCAGTGACTCGGGAACCCGGAGTTGTTCACAGGTGTGGACGGCGAGAGTTTCCGTAAGAATCTGCGAGGTTGCCAGCGCCGATACACAATTTGGCCACCGACTGGTGGCGCTGGCCGATCAGCTGCGCGCTGAGCGTCGACCGGAGCGGCTTGCGGCGAAACCCGCGAGCGTCACGTGGAAACGGGGCCCGCGGGCTCGGTGCTCGATCTGCGGGATCACCACCACGCCGACGCCGTCGAGCGTGGTGCAGCGAGTTCGACGCGTCCAGAGCGCGCGCCGCACGGCCTCGGCGATCGTCTCGTCCGACGAACCCACGAACTCGAGCGGACGCGCTCGCCGCGGCCACGAGGCCGGGAGCGGTCAGCGTCGTTGACTGGAGTAGCCTCCAGTCGCGGCCTGGCAATCGTTCATCGTGACCCTGTGGTGAGAAAGGACAACGCTCTGAAGAGGCATGCCGACCCTTCGGAGCGATGTAAGCACCACCATCACCACTCCGCCGTCAGCTACCGCGCGCAGAGGTAGCCCGCTTCCGGACGACCTGTCAGAGAAAAATCTGCCCCGGATCGACTCACGTCGTCGCCGATCGTGGATTGTTAGGCATGAACTACGTGGTGCACCGGAGGAGCACTGCTGGCGGAGATGTCCGTCGAAGGTCGTGCCAGCCAGAACGCGGTATGCGATCGACCCGGGGCGGCGGCGAGATCCTCGGGACGTCCGCTCGCGACGACCTCTCCGCCGTCGCGCGCCGCTTCGGGCCCGAGGTCGATCAGATGATCGGCGGCGCGCAGCACGTCGAGGTTGTGCTCGACGATCACGAGGGTGTGGCCCTGGTCGACGAGGCGATGGAAGGCGCCGATCAAGCGCTCGACGTCGGCGAAGTGCAGGCCGGTCGTCGGCTCGTCGAGCACGAAGAGCGTTCGGCCGCTGCCGCTCGCGCCCGAGCTCGGCGGCGAGCTTGATGCGCTGCGCTTCGCCGCCCGAGAGCGTGTTGCTCGGCTGTCCGAGCGTCAGATAGCCGAGGCCGATCTCGACCAGGACGCCGAGCGGCCGCGCGATCGCGGGCACTCGGCGCGAACACCGCTGCCGCTTCCTCGACGGTGAGATCGAGGATCTCGGCGATCGATCGTCCCGGCGTAGGTGACCGCGAGCGTCTCGTCGGTGAAGCGCCGCCCGCCGCACGGTCTCGCACGGCACGGACGTCTCGGGGAGAAAGCTCATCTGCACCCGGATGCGCCCCTGTCCGGCGCACGCGTCGCAGCGACCCTCGGCGACGTTGAAGGAGAAGCGCCCGGGCGCATAGCCGCGGGCACGCGCCGCCGGCGTGCGCGCGAAGAGCCGCCGGATCTCGTCCCAGAAGCCGACGTACGACGCCGGGATCGAGCGCGGCGTCCGGCCCGATCGGGCTCTGGTCGACCTCGATGACGCGCGTCGATCGCCTCGTGTCCCGTGATCGCGCGGTGGGCGCCCGGACGCGGCGCCGTGAGCCCCTTGGCGCGTCGGAGCCCGTGATAGAGCACGTCCTTCACGAGCGTGCTCTTGCCCGGACCCGGAGACGCCGGTCACGCAGGTCCATGCCCCGACCGGGATGCTCGACGGTGACGTGCTTCAGATTGTGGGCGGTGGCGTCGTGGATCGTGAGCACGCTTGCCGTTGGTCGGACGCGCCGGGCGACCGCGCCCGCGCGGCCGCGTGCAGATAGCGGCCCGTGAGCGAGCTCGGATCGGCCGCGATCTCCGCCGGCGTCCCGACGGCGACGAGCGCTCGCCGCCGTGCCGACCGCGCACCCGGTCCGAGGTCGACCACCAGATCGGCGGCGGCGATCGTCGCCTCGTCGTGCTCGACGACGATCACGGTGTTGCCGACGCTCGACGAGCGTCCGCAGCGACTCGAGCAAGAGCGCGTTGTCGCGCGGGTGCAGCCCGATGGTCGGCTCGTCGAGCACGTAGCAGGCGCCGCGCAGGTTCGAGCCGAGCTGGGCGGCGAGCCGGATGCGCTGTGCCTCGCCGCCGGAGAGCGTGTCGGCGCTGCGGTCGAGCGTGAGATACCCGAGGCCGACGGTGGCGAGGAAGCGGAGGCGCGGCGCGACCTCGGCCCGAGGATGCCGCGTACGATCGGCCGCCTCGCGGGCCGCGAACTCGCCAGCCCGCGATCGGTTGCCGCGCACTCGTCGACCGTCATGGACGCGAGCTCCGGAAAGGTTCGTCCGAGGACGCGGACGCGCGCGCGCGCGCGACGAGGCGCGTCCCGTGGCACTCGGCGCAAGGTCGCTCGGTGACGTAGGGACGCATGGCGTCCGCCACCATGGGCCTCGCCCCCGGCGCCGGACTCCTCGCTCTCCTCGTAGAAGCCGCGCGGCGCGCAGCAGCGGCCAGGACGCCCGCGATCTTCTTGCCGTCGCCCTTCGAGCACGAGGCGCCGCTGCCGCGCGGTCAGACGCTTGAACGGACGATCGACGGCGATCCCCGCGGCCTTGACGGCGCGCAGGAGCTTCCGCTCCTCGCCTTCGAGACCGAGCTCGCGCGAGCGCGGCGATCGCGCCGTCGCGGAGCGACCGCGTCGGATCGGCGACCACGAGCTCGGCGTCGAGCTCGGTCGCGACGCCGAGTCCTGGCACGCGGGGCAGGCACCTTGTCGGCTGTTGAACGAGAAGAGGCGGGGATCGAGGACTTCGTAGCCGAGCCCGCAGGGCGCCGCAGAAGAGCCGCTCGCTGAACACGTGCTCCTGGCCGCCGGCGATCGCCACGACGACCCCGGACGCCGAGCCGAAGCGCGTCGGCGACGGGCTCGGCGAGCCGCTCCGGGCCGAGCCGGCCGCGAGGCGCGCGACGACGACGTCGACGTCGTGCTCGACGGTAGCGATCGAGCTCCGGCAGCGGGCTCGAGCGGGAGCACCCGACCGTCGACCCGCACCTGGGTGTATTTGAGGCGGCGGCCGCGCGCAGCACGTCGCGATGGAAGCCCTTCCGACCGCGGATGACCGGAGCGAGCAGCACGACGTCGCCATCGCCGACGCGCGCGGCGAGCCGGCTCGCGATCTCGGCACGCGGGATCGACTGGATCGGCTGCTGACACCGGATGCAGTGCTGCACGCCGACCTTGGCGAAGAGCAGCCGCAGATAGTGCGCCACCTCGGTCACGGTCGCGACGGTCGACTTCCGCCCGCCGCGGCTCAGGCGCTGCTCGATCGCGATCGTCGGCGGGATGCCGGAGACGTGGTCGACGTCGGGACGCGGCAGCACCTGCATGAACTGCCGGACGTAGGTCGAGAGGCTCTCGAGGTAGCGCCGCTGCCCCTCGGCGAACACGACGTCGAAGGCGAGCGTCGACTTCCCGAGCCCGAGAGCCCGGTCACGACGATCATGCGGTCGCGCGGCAGCTCGAGGTCGAGATTGCGGAGGTTGTGCTCGCGCGCGCCGACGATGCGGATCGTGTCGCGGTCGATGATCGCGCGCGCCGTGCCCACCGCGGGCACCGACCAGCTCTCGATGTCGCTCGGATACGAGCGCTCGTCATGGATCGATACGAGCGCTCGTCCACCACCGGCGCCGAGCCTCGTCCGAGACCGGGCCGAGGAAGCGCCCCGTGTGCGACGCCGGACACGCCGCGATCTCCTCGGGCGTCCCGATCGCGACCACCTCGCCGCCGCCGTCGCCGCCCTCCGGCCCGAGGTCGATCACGTGATCGGCGCACTTGATCACCTCGACGTTGTGCTCGACGACGAGCAGCGAGTGGCCGCGCTCCGTGAGCTTCGCGAACGCCCCGAGCAAGCGCTCGATGTCGGCGTAGTGCAGCCCCGTCGTCGGCTCGTCGAAGATGAAGAGCGTGTGCGCCTTGGCGTCGCGGCCGAGGTGGGCGGCGAGCTTGATGCGCTGCGACTCCCGGCGGAAAGCGTGCTGAGCGGCTGCCCGAGCCGGAGATAGTCGAGGCCCGACGTCGACCAGCGGCTGGAGGGCCTGCGCGATGTCGGACTGATCCGCGAAGAAGGCGAGCGCTTCCGCGGACCGTCAGCTCGAGGACGTCGGCGATCGAGCTGACCGCGGTAGCGTACCTCGAGGACGTCGGGACCGTAGCGGCGGCCGTTGCAGCCCGGGCAGACCAGCAGCACGTCGGAGAGGAACTGCATCTCGACCTGCTCGAAGCCGTCGCCGCGACAGGTCTCGCAGCGGCCGCCTTCGACGTTGAAGGAGAACGTCGCGGCCGAGAAGCCGAGCAAGCGGGCGTGCTCGGTCGCCGCGAAGAGCCGGCGCACGCCTTCGAACATCTTGGTGTAGGTCGCGGCGTTGGCGCGCGGGGTCGAGCCGATCGGCGCCTGGTCGACGAAGATCACCTCGGCGATCTTCTCGGCGCCGTCGATCGCGTCGCAGAGCGCCGGGCGGAGCGGTCGAGAGGCCCCGGCCGGCGCAGCAACCCGCGGTGCAGGACCTCCTCGACCAGCGTGCTCTTGCCCGAGCCCGAGACGCCGGTGATGCACACCATGCGGGCGAGCGGGATCGTGACGTCGATGCCGCGGAGGTTGTTGGCGCGCGCGTTCCGGATGGTGAGCGCGAGCGTGGCGGCTCGGAGCGCGCCGCCGTTTCGGCGTGGAATGCGGCGCCGCCCAGACAGATAGCGGCCCGTGAGCGAGTCCGGGTTGGCGACGATGTCCGCGACCGAGCCGGCCGCGCGACGACCGTGCCACCAGCGGCACCGGCGCCGGGTCCCATGTCGATCACGTGGTCGGCCGCGGCGATGATCTCCGGGTCGTGCTCGACGACGACGACCGTGTTCTGGCGCGCGCAGAGGTTGCGCATGATGCCGACCAGGCGCGCGCTGTCGCGCGGATGGAGGCCGATCGACGGCTCGTCGAGGACGTAGAGCGTGTTGACCGAGCGACGAGCCGACCGCCGTCGTGAGGTCGACCCGCTCGAGCTCGCCGCCCGAGAGCGTCCGCGACTGGCGGTCGAGGGTGAGGTACCCGAGACCCACCTCGAGCAGGTACGTGAGGCGCGAGCGGATCTCCCCGAGCACGAGCGCCGAGGCCGGATCCCGCTCGGCGATCCACCGCGAGGGCGGAGAAAGAAGGCGTGCGCGTCGCCGACGTTCATGCGGTTCGACGTCGGCGATCGAGCGTCCGTCGATCCGGAAATCGAGCGCGTCGGGCTTGACGCCGGCTGCCCGCGCACGCCGGGCAGGTGCGATACGAGCGGTAGCGCGACAGCAGGACGCGGACGTGCATCTTGTAGGTCTTGCGCTCGAGCCAGCGGAACCAGCCGCGAATCCCGAAGAAATCGGTCGTCGCCGTCCTCGACGAGACGGCGTTCTGCCGTCGTCGAGATGCGCCACCGGCACGTCGAGCGGGATCTTGCGGCGGCGGCAGAAGGCGTAGAGCTCGCGGCGCTCCTCGGTGGTGGACGGCGTCGTCCACGGGCTTGATGGCTCCGCCTTGCAGCGTGCGCGCGGTGTCGGGGATCACCAAGTCGAGATCGAGGTCGATGATGCGGCCGAAGCCCCGGCAGTCGTCGCACGCGCCGAGCGGGCTGTTGAACGAGAAGAGGTTCGGCGTCGGGTCGCGGTAGGTGATGCTGCACGCCGTGCAGGCGAGGGCGCGCTGAACTCCCGGCGGCTCGCGTCGTCGACGCGCGCCACCCAGAAGCGACCTTTGCCGTAGGTGAACGCCTGCTCGAGCGACGCGACCAGCCGGCCGCGGGTCTCGCGCTTGAGGGTGAGGCGATCGACCAGGATGTCGAGCGGACCCGCGGGCGCCGCGGCGACGCCGTCGAGCGCCTGCACCGCGCCGTCGAGCCAGGCCCGCGTGAACCCTTCGCGCGCGAGCGCGCGCGACGACCTCGGGCCACGCCAGGTCGGGGAGCGGGAAGGGAAGCCGAGGAACACCGCCGTCCCCGGCTGCTCCGCGAGGAGCAGCTCGCCGATGGCAGTCGGGGTGGCGCGCTCGACGCGACGGCCGCAGCCGCGACACGCGAGCACGCCGCGCTTGGCGAACAGCAGCTTCAGGTGGTCGTGGAGCTCGGTCACCGTGCCGACGGTCGAGCGCGAGGTCGTGACCGGTCGGCGCTGGTCGATCGCGACCGCCGGCGGGATGCCGCCGATGTGATCGACGTCGGGCTTCTCCATGCGCTCGAGGAACTGGCGGGTGTACGTCGAGAAGCTCTCGACGTAGCGGCGCTGTCCTTCGGCGTAGAGGATGTCGAACGCGAGCGTCGACTTCCCCGAGCCGCTCACGCCGGTCACGACCGTGAGCTCGTTCAGCGGGATGTCGACGTCGATGCCCTTCAGGTTGTGCTGACGGGCGCCGCGGATCTCGATATGGTCACTGGCCATCGGTTGGATCGCGTCGTCGAGACGCGGAACGCGCCACACTATAGTGGAAGAACGAAGCCCCTGCATCCCGAGTGCGCCGGAATGGATCGCTGAGCATCCGGTCGCGTTGCTCGACGTCGATCTCGGACCGCGCCACGTCCGGCTCTACGCCGTCGCGCGACCTCGAGACCATGGTCGATCGTGGCGCACTGCTCCGCGGTGACGCAGAGCCGCCGTACTGGGCCTACCTCTGGTCGGGGCGCGCGTGCTCGCGTCGTATCTCGCGCGCTTCGTCGATTGCACCGGCATGCGGGTGCTCGAGATCGGGTGCGGACTCGGCTTACCCGGCGTCACGGCAGCGGTCGCTCGGCGCCGAGACCACCGTGGTCGACAACGCGCCTGCCGCGCTCGACGTCGCGCGTCGCCAGCGCGGCCGCGAACGGCGTCCGCTGTACGCCCGTCGTCGCCGACTTCACCCGGCTCGATGCGACGTGGCGCTTCGACGTCGTGCTCGCGGCGGAGATCGCGTACGAGCCGCGAGCGCTACGCCGAGCTCGCCGCCGTCTGCGAGCGGCATCTCGCCCCGGCGGCATGACGCTTCTCGCGGATGGCTACCGGACCGACACGCGCGGCCTCTACGCGGCGCTCGCCGCCCGCGGCTCGCGGTGCATGCGGTGGATTGCCGCGTCGTCGAAGAGGGGCGACCGCTACCGATCCGGCTCGCCGAGATCCGCCGGCCGGCGTGACGGATCAGGCCGTCGAGACACTCCGCGACGACTTGCTTCAGGCGATCGACGTCGAGCGGCAGCGGCAGACAGTGGACGTCCTCGACGCCGCTCACGATCCAGCGCCGGCGCTCGGTCTCCGGCATCCCGAAGAGCACGAAGGGCGTCTTCCGGCCGTGCTGCCTGGCACTGCAGAGCACCGTGAGGCCGCAGACGCCGGGGAGCGCCACCTCGCTCAGGACCAGATCGTAGCCATGGTCCTCGAGCGCCTGCATCGCGGCTTCCCCGACGATACGCGGTCGATGGTGTACCCACATCGGCACAGGATGCGTCCGATCGTGCCGCTGAAATTCTCGTCGGCCGCGACCACCAGGATGCGGCGGGAGGGCTGGGGGCTACCAGACATTCAAGGATCCGAAGACAGCACGAAATATGCCAGAAGCTGGCTCCGGATGCCATCAGGGAGATCCCGGTACGTCCGGCCTCGACTTCTCGCCTGTACGACCACGAGCCCTGGGCCGGCACGGTCGCAAACCGTGACAGCCTGGAGTCATTCCAACCCGTATTTTTCCAATTTTCGGTAGAGGCGCTGGCGGTCGATGCCGAGCAGACGGGCCGCCTGATTCTTGTTGCCGCCCGCCTGTCGGAGCGCCGCCGCCATGAGCAGGCGCTCGGTCGTCTCGAGCGACGGGACCGCGCTGCCGAAATCCAGCGCGAGCTCGTCCGGGCCGCGGGCGCAGGTCGACGAGGTGTCCGAGACTCGCCGCGGTGATGTCGCCGCTCGGCGCGAGCGCGAAAGCAACGCTCGATGACGTTCTGCAGCTCGCGGATGTTGCCGGGCCAATCGTAGGCTTCAGGCGCGCGAGCGCCGCCGGCTGGATGGTCTTCGGGGCGACGTTGAATTGCCGCGCGTAGCGCTCGACGTAGTGCTGTGCGAGGAGCCGGATGTCCTCCCGCCGCTCGCGGAGCGGCGGCAGCGGCAGATGCACCACGTTCAATCGATAGTAGAGGTCCGATCGGAAGTGGCCGGCCTGCACCTCGGCGGCGAGGTCGCGGTTGGTGGCGGCGATCAACCGCATCGTCGACCTTGGTCGCGCGCGTCGTCCCGAGCGGCGTCACCTCGCGCTCCTGGATCGCGCGCAGGAACTTCACCTGCAGCGCGCGCGGGATGTCGGCGATCTCGTCGAGGAAGAGGGTACCGCTGTTCGCGGCCTGGAAGACGCCCTCGTGGTCGGCGACGGCGCCGGTGAAGGCCCCGCGGCGATGGCCGAAGAGCTGACTATCGAGCAGGGTGTCGGAGACGGCCCCGCAGTTGAGCGCGACGAAGGGCCGCTCGGCGCGCGCGCCCGCGGGCATGGATGCTGCGGGCCACGAGCTCCTTGCCCGTGCCGCCTCGCCGGTGATCGAGACCGTGGTCGCGTTCTGGGCCAGCGCTTCGATCGCCCGGTAGATGTCGCGCATCGCCGGGCTCTGTCCGACGATCTCGCCGAAGCCCTGCGAGCGCTCGATGACCTGCGCGCAGACGGCGGTTCTCGCGCTCGAGATCCGACACGCCGCAGGACCTGCTCGATCGTCATCAGCAGCTCGTCGGGATTGCAGGGCTTCACGAGATAGTCCCAGGCCCCGAGCTTCATGGCCTCGACCGCCGCCTGCGTGCTGCCGTGCCCGGTCAAGACGATGGTCGGCGGTGATACCACGCGGCGCTCGCCGACGGGCGCGAGACGACTCGCCCTGCAAATGGCGGAGGAGCTGCATGCCGTCCATCACCGGCATGTTGAGGTCGGTCACGACCGACGTGGAACGCGCTGCCCGCGAGCTCGCGCGAGCGCCTCCTGGCCGTTCGCCGCCGTCACGACGCCGTAGCCCCTTGCGCTCGAGGATCTTGGCGAGCGTGCGGGCCATGTTGGGCTCGTCCTCGACGAGCAGGACGCGCGTGACCTCGGGCGACGCGCGGCGAGGGCGCTCACGGCGCGGTCGTCTCCGGGTCGACCGGCGGGGAGTTCGATGATGAACGTCGTGCCGACGTTCGGGGTGCTGCGGACCTGGATGTCGCCGTGATGGCGGCGCACGACCGAGTGCACCACCGAGAGACCGAGGCCAGTGCCCTGGCCGGGCGACTTGGTCGTGAAGAAGGGATTGAAGATGTCGTTCAGCTGCTCGGGCGGAATGCCGATGCCGGTGTCGCTGAACTCGAGCCGCACGCGTCGATCCGGCGCCAACGACGTCCGCACCGCGAGCTCGCCGCCGTGCGGCATCGCTTGCACCGCGTTGGTGATGAGATTCAGGAAGATCTGACGGAGGGCGTTCTGATTGGCGGGGCAGGGCTCGATGTCGCCGAGATCGGTCACCACCCGGACGTCGCTGTTCTGGAGATACTTGCTCATCAGCAGCAGGGTCTTCCGCAGGAGGTCGTTGATGTCGACGGTCTCGATGACCGCCCGCGAGTCGCGCGAGAACTCGAGCAGACTGTTGATGATCGTCTGCACCCGGTCCATCTCCTCCTTGGCGATCCGGAGGTCTTCCCGCACCTCGGGATCGTCGCCGTCGACGATCTCGGCGAGGTCGTAGAGCGCGTTCATGATGATGGCGAGCGGGTTGCGGATCTCGTGCGCGATGCCGGCTGCGAGCTGGCCGATGGCCGCCATCTTCTCCGGATTGGATCAGCTGATCCTCGAGCTGCTGGCGATCCGACATGTCGACGCAGATCTGCTGGATGAAGCGCTGCTCGCCGTACTCGATCACGCCCGAGTTGATGAACATCGGGATCACCGCCCGCTGCGGGTGCGGTGGTGGAGATCGTCGCGGTTGGCGTTGCCTTTGGTGCGGGTTTCCTCCCAGAGCGCGATCGCCGCCGTCCGCTCGTCGGGCGGGTGCAGATCCCAGCTGGTCATGCCGCGCAAATCCTCGGAGGCGAGCTCGAGGGTCTGCTCGGCGACGAAGTTCGCCGCCAGGATCGCGCCGGTCTCCGAGTCGATCTTGAAGATCGCCGCCGGGGCGCTGTCGATGGAGCGGCGGTACGTCGCCTCCCGCTCGCGCAGCTCCTCCTCGCGGGCCTCGACGAAGAAGTCGGTGATGTGGAGGACCCGCTCCTCGAACTCCTGGGCGAAGAGGGCGAGCAGCTCCTTCCGACGCGGTTGGTCGTCGGCGTAGCGGCGCCGGATCGGCGTTCTCCATCAGATGAAAGACCTTGATCTGGCCCGAGAGGAACCGAGAGGCCGGGAACTTCGGAGATGAAGCCGCGGCGCGCGTGGCTCCGGAGATAGACTGTAGGTGTCGCAGTCCTCCGGATCGGCGATGTGACGCACCCAGCGCCGGAGCGCGATCTCGATGTCCTCGGAGAGGTCCGGCCACTGGGCCTCCGAGATGCCGAATGCCGGACCGATCGTGGCGGATCCAACCCGCCACGACGTCGGGCATGGTCTCGTCGAGCACCCGGCGAGCTCGTCCCGGAGGGCGCTCCGGGCGCGCGGAAAGCGCAGCAGCGTGCAGCCCCGCATGTACCCCTCGATGCGGCGGAGATGCTCTCGTCGAGAGCCTCGTCGTGCCCTTCTGCGCTCATGAGATGTGGCGAGACGATCTCCTGGCGTGTGTACCAAGACGGGTCCGCTCTTGCCACCGGCATCCTGCTCGAGGACGCGCGTGCGTGCGCACCCGCCATCCTCTATAGGAGGACGCGGTGCCGGCCGGCCACCGATCCCGCAACTCTCGGAGATGTCGAGCCTTGAAGCCCTCAAGACACGACGCTCGCCGATCCGCGTCCGACCCTGACGTGCAGCTCATGCTGCGCGTACGGGAGGGCGACGCCGAGGCCTTCCGCGAGCTCTTCGAGAAGCACAGCCGAGCCATCGTGAACTTCGCCTATCACTTCGTCGGGAACCGCCAGCGGGCGGAAGAGATCGCGCAGGACGTGTTCCTCCAGATCTACCGTGCCGCCGGACGCTACGAGCCGACGGCAGAAGTTCACGACCTGGCTCTACCGCATCGCCACCAACGCATGCCTGAACGAGGTGCGCCGTCCAGAGCACCGCCATCCACGACGCTCGCTCGAGCATCAACCGGACGACGAGCGGCAAGCGAGCCGAGATCGCGCTTCCCCGACCCGACGGCCGTGCCCGGTGACAGCGCCTTGGCGGGTCGGCAGCTCGAAGCTAAGATCCAGCGCGAGTGCTCGAGGATTTGCCCCCGAATCAGCGCGCGCCGCGCTGCTCATGAGCCGGGTCGACGGCATGTCCTACCTGGAGGTTGCCGAGGCCCTCGACACGACGGAGAGCGCGGTCAAGAGCCTGGTGTTCCGCGCCACGGCGACGATGCGAAAAGAATTGGCGGAGTTCCTATGAGCGTCTCCACGTGTGAAGAGATCAGCGCCGAGCTGGTGGCGTTCCTCGACGGCGCGCTCGCCGCCGACGACCGACGGCCGGTCGCCGCCCACGTGTCGACGTGCTCCACCTGCCGGCGCGAGATCGAGCGTCTCACGACGGTGCAGCGCTTGGTCGCGACGCTTCCGGCATCGAGCCGAGCCCGAGCTTCGCCGTCGATTTCTGGCGGCGCGCTCGATGCCGAGTCACGCGCCGGCGGCGACGAACGTCCGCCGCCTGCGCCCACTGCGGTGCGGGCCGTTCCGGCGCTCGCCGGCCGCCGCGCGCCGTCCTCGCCCTCGCGCCTGCGGTCGCTGACGAGCACGCCGCCGTCGCCGTCGCGCCGCGGCACGCCCGCGTCCGCCGCCGCACCGGTCGCTCTGCAGCCCCGCGCGCGAAGGGCGCCAACGCCGAGTCGCCGCGCAGCCGAAGCCGAAGAGGAAGCAGCGCAGCTCGCCGACGTCGACGCGCTTCGACCCGAGGACCTCCCGCCCGACCTCCTCGAGCATCCTGAGCTCTTCCTGCGGCTCCCGGTCGTGCGCCGGCTCGAGAAGCTCGAGCATCTCGGCTCGGATCAGGAGCGACAGGGCACCGACGATGGGGCCGGGTGATGCGGCGACGATCGCGTGGCTGGTCACGGCAGCGCGCTGCTCGTCGGTGCGACGTCGAGCTTCGGCGCCGACCGACCTCGCCCAGAGCTGGCAAGAGATGTCGCCGCAGGAGCGCGGCGAGGCCTACCGCAACTATCAACGCTTCCAGAAGCTCCCGCCCGAGCAACGCCAGAAGGTCGAGCGCAATTACGACCGCTGGCAGCAGCTCCCGCCGCAGAAGAAGAGCGCCTGCGCTCCGAACTATCGCCAGTATCGCAGAGATGAAGCCGGAACAGCGCCAGGATCTGCAGCGTCGCTACGATCACTGGAAGCAGCAGCGCTGACAGCGGCCGTCGGTAGCTACTAGCGAGGCGGCCTTCCTGCGGTGGTGCGGGCAGGTGAGACGTCTATAATCCGCCGATCGTGGAGCGCCGGAACGAACGCTTTCGACTGACCGCCGAGATCACGCCGCAAGGCGACCAGCCCGACGCGATCCGCCAGCTGGACCGCGAGCCTGAACGACGAGCATACCCGGCCCAGACCCTCCTCGGCGTCACCGGCTCGGGCAAGACCTTCACGATGGCGCACGTGATCGCCGCGGCTGAACCGGCCGACGCTCGGTCATCGCGCCCAACAAGACGCTCGCGGCGCAGCTCTACCACGAGTTGCAAGGCGCTCTTTCCCGACAACGCCGTCCGCTACTTCGTCAGCTACTACGACTACTACCAGCCCGAGGCGTACGTCCCGAGCACCGACACGTTCATCGAGAAGGACGCGTCGATCAACGACGAGATCGACAAGATGCGCCACTCCGCGACCAAGGCGCTCCTCGAGCGCACGCGACACGCATCATCGTCGCGAGCGTATCCTGCATCTACGGCCTCGGCTCGCCGACGGAGTACTTCGACAACCTGCTCGTCTTCCTCGAGCGCGGCGTCGAGCGTCGACCGCGACCAGATCCTCCGGAAGCTCGTCGACATCCAGTACGAGCGCAACGACGTCGACTTCCACCGCGGCACCTTCCGCGTGCGCGGCGACGTCGTCGAGATCTTCCCGGCCTACGAGGAGGCGCGCGCTCCGCGTCGAGTTCTTCGGCGACACCATCGAGGCGATCACCGAGATCGACTCCGCTGCGCGGCAAGGCGCTGCGCGGGCTCGCAGCGCGTCGCGGTCTATCCGGCGAGCCACTACGTCACCGAGCGAGCCGCGCCTGAAGCGTCGCGGTCGACAGCGATCCGCGACGAGCTGCAGCGAGCGCCTCAGCGAGCTGCGCGGCCGAGAACAAGCTGCTCGAGAGCGCAGCGGCTCGAGCAGCGCACGACTGTACGACCTCGAGATGCTCGAGCGAGATGGGCTTCTGTCACGGCATCGAGAACTACTCGCGCCACCTCGACGGCCGCGCAGCCGGGCGAGCCGCCCTCGACGCTTGATCAGCTACTTCCCCGACGACTTCCTGCTGATCATCGACGAGAGCCACGTCACCGTACCGCAGATCGGCGGCATGTACCGCGGCGACCGCGTCGCGCAAGGAGACGCTCGTCGAGTTCGGCTTCCGGCTGCCGTCGGCGCTCGACAACCGCCCGCTCAACTTCGCGCGAGTTCGAGGGCTGCGTCGGCCAGACGCGTCTACGTGTCGGCGACGCCGGGCCGACTACGAGCTCGAGCAGAGCGGCGGGCGTCGTGGTCGAGCAGATCATCCGCCCGACCGGGCTCATCGATCCCGGAGGTCGAGCGTCCGGCCGGCGCGCGACCAGGTCGACGACCTGCTCGAGGAGATCCGCACGCCGCGTCGAGGTCGACGAGCGGCGTGCTGGTGACGACGCTCACCAAGAAGATGGCCGAGGACCTGACCGACTACTTCCAGGACGTCGGCGTCAAGGTGCGCTACATCCACTCCGACGTCGAGACGATCGAGCGCGTCGAGATCATCCGCGACCTCCGCGCGCGGCGTCTTCGACGTGCTGGTCGGGATCAACCTCCTGCGCGAGGGGCTCGACCTCCCGGAGGTCTCGCTGGTCGCGATCCTCGACGCCGACAAGGAAGGCTATCCTGCGCTCGTCGCGCTCGCTCGATCCAGACCATCGGCCGCGCCGCCCGCAACGTCAACGGCACCGTCATCATGTACGCCGACACCGTGACCGATCTCGATGCAGCACGCGCTCGACGAGACCGCGCGCCGGCGCACCATCCAGACGGCAGTACAACGAGGAGCACGGCATCGTCCCGCAGACCATCCGGAAGGCGATCAGCTGGCCCGCTGCGTCGCGATCGCCGACGCCGACTACCTCGGAGGCGCCGAGCCGCTGCCGGAGCGCCGACGAGGACTGGCCCGAGCCGAGACGAGATCCCGGCGACGCTCGACCGCCTCCGGAAGGAGATGCGCGACGCGCCGCGACGGCGCTCGAGTTCGAGCGCGCGGCCGAGCTGCGCGACCGCGTCGCACGCGCTCGAGCGCCATCAGCTGGGCGCTCGCCGGAGGCCGCGGCCGTGCGCTGAGGACGAGCGCCTGATCGGACGAGCCGCAGCGCCCGCGGGCGACGAGTCGAGCCCGGCCGTCGAGCGCGGGTCACGATCACGCCGCCGACCGACGACGCCGACCTCGAGACCAAGCTCGCGACGCTGCCGCCGCGGCCCGGCGTCGTACCTGCCTGCGCGACGCGCACGGCAAGGTGTCATCTACGTCGGCAAGGCGAAGAGCCTGCGGAGTCGCGTGCGCTCGTACTTCCGCGGCGGCGACGAGCGCGCGCAGGTGCCGTTCCTCGTCGGCCGCGTCGCCGACTTCGAGACGCTGGTCACGGCCAACGAGAAGGAAGCGCTGATCCTCGAGAACAACCTGATCAAGCAGTACAAGCCGCGCTACAACATCCGGCTGAAGGACGACAAGAGCTACGTCAGCGTCAAGATCGAGGAGCGCCACGCGTGGCCGCGCCTGGTCGTGACCCGGAAGCTCGCGCGCGACGGCTCACGCTACCTCGGTCCGTTCTCTTCGGCGTGGTCGGTGCGCGAGACGCTCGACACGATCCGCAAGATCTTCCCGATCCGCAACTGCAGCGACACCGTCTTCCGGAACCGCGCCCGGCCCTGCATCGAGTACCAGATCAAGCGCTGCCCCGGTCCGTGCTGTCTCCCGGTCGACGCCGCCGAGTACGGGCGCAACGTCGCGCAGACCGTCGACCTGCTCGAGGGCAAGAACCAGCAGCTCGTGCGCACGCTCAGCGCGCGCATGACGGCCGCCGCCGGAGGCGCTGCGTTTCGAGGAGGCCGCGCGGCTGCGCGACCAGCTGCGCGCGATCGAGACCACCGTGCAGCGCCAGCAGGCGGTCGCACACTGGGGCCGCGACCAGGACGTGTTCGGGCTCTACCGCGAGGGCGGTTTCGTCGAGATCAGGTGCTGTTCGTGCGCGCCGGCAAGCTCACCGGGCAACCAGGCGTACAGCTTCGACGACCTCGAGCTCAGCGACGACGAGATCCTGGCCGCCGTGCTGACGCAGTTCTATCAGGGCGATCGGCCGATTCCCGACGCGATCGTCCTGCCGCTCGCGCTCGAGGACGCCGAGTGCGCGCCGAGTATCTCGGCGAGCGCAAGGGCCGACAGGTCGAGATCCTGCTGCCCGCAGCGCGGCGCCAGGCTGCGCCTGCGTCGAGATGGCGCACGGCCAACGCGCGCCACAGCTACGCCGAGCGCCGCGACCAGGGCGCGCAGCGCGAGCGCATGCTCGAGGAGCTGCGCCAGCGCGCTGCATCTCCGGAGCGCCCCCAAGCGCATCGAGTGCTTCGACATCTCGCAACATCCAGGGCAACCTCACCGTCGCGCTCGATGGTGACCTTCGACGAAGGCGAGCCGTGCCCGGCGCGCTACCGGCGCTATCGCGATCCGCACCGTCGAGGGCAGCGACGACTTCCGCGTCGATGTACGAGGTGCCTCGAGCGCCGCTACCGCCGCGCCGAGCGAGGAGAACGACTTTCCCGATCTCCTCATGGTCGACGGCGGCAAAGGGCAGCTGAACGTCGCCGTCGAGGTGCTGCGCGACGCTCGAGATCGAAGGCGTCGACGTGATCGGCTCGCCAAGATGCGCGGTCGAGCGCGACGCGCGCGCGACCGGAGGTCGCTGCGCTCCGACGAGCGCGTCTTCCTGCCCGGCCGGAAGAACCCGGTCGTGCTCGCGCGCAACTCGACCGCGCTCTTCCTGCTGCAGCGCGTGCCGCTGACGAGGCACACCGCTTCGCGATCACGTACCATCGCGAGCTGCGGCCGGCGGCGAACGCCTGCGCTCCGGGCTCGAGGACATCGACGGGCGTCGGTCCCGAGCGGCGCCGCTCTGCTGCTGCGGCACTTCGGCAGCCTGAAACGCCTGCGCGCCGCCAGCGCGGAAGCGAGAATCGCCGCCGTGCCCGGCATTCCGAGCCGGCTCGCCGCCGAAGGATCCACGAAGCCGACTCGCCGCAACGCCGATGCCGGCACCGTGACCAGACCACACCGCGCGCATCGCCGACAACCGCGCCGCTACCCCCTGCGGCCGGACGCGGGCGATCTCGCCCGCCTGCGGAGACCGAACGTGGGCATGCGAGCCCCGAAGCGCCGGCCGGGCTACGCGGCGCGGCTGTTGCCGCCGTTCGCCGTCGGCTGGCCTGGCGGGCGGCGTGCATCGCGCCGGCGCGACCGGGCAGCGGTCCTCGCCGTCGCCGGCGCGGTGGCCGGCGGTCGTCGCATCCCGTCGCCGCAGATCCCAGCCGCACGCGCTCGCCGCAGGCCGCGGCAGCGCGGGATGGCGCTCGCGGCAGCTCGCCGCCCTCGGGCAATCCTCGCCCAGCTGCCGACCCCGAGCGACCCCACGTCGCGCGGCTCGTCGGCGTCCCCGATCGTCGGCCGTCGGAGGCACGGTCGCGCAGTGCGCGGGAGCGCAGCGGCGGACGCGTGTGGTCTCGCTCATACGTTCGCCGAGCAGCGTGCGCAGCCGGCGGCGCACCTGAGCAGCGACAGGTCTCCTCGGAGTCACGCGTGGCGCATGCCGTGCGCGACTGGGCGGGTAGGAAGCGGCCTACGGATCGTCGGCCGGCTGCGGCGGCCGCATACCTTCGCCAACCCCGGCGCCTACGATCACGCCGGGGCGCTCCGGCGGCGCGGCATCCGCGCGACGATCTTCCTCCGGGACGAGGCGTCGATCGCCACTCGGTACGGCTCCGGCCGGGATCACCGGAGTCGTCGATCGCCTGCGAGCCAACCTCGCGGCGCGCGGATTGCGCGTCGCGCCGACGAGCCGGTTCGCGGCTACCTCACGGCGGTGCTGCTCGGCGCCACACAGAGCCTCGACGCGGAGACGCACCGCGCTCTCACGCGACGGGCCTCGCGCACGTCGTGTCGGTCTCGGGATTCCACGTCGCGGTAGCGGCCGGCCTTCTCGTGGCGCGCGCTGGCTCATGCTGCGGATGGGTGCGCTCGCCCTCCGCGTCGACGTGACGGCGGCGGCAGCCACCCTCGGCGTCGTGCCGGTCGCCGCATACGCCGCCATCGCCGGCGGCAGCATCCCGGCGACGCGCGCCTTTCTGACCTACGCCATGGTGCTGACCGCGCTCCTGGCAGGACGGCCTCCGACGCGATCCGCGCGCTCGCCTGCGTCGCCCTGCTGGTCGCGAGTACGACACCCGACGTCGCGCCGGACGTCTCGTTCGAGCTGTCGTTCGCGTCGGTGCTGGCGCTGCTCTTGGTGGCGCGACACGCGCGCCGCAGCCGACGCGCCCCCGCGCGCCTGGCCTTCGGATCGCGCCTGGTGGCGGCAGCTCGTGATCGCACCGCTCGTGACCTCGCTCGCCGCGAGCCTCGCGACGGCCCCGCTCACCGCCTGGCACTTCCAGCAGGTATCGCTGATCGGACCGGCTCGCCAACCTGGTGCCTTGCCATTGCTCGGCCCGGCGACGCTGCTGCCGGGGCTCGCGGCGCTGCCGCTTTGCCACGTGCTCCCACGACTGAGCGATGCATTGCTCGCGCTCGCGGCGCGCAGCGGCCGGCGCTCGTGGCCTCCGCCGCGCGCCGGCTCGCCGCCGTCCCGGGGCCGCGGTGACGACGCCGATGCCGTCGCTCCTCGAGCTCGCGCTCTGCTACGGCGGAGGGCGGCGCTCTGCGTGGTGGCGGGTCGAGCGATCCCTCCGCCGCGCGAAGCCTGGACGCGCGTGCCTGACCGTCACCACGGCCGTCATGGTCCTCGCCGCCGGCGACGTCGGCTACTGGCTCTGGGAACGCTTGGCGAATCCGACCCTGCGGGTGACGTTTCTCTCGGTCGGGCAGGGCGATGCGGCCGTCGTCGAGCTGCCCCGCGGCGGTGCGCTCGTCGATCGACGGCGGCGGTTTCACGCGGCGACTTCGATCCCGGCGAGCGCCTGATCGCGCCGTTCCTGCGCTCCCGCAAGATCCTGCACGTCGACGTGCTCGGCGATGTCGCACCCGCAGCTCGATCACTACGGCGGTCTCGCCTACTCTCGCCGAGCACTTCGCGCCGCGCGGAGTTCTGGTCGAACGGCATGCGCAGCGCAGCGGCGCCGCGTTCACGCGCCTCGAAGCGGCCGCTCGCTGCGGCACGGGGACGCGCTCGCGTGGTGCTTCGCGCGGCGGCATGACGCGGCGCCGCGGCGACGTCGCAGTCGAGGTCGCTGCATCCCGACCGCGCTCGACGGCCGCAGCGTCAACGACGCGTCGCTGGTGCTCCGCGTGTGTTCACCGGCGCACGGCCAAGCTCTGATGCACCGGCGACATCGAAGCACGCGGCCGAGTCCGATCTCGAGCGCGCAGCGGGCTCGCGCTGCGCACAGCACGGTGCTCAAGGTCGCCGCATCACGGCAGCGCCGACGTCGAGCACGCGCGTCGTGGCTCGCCGCGGTCGCGCCGCGCAGTCGCGGTCGTCTCGAGCGGCAGCCGGACAACCGCTTCGGCTTTCCGGCGCCGGCCGTCGTGCGGCGTCTGCGCGAGCGGCGCCGCGGTCTGGAACACGGCCGACGCGGGCGCCGATCCGCGTGCGTCTCCGACGGCAACGACGTGCACTGTGCGTGCGCGCACGACGCCAGCCGTCACGGAGTAGCGATTTGAATTCCCGAAATCGCTTTGGTAGCTGTGCTCGACTTCTGAAAGTGGCTCGATGAAAACCATCAATGGCGTCAAGGGGTTTCGCATGACGTCGTCCCACCGCAGAGCGAGCGCTTCACGGAGATCGAGGGGCGGCTGCGCGCGGCGCTCGCGGACGTACAACCACGGCGAGATCCGCACGCCCGATCGCCGAGCGCGACCGACGCTCTTCGCGCGCTCGCTCGGCGAGACCACCGACATCGTCCGAAAAGGAGATGTACAGCTTCGACGATCGCGACGGCACGTCGCTCACGCTGCGTCCCGAGGGCACCGCCATCGGTCGTGCGCGCCGCGATCGAAGCCGGCCTGCGCGCAGCGCGATCACGTAGCGCAAGCTCTACTATCATCGGCCCGATGTTTCGGCGCGAGCGGCCGCAGCGCGGGCCGCTCGCGCGCAGTTCCACCAGCATCGGCGTCGAGGCTGATCGGCGCGCGACGATCCGCTCGCCGATGCCGAGGTCGTCACGCTGCTTGCCGATTGTCCTGCGCCGGCGGGACTGTACCGGCGCGCGAGATCTGATCTCAACTCGCTCGGCGACGCCGCGTGCCGCCCCGGCGTATCGCGCCGCGCTCACGGCCTACGGCCGCGCGCACATCGACGCGCTCTGCGCCAACTGCCGCCAGCGGCTCGACCGCAATCCGCTTCGTCTGCTCGACTGCAAAGAGGAGGGCTGCCGGCACGTGATGGCCGACGCGCCGCTGGTCAGCGATCACCTCGTGCGCCGTGTCGCGCGCACTTCGCCGAGGTCGAGCGGCCTGCTGCAGCGCGCCGAGGTGCCGTTTCAGCGTCGATGCCGCGCTTGGTGCGCGGGCTCGACTACTACGTGCGCACCGCTTTCGAGGTCGTCGCCGGCAACCTCGGCGCGCAGAACGCGGTCGGCGGCGGCGGGCGGCTACGACGGACTGGTCGCGGCAGCTCTCGGCGGGCCGCCGCTGCGCTGGCGATCGGCTTCGCGATCGGTCTCGAGCGCCTCGCTGATGGCGGCCGACGGCGACCGTGCCGCCGAACGCGCATCCTGAGGTCGACGTGATCCCGCTCTCCGCGGCGGCGACGATCGGTCGGCGTTGCGCATGGCGCGACGCCTGCGCGCGCACGGGCATGCGCTGCGAGCTCGAAGCGGCCGGTCGCAGCGTCAAGAGCGCGATGCGGCCGCGCCGACAAGCTCGCGGCGCGCTTCGCGGTCGCTCGCTCGGCGAGGACGAGCTCGCGCGCGGGCCGCGCGACGGTTCGCGATCTGCCGCAACAGGCGTGACCATCGTCTGGCGCTCGGCGGTCGACGACTCAGCGGCCGGCGCTCGCGCAGACGTTGCTGCGCACGCGGCTCGCGGCAGCAGGAGGGCAGGGTGGCTGAAGGGCTGGCGGCGCTCGGCGACTGGGAACGCAGCGACTATGGCGGGCACGCTCCGTCGCGACCGACGTCGGCCGCACGCGGTCACCGTCATGGGCTGGGTGCACGGCCGCCGCGACCACGGCGGCGTCATCTTCATCGATCTCCGCGACCGCACCGGGCTCGTGCAGGTCGTGCTTCGATCCCGAGCGCAGCGCCGCGGCGCATGCGGCGGCGCGCGGCGTACGGCTTCGAGTTCGTGATCGCGGTGCGGCGGCACGGTCGTGCCGCGCTCGCCGGCGACCGTGAACCCGGACCTGCCGACCGGCGCGATCGAGATCGTCGGCAGCGAGCTGCGCGTGCTGAACAGCGCGCGCCCGAGCCCGTTTCCGGTCGACGGACGACGATCGACACCGCCGAGGCGGTGCGCCTGCGCTACCGCTACCTCGACCTGCCGCCGGCCGCGCATGTTCCGCAACCCTGGCTGCGCCATCGCCTGGCCGCGCGCACGCGCGACTATCTGAACGCGACACGGCTTCATCGAGGTCGAGACGCCGATCCTGACGCGCAGCACGCCCGAAGGCGCGCGCGACTATCTGCGTGCCGAGCCGCGTCAACCCGGCAGCGTTCTTCGCGCTGCCGCAGTCGCCGCAGCTCTTCAAGCAGATCCTGATGGTCGCGGGCATCGACCGCTACTATCAGATCGCGCGCTGCTTCCGCGACGAGGACCTGCGCGCCGATCGCCAGCCCGAGTTCACGCCAGATCGACCTCGAGATGTCGTTCGTCGAGCCGGACGACGATCTTCGGCTTGATCGAGGGCCTGGTCGGCGCAGCTCTTCGCCGAGGCGGGCGTCGCCGATGCCGCCGCTGCCCGCTGCCGGTGCTGACCATGCGCGAGGCGATGGCGCGCTTCGGCACGCGACCGGCCCGACACGCGCTTCGAGCTCGAGCTGGTCGACTGCGCGCGGTGTTCGCCGGCTCGGGCGTTCAAGGTCTTCGCCGACGCGCTCGCCAAGGGCGGCACGATCAAGGCGCTCGTCGTGCCGGACGGCGTCGCGCTGTCGCGCAAGCGATCTCGACGACCTGACCGAGTTCGTCGCGCATCTACGGCGCGAAGGGTCTCGCGTGGATCCGCATCGGCGAGCCGAGGGCTGGCAGTCGCCGATCGTCAAGTTCCTCTCCGACGCCGAGCGCGAGCGCCTGACCGCGGCGGCAGGCCTCGTGCCGGGCAACGTCATCATCGTTCGTCGCCGACAAGCCGCGCGTCGTCCACGACGCGCTCGCGAACCTGCGGCTGCGCCTCGGCGCCAAGCTCGGCATGATCGCCGCCGGACGAGCGGAACCTGCGTCTGGGTCACCGACTTCCCGCTCTTCGACTACGACGAGGAGGCGGCGCCACGTCGCCGTGCACCATCCGTTCACCGCGCCGGCTCGACGAGGATCTCGCGCGCCTCGAGACGCGAGCCCGCTGGCGGTCCGCGCGCAGGCCTACGATCTCGTCTGAACGGCACCGAGATCGGCGGCGGCAGCGTCCGTATCCATCAGCCCGACGGTGCAGGAGCGGGTGTTCGCGCTGCTCGGCATCGGCGCCGAGGAGGCGCAGGCGAAGTTCGGCTTCCTGCTCGAGGCGCTCGCGTCGGCGCGCCGCCGCACGGCGGGTTCGCGTTCGGCTTCGACCGCCTCGTGATGCTGCTCGCGGGCGAGGACTCGATCCGCGACGTGATCGCGTTCCCGAAGACGCAGAAGGCCATCGGACCTCGATGACCGAGGCGCCGAGCACGGTCGACGCCCGCCAGCTGCGCGAGCTCGGCATCAAGCTCGATCGCTGAGGAGGGTCGGACGAATGCGCGGGTGGCGGCGGCGGCGGGGCTGGAGGATGGTCGGGTTCGTGGCACGGCGCGTGTACGCTCGGTGGTCGGCTGGGTGCAATCCGGCGCCGGTCACGAGTCGCCGACGCCGCCGCTCGACGCCGATCGCGTCGTGCGGTGAGATCCGGCGCGATCGCCGTGCTGCCGTTCACGACCGCTCGGCCTCTGGCGACGCGAGCCGCCGAGCTCCGGCAGCCGAGCCGCTTCCGGAGCCGCCCGGCGACACGCGTGACGCGGGCGGTGCGCACCGCCATGCGCGAGCACAGCGCGATTGGCAGCTCGTCGACGAGCCTCACCGTCGGCGAAGCGCTCCGGCAGCTCGTACGGCGAGGTGCGCGCCGCCGACGCCGAGCGAGGCGCGCGCCGTCGGCAGGCTGCTTGCGCGCCGACGCCGGTCGTGCGCGGCGAGGTCGAGGTCTTCGACGGAGCGCATCGGCACCGAGCTCGCCGCCAAGCGGCCGGCGCACCGTCGATCTCTCGCCGTCGAGTTCGTCCGGCATGCCCGCACGGCGCTCGGTGCTGGCAGGCGCGAGTACGCCGAGCAGCAGCAGTCGCTCTCCGAGAACCTCTGGAACCTGCCTGGTTCGTGCAGCGCCGGCGGACACGTGGGTGCGCGCCTGGCGGAGCTGGCGGCGATCGCGAGTCAGTCGCGCGCACTCGCACACCGCTCCTTACGGTCCGCCACCGACGGCAGCTCCGGCGCCGAAGAAGCCGCCAAGCGCGGCAACGGCGCGCGCGCGTCAACAGCGAGCGGGCAGGATCGAACGCCGCGGCGACGCCGGGATGCCGGACGGCGCCGTCGGCGACGTTGACGCCGCGGCGCAGCGCCGGATCGGCGCGACCGCGGCCGTCGAAGCCGTGGTCGGCGAGCGCGAGCGCGTAGGAGAGCGTCGCGTTGGTGAGCGCGTAGGTCGACGGTGTGCGGCACGGCGCCCGGCATGTTGGTGACGCAGTAGTGGACGACGCCCTCCTCGACGTAGATCGGGTCGTGCGTGCGTCGTCGGCCGCGACGTCTCGGCGCAGCCGCCCTGGTCGATCGAGACGTCGACGAGCGCCGCGCCGCGGCGCATGCCGCGCACCAGCGACGCGCGAGATGCAGCTTCGGCGCCTTGCGCGCCCGGGATGAGCACGGTGCCGATCACGAGGTCGGCGCGCGGCGACCTCTTCCTCGATGTTGGCGCGGTTCGACATCGACGGTCGTCACGTGGCCGCCGAGGATGTCGTGCACGTAGCGGAGCTTCGTCGGGTTGACGTCGAGGATGCGACACGTGCGCGCCGACGCCGACCGCGACCTGGCACGCGCTCGGCGCCCGCGATGCCGGCGCCGAGGATGACGACCTTGCGCCGGTCGCACGCCGGCGACGCCCGAGAGCAGCACGCCGCGCCCGCCGTTCGGTCGCCTGCAGGCACCACGCGCCGACCTGCATCGCGAGCCGGCCCGGCGACCTCGCTCATCGGCGCGAGCAGCGGCAGCGAGCCGTCGTCGAGCTGGATGCGTCTCGTAGGCCGATCGCGCGTACCGCCGCTGCGCGAGCAGCGTGCGCGTCAGCGCCTCGTTGGCGGCGAGATGGAGGTACGTGAAGAGGATCGAGCCCGGGCCGCAGATGCGCGATACTCGGGCGGCGAGCGGCTCCTTCACCTTGAGGATCATCTCGGCGTCGCGCCCACACCGTCGGCCGCGTCGCGAGGCGTCGCGCCGGCGGCGCGATAGCAGCCGCGTCGTCGAGGCTGCTGCCGCGACCGGCGCCGTGCTCGACGATCGACCGTCGTGGCCGTGCGCGACGCAGCGCCGCGACGCCGCTCGGGGTGAGCGCGACGCGGTTCTCTTCGGCCTTGATCTCCGCGCGGCACGCCGATGCGCATCGGCGATTCTACGCGCGATCCGCGACTTTACAAACGTGGCGTGCTATATACCGACGTCGCCTGCGCGGCGTAACCGCGCCAGCACGCATGGGCACGATTCTCGACGGCAAGGCGGTGGCGCAGGCGGTGCGGGCGGAGGTCGGCCCGAGCGGTCGACGCGCTGCGCGCGCGCGGCGTCGTGCCCGGGCTCGCGACGGTGCTCGTCGGCGACGATCCGGCGTCGCGCGTCTACGTCGGCACCAAGGAGCGGGCGTGCGCGGAGGTCGGCATGCACTCGGTCGGACACCGGCTTGCCGCCGACACGCCGCACGCCGAGCTGGTCGCGCTCGTCGCGGAGCTGAACGCGCCGCGCCGACGTGCACGGCATCCTCGTGCAGCTGCCGCTCCCGGCGGCGATCGACACGCGACGCGGTGATCCAGGCGATCGCGCCCGCGCGAAGGACGTCGACGGCCTGCACCGCGATCAGCCAGGGACGCTGCTCGCCGGGCCGCCGGCCTGCGCCCGTGCACGCCGCTCGGCATCATGCGTCTCATCGACGAGACCGGCGTCGAGCTCGCCGGCGGCGCGGCGGTCGTGGTCGGACCGAACTCTGCTGGTCGGCAAGCCGGTCGCGCTGCTGCTCCTCGAGCGCCACGCCACGGTGACGATGTGCCACTCGCGGACGCGCGACCTGGCCGCGGTCGTGCGACGCGCCGACGTCGTGCGTCGCCGCGCGTCGGTCAGCCCGAGCATGGTCCGCGGTGACTGGATCCGGCGAGGGCGCGCGTCGTCGATCGACGTCGGCATCAATCGGGTCGCGAGCGGTACGCTGGTCGGCGACGTCGATTTCGCGGGTGCGCGCGACGCGCCGCCTGGATCACGCCCGTGCCCGGCGGGTCGGTCCGATGACGGTCGCGATGCTGCTCGCCAACACCGCCGCGGCAGCGGCGAGTCGAGATCAGGTGGCCGCATAGCAATACGTAACTGA
>ERZ1370068.8447-contig-730_pt1 | contig 59277 bp, 102 predicted proteins | sample MGYA00561227_ERZ1370068 | MGnify/ENA primary metagenome ERZ1370068 (study PRJEB38410, sample SAMEA6850437) | metagenome | study: Metagenomic assessment of the ecological functions of the soil: analysis of the soil microbiota associated with the... | reverse complement strand
TGTACTTCGTTCAGTTACGTATTGCCTCTGCGCGGGATCCTGCTCCACTGGGCACCGCGTATTCATGGAAGACCAACCTGCGACGCTGCGGTGAGTTCCAGCGTGAACGGTGTTTCAGCGAGCCGGCAGGGCGATTGCGCCATGTCTACGCATTTTCTCGGCGGTGAACGCAATGCCAAACGCTGGCGGCGTTCGGAAGCGCAGGCGCGGGTCATCGCCGCTTTCCATGGCTGATCTGGAAAGTGAACGCGTACTGCTGTCGGTCGCCGATGGTTACAAGCGACTGCCGAGTGCGCCGAGAGGTGCGCGATGCGAAACAACTCATCGACGGCGCATGCTTTCGGCAGCGCCGGAAGGTGAACGGCGACCCCTTCGATGCAGCCCGGGTCAACATTGCCGGCAACTTCGCCCGGCAACCCGCCAGATCGAGCCGGCCCGCCAGCGGCTCGCGACCGCACCATTATCAATCGCGCCTGAAAATAACCGCGAGGTGCAGGTAGCGAAAAAGGCGGCCTTGCAGAGACTGGCGCTCGACGAGCGCGGGGCTGCGAGCCGCAGGCCTCGGCAGTCCAGCCTACGCGTCGGGGACAAGGGACCTTAGCCAAATCCCGGCCCCTTGCGGCCAGCTCGGCCTAGAGCCCGAGCGTCACTTCGGCCCAGCGCCAGGACCACCTCGCCGTTGAGAAACTCGAGCACTGGAGCCTCGTGTGCACCCGGCTGATCATCTCCGATCGCCGCCGTAGCGACGATCAGGTCGCAGCGGTTGTGAAGGCGATCGAAAGCGCTGATTTTCGCCGTTGCATGGTGGTCGCCGACCGCGTAGGTGCGGCTGCGACCTTTCATCGAGTGCACGTCGATCTGCCCGGCCGGGGCCCAGTGCACTGCGCTCGCCGGCGAGGAGATCGACGTCGCCGACCCTATCAACCATCTCGTCGTCGATCGCTTGTCGGGCAGTTGCAAAAACCGATCTTTGCCCGCAGATATAGATGAGACCTCACTGCCGCAATCAGCGGCTTTGCAGCGGAATGCCAGGCCGGGTCCCCACAGGTCGCGGGGGAACGGCCAGCTAACTGGTCCAGATCGGCCGGTGGCTCGCGCCGACAGCGGCTGCGGCGCGCGCGGAGCGAAAAACGCCGCGTAGCCACCGAGCGTTACAAGGATAGCAGCGGTGGCGGCAATGTGCGAACGTACGCGGTTTCGTCACCATGGCTTGCTGCATCCAGGCTACTTTAGTTGGTAGCGAGGAACTTCCGCGCAGCTGCGAGCTCGGGACGGATGGGGTCAGCGTCGCTCCGCAAGCGATCGCAGATTTTGGTAGTAGCCTTTGGCCTTTGCCTTGTCGCCGAGGCTTTCGGATGCCTTCGCGGCTCCGGCGAACGCGTTGAAGCGGTTCGGCTCCTTCGTCAGTTGTCGCTTCGAATGCGGCAAGCGCCTCTTTGGCCATGCCGCGATCGAGCAGCATGAAGCCGTAAAGCTCGCGCGCCGGCGCGAGCGGCCCGGGCGTGACTGCGTGCTTCTCGGTCTTGTCCTCGGCATCGGCTGCCGCGCTCATGGCCTTGAGCGCCTCGTCGTACTTGCCTTCGGCGTGCACGCACCCAGGCCGCGGCGACCTGCCGCTGGATGTCGACGATCTCGGCCCAATAGGCTGTCCTTGGCTTCGCGCAGCTTGTCGCGCAGCTCGGCGAGCTTGGCGATGTCGGCTGTGGCGGCATCCGGCTTGCCGGAGCGCGCCGCGCCCGAGCGCGCGGGCAAAGTGCGAGATCGCCATCACGTAGTTGAAGGTGCTCGGCCGGACCGGCAGTTGCGATGCGCCGTCCCAGTCTCGCGCGCTCGACCGCGTAGCGCGCCGGCGAGGCGGCCAGCGCATAGTGAGCGGCCAGGACCGGTCGCTTTGAAATCGGTCTCCTTCATCATCTCATCCATGACGGTCGCGCGCCTGCTTGTCCTGGCCGAGCTGGAGATGGGCGTAGACCATGTAATCTTGGGCGTGCAGGTAATTGCCGACCGACTTCTCGGCCTTCGCGGCTTTCACCGAGGCGATGTTCAGAGTCGATCGACTCCTTCCAATAGCCGACGCGGGTGTAGATGTGCGACGGCATGTGCTGCGCGTGCGGCGCGGCCGGCGCCACCTTGGCGTAGCGGTTGGCTGCCTCGAGGCCTTTCGCGGCGGTCGCCGGATAGTCGTAGAGGTGGATGAGGTAGTGCGTCACGCCCGGATGTCGTGGCAGGCGCTGCGAGATCGGCTCCAGGATCGCGGCGCCCTTCGTCTGCTGGGCGTAGGTCTTGTCGTTCAAGTCAGCCGAGGTGTTGAGCGTGATGGCGTAGGCGATCTGCGCCTCATCGTCGTCTGGATACTTCGCCGCGATCTTCTCCTGCGCGTCGCGGAACAAGCGCATGCGCTGGACGATGGCTGAGCTTGTCGTAATCGGCGTACATGAGCATCAGCGCATCGATGTAGTCGCGCTCGCGCTCGGTCTTGGCATTCATCGCCTTGGCCTTCTGGATCGCAGCGAGGCCTGGCACGAGATTGGACTGCGGGATCGCGTTGTGCGGATTATCGAGCAGTGTCAGCGCGATGCCCCATTCGGCCATGGCGCAGGTCGGGGTCCGCCTTCGAGCACCTCTTCGAAGACCTCTTTAGCTGGGAGATACCAATACGAGTGCTGATAGCGCATAGCACGGTCGAAGCGCCGCTGCGCCACCTCGTTGCATGATGTCTTGAAGTGAACGCTGCCGAGCTGTTGATCGACGTCGCTTTGCGCCGCGGCGCTTTGAGCAAATGTCCAAGCCACGAGGGCGAGACTAACTGCCAGCATGCATGAAATCCCGCCTCATGACCGGCTCTCTTTCTCAAGGGCGGCTCACATAATGTGCGCTCGCACCTCGGTGATGGCAACCTGACCTCAATGATCGTATCATAGCTCCCGGCGAAGCTCCGGCGATTTCGCGGCTAGCATGCCTTCTAGGCGGGTTTGACAGCGCCTTATTTCGCCCTGAGGTCGCTTGCTTTTCATCGTGCCCTCAAATTTAGGTGTTTCGCCCTATCCAATGTTTCCGATGTTATCACGCGTGTGCCACGTGCTCGGTCGGGCGCCTCGGGGGCGGTGATGTCGAATGTTGGAGTTATGTAGGTAAATTGCTCGGGTGCTGTGCTGTAGGTCACAGACCGGAAGCTCCAGCGAATACCTTCATCCGCGCCCGTCATGAGCCAGTAGGTTCATGGCTCTTGACCCTGCCGGTCCTACCGACCTGGCCAGCACTTCGATGTCGGAAAGGATAGCGTCCATGGCCAAGGCCAAGGCGACCGCGCCTTTCCTCAGTCGGTCGATTGGTCCCAGAGCGATGGCTCCCTCGGTACCGATATCGACCTTGCCGACGCAGCCCTCCATGCGCAGCCGAAGCAGCAGAACGACCTGAGCCGTTCCTTTACGCTATCCATCAGTCGTCGACGGATCTAATACCGTGTCTTGTTAGGCCTCTGCGGTCTGGCAAGCCATCGGAATAGCGTTGATGAGTTCATCCTCTGTGCCGGGCAGCGCAGATTGAAAAGGTTCGTAGAGGGGGTCTTCACGGTGCGAACTGTCATCGCCTTTCTGTTATTGCTAGTCCTGCCGGCGTCCTTCGCGCACGCGGGGAAGCGAGTGGCGCTCGTGATCGGCAACTCCGCCTATCAATACACGCCCAAGCTCGACAACCCGAAGAATGATGCATCTGACATCGCTGCGGCGTTGAAGAGGTACAGCTTCGAGGTGATCGAAGGGTTCGATCTCGACAAGAGGGCTTCGATCGCAGAGGTGCTCGATTTCGCGGCAGCGTTGAAGGGATCGGACGCTGGGGTGTTCTTTTATGCCGGTCACGGCATGCAGGTCGCCGGCCAGAACTATCTCATTCCCACCGATGCAAAAGCGGAAGCCGCAGAAACCCTCGACTTTGAGATGGTCAGGGTCGATGTTGTGCAGCGCATCATGGAGCGCCTGACCGAGACCAATATCCTGTTCCTGGACGCGTGCCGCGACAATCCATTGGCGCGCAACCTGGCACGTTCGATGGGCACGCGTTCCTTAGAGGTGGGTCGCGGGCTGGCACAAGTAGAAGCCGGCATCGGCACCCTGATCAGCTTCTCAACCCAACCCGGCAACGTGGCGCTCGACGGTGCAGGGCGCAATTCGCCATTTGCTGGCGCGCTAGTTAAGCATATGGGCTCATCGAATGATGATCTGAGGCGCCATCCTCATTTCCGTACGTAACGATGTGATGAAGGAGACCCAACGAAAACAGGTGCCGTGGGAGCACTCGGCGTTGACCGGACAGTTCTACTTCAGTGGAGCGTCACCATCAGCGCCCGCAGCGCCGCTGTCTCCTTCGCAACCAGACCGAAGTGAATTGGCAAGAGCGTGGGCTTTGCTCAAATACGCGGATGATCCGGCACAGCTGGAGGCGTTCATCGGGCACTTTGGTGACTCTGTTTACGCTCCGGTGGCACGTGCGCGTTTGGAAGAACTGAGGAAGAAGGCAGCCGCAATTGCGCCGCCGCTCAGCTCTGCCGCACCGTCCAGTGCGATCCCTCGCTCTCATTCGCCGACAAGTCAATTCTGATGGCGAGTGGCGGGTCGTGTCCACCGACGGCGAATATTGCGGGACGCCAGGACAATCCTACGTAAGACAGTGGACCATCACAAATGGCGTGGTGGTCGGTCCGGGCGGCGACCGTGGGACTGTGTCGATTGTGGGTGACGTTCGCTTGAGGGCGATACGTAAACAATCCGACGAGGACCGTCGTTATAAGAGCGCAACTCAATGGGTCGCAAGGCAGAGGTAAATTCCAAATCGAAGGAATTCGGTGCGGCGGCACCATAAGTCTGACGAAGATGTGATGCGCGAAGCGAGATCTGGATCGCGTCTAGATCGCTGCGTTTTCTGAGCATTTCAAACGCTCATTCAAGCTCCCTCCCGCGTTCGAGGTAAGGCGCTTTCTGTGCTGAGTTCGAACTTCCGTGAGCCAGGGGCGCTGCCTTGAGCCACGCCACCGAGCTGACCCCTTCCCGCGTGGATCAGCAGGGGGTGAGTGGCAAAGTCTGCAGTGGGCGCGGTCCGCGCCGGACCGCCGCTAAGGTGATGCGGGGTGCGAGGCAGTGAATGCGGCGGGCGTTGGCCGCCGCCAACAGGCGTCCGGTCGAAAGAGGAAGCACGTTGCCTGGGCGAACCGGCGGGGAAGAACGGTAGTATCGCGCGTGACCTCGCCGTAGAGCGGCGCGCTGGACGGGGTAACCGCGGACGAGCCGGTAGGCGTCAACAGCGATCTCGTCCTCGGTGGCACGCTGCGGGTCGGCGACCATCTCGAACTGGTCCAAGTCAAGGCCAGCAGCCTGCGGATCCACGGCGGTGACCCGGAGTCTCGATGGTCGGGCGCAGCAAACCAACCTTGACGGCCGCTCAGGAAAAGACAACCGCGCCCTGGTCGACATGGGCAACCAGCCGATCGTCAGTTTCAATGAAGACTACGAGAACGGCGTCTCTGGTTCGCGGCAATCTCACGACCACCGGACCTATTCAACCGCACGGCGGTGATGGCACGGGCGTTCGACGTCGCCTCTCGGCAGCAGGTCGCGCTCTGATAATGCTATAAGCGGTTGACGGCATCGGTCGTGGCCGGTCTAATTGCGCCGGTGCGGCGCGACAAGCCACACTCTCGTGCATGGCAGGGGAGACCATCATGACCAAGCTGATCTCGCGCCGGCGCGTGCTGGTTGGCGCTAGCAATGTCGTCGGGGTCGGCACGCTTCTTTGGGCCGGCCGCTGCACGGCTTGCGCAGACACCCAAGCCAATCACCGTCGGCTTCATCTATGCTGCCACGCGCAATGATTTCGGCTGGAATCAGGCCCACGCCGTAGCCGCCAAGCGCATCGCCCAGCTCCCCGGCGTTAAGCTCATCGAGCAGGAACGTGTACCCGAGACGGTAGAAGTCGAACGCGTCATGGAAAGCATGATCCAGCTCGACGGTGCCAAGGTGGTGTTTCCAACTTCGTTCGGCTTCTGGCCTTTCATTCAGAAAATCGCTCCCAAGTATCCCGATGTGTTGTTTGTTCATGCCGGTGGACTTTGGAAAGACACCGATCCGAAGAACACCATTGGTTATCGCGGCTACATGGAAGAGCCGCACTACCTCTGCGGCATCGCCGCCGGCATGCTGAGCAAGACCGGCAAGCTTGGCTTCATCGGCTCCAAAGCCGCTCTACTTTATCTTCAATAATTGCAATGGCTTTGTCATGGGCGCACGATCGGTTACGCCCCGACGCCACCTGCCAGGTGGTCATCACGGGCGACTGGGACAATCCGGTCAAGGAGGCGGAGACGGTCAATTCGCTCGTGGATCAGGGCGTGGATGTGATCGTCGCCAACGTCGACAGCCCCAAAGTGGCGGTGGAGACAGCAGAGCGACGGGGCATCATGAGTTGCGGGTATCATACCGACCTGTCGGCGCTGGCACCCAAGGGTTTCCTCACGGGAGCCGAGTGGAACTGGGCCAAAGCCGGCGATTTCGTCCAGGCGTGGCAGACCGGTGGCGCCTATCCAAATCTGTTTCGCGGCGGGTTCCGGCGAGAACATGGTCGCCATCAGCCCCTTCGGCAAGAACGTGCCCAAGAACGTACAGGATAGCGTGTTTGATGCGCGGCAAGGGTTTATCGACGATACGCTGAAGCTCTACAAAGGTCCGCTGAAGGACAACAAGGGTAACCAGGTACTGGCTGCCGGGCAGGAGATAGCCAACACCGACAATCCATTCAAATTGAGCGTCAAATGGCTTGTCGAAGGCGCGATCGGCTCGACCGGCTTGCAGTAGAGAGTGCACCGGCACAGACCAGAGGCAATGAGCTCCACAAAAATGCGGGAGCCAATGCCGGACCGGCGCTCCAAGGACCGGCATCGCGCGACGCCGGGACATGGACGAGGCGGGAGCGCGGCTTCCGACCGACGCCCTGGGTCGCTCCTGTTGTCGCTGATGGCAATGGCCGCGGCGGGCTCCTGTTCGGGTCTTCCTGGCATTGCAGGGGCATGATGCGCTCGCGGTATACCGAACCGTCTACCTGGGCGCCTTTGGCACACGCTTTTCAATCGAGAGCACATTGACGCAAGCGGCGCCCCTACTGTTGACGGCGCTCTGCACCTTGATCCCCGCGCGGGTTGGCCTGCTGGTGATCGGGGGCGAAGGGGCGGTTGTACTGGGTGGCCTTGGTGCTGCGCTGGTTGGCGTTGCACTCGGTGGTGCGTCCGAACGTGGTCGGAACCGTGCTGACAACTGGCCGGCGGCGCATTGGCCGGGGGAGTGTGGATCGGCGCTGCGGGCGCGCTTAAGCATTTTCGTGGCGTCAACGAGACCATTTCCACCCTGCTGCTCAACTACATCGCCATTGCCCTGCTCAACCATCTGGTGAGCGGCCCGATCCGCGACTTCTCCCAGCGCTCTTAAGGCCCAGAGCTGGTCGATCCCTAAAGGCTTCATGATCGGCAATATTCCGAACTTGTCCGTGCATTGGGGTTTGATCATCGGCCTTGTTGTCTGTGGTGCGCTGCACCTGCTTTTGCGCCACACGACGCTCGGCTTTGCGATGGATATACTCGCTGGCAATCGGCGCGCGGCACAAATGACGGGCTCTGCCGATTGGCCGGCTCGTTCTGCTCGCCTGCTTCCTGGCGGCGCAGCCGCTGGGCTCGCGGGCGCCATTGAGATCGTGGCGGTGCACGGCGCCGCCAGCGATCCCTGGTTGTCGGGCTCGGCTACGCCGGCATTCTTGTGGCTTTTCTTGCGCGCCAAAATGCTCTGGCAGTGGTCCCTGGTAGCCCTGGTGCTCGGTGGTATCTCGGCCAGCGGTGGACTGCTTCAGCGCCGGCTTCGACATTCCGCACGCTGCGACCACTGTGTTGCAGGGACTGATCTTCCTCTGCGTGCTCGCAAGTGGCACCTTTCGAGGGACGGCTCCTGCCGCGCCGGGGGCTGTGTGACGGGCACCTTCGATCTCGGCTGGTGGGGCGTGCTGCTCGCCATTGTCGCCGGTGCGATCCGCGTTTCCACGCCCTATCTGCTCGTGAGTCTCGGCGAGACCCTGACCGAGAAAAGCGGCCGGGTGAACCTCGGTTTGGAGGGCACCCTGGTGCTCGGCGCCATGAGCGCGTTTGCGACGTGTTATCTCGACCGGCTCACCCTGGCTCGGCATGCTCGCTGCCGGCGTTGCGGGCAGTGCGCTCGGATTGCTGCACGCCGCCATCTGCAATCTGCCTCGCGTCAACGACATCGCCGTCGGCATCGCGCTGTTCATTTTCGGCATCGGCCTGGCGTTCTTTCTCGGCAAGCCATTCATCGAGCCGCGTGCGGCGATGCTGCCCGGACTGCCGCTCGGCAACTGGAGCGACAATCCGGCGATCCGCTCGGCCTTTGAAATCAGCCCGATGTTCTTCGTCGGCATTGCCCTAGCCATCATTGCTGGAATGGGGCTTCAAATACACGCGCTGGGGTCTCATCCTTCGTATTGCCGGCGAGAGCGCCGATGCGGCGCCGCGCCATCGGCCTTTCCGTGCGATCGCATCCGTACGCTGGCTACAATGGGCGGTGGGTTCCTTTCCGGTCTCGGCGGTGGGTTTCCTGTCGCTGTACTACCCCGGAAACTGGAACGAGGGTCTGTCCAGCGGCCAGGGTCTGATGGCGATAGCACTGGTGATCTTCGCCGCGCTGGAGCCCGTTGCGCTGCTTTTACGCGTCGTTGCTATTCGGCGGTGCCTCGGCCATCGGGCCGGCGGTACAGACGGTCGGTATCAGTGAAGGCTACTATCTGTTCTATGCCGCCCCCTATGTCCTGACGCTCGGCCTGCTGATCTACAGTTCCTCGCGCACTCGCACTCTGGCCGGCGCACCGAGTGAGCTGTCGATTTCGCGATGATGTGACAAGCCGACGCCCGCCCCGCCCGACATCGAGGTCGCCGACCTATCTAAAAGCTTTGCTGCTGTGCGCGCGCTCGACCGGGTCTCGGTCGAGATTTCGCGCCGGCCGCGTGCACGCGCTGCTCGGCGAAAACGGTGCCGGGAAGAGCACGCTCGTCAAGTGCCTGATGGGTTACTACCGCGCCGACGCCGGACAGATTCTGGTCGGACGGGCACCAGCGCGTCATGTTGCATCCGCGCGACGCGCATGCCCTCGGACTCGGCATGGTTTATCAGCATTTCACGCTGGTGCCGCAGATGACCGTGGCGGAGAACTTCCTACTCGGGCGCGAGCGCCTCCCGGCCATGATTGACTGGGGCAGCCGAGCACGCCGCGCTCGATGATTCATGGCGCGCATGCCGTTCCAGCTCGATCCCCGGCGCCTCGTGGCGACGCTGGCGGCTGGCGAGAAACAAAAAGCTCGAGATCTTGAAGCAGCTCTACCTCAGGCAGGCGCTTTCATCGTGCTCGACGAACCGACGTCTGTCCTCACCCCTACCGAGGCCGACGAAGTGCTGGGCGAGATGCGCCGCCTGGCCGATGCCCGGCTAGCTCACCGTCGTGTTCATCACGCATAAGCTACGTGAAGTAGTGCGATTTGCGCAGGACGTAACCATTTTGCGCGGCGGCAAGGTGGTGGCCCAAACCGAGGTCGTTGCAGCGTCGGAACCGAGCTTGGCACGGATGATGTTCGATGAACCCGCATCGGCCGAAAAGACCGACCGGCCGCGCAGGGCCGCGTCGCGGGCCACCGGTCCCTATCTCGAGCTCGCAGGCATTGCACGCTGATCGGCGACCGAGGCACGCCGGCCGTGATCGGCGCGAGCCTCAGCGTTCGCCCCGGCGAGATTGTTGGTGTCGCCGGTGTCTCCGGCAACGGCCAGAAAGAACTGGTGCAGATCCTCGCCGGTCAGCGCGATAGGCACGCCGGAAGCGTGCGCGTGGGCGGACACGCCTTTCGAGGTACGCGGCGCGAACTGGAACGATGGGGCGTGTCCCTGCTGATCGAAGAACCACTCGCCAATGCCGCTGTCCGCTTCCATGTCGGTAATGGAAAACCTGGCTCTGCGGCAATTCGATCGACCTCCCATCGCAATCGCTGGATTCGTGCTGAAGCGGCGCGCGTTACACCCGTTCGCGCACGCACTGATCTCGCGCTACGGCATCCGTGCCGGCTCGCCTGTCAGCGCCGCTGGAACACGTTGTCAGGCGGCAACATCCAGCGCACGGTGTTGGCGCGCGAACTTGCGCGCGCAGTGCGGCTGCTGATCATGCAGAACCCGTGCTTTGGTCTCGACGTTGCGGCCGCCGGCGAAATTCGCCGCCAGATCGCGCGCGCGCGACGATGGGGCTGCAGTACTGCTGATCAGCGAGGACCTCGATGAGGTGCTTGAGCTGTCTGACCGCGTGCTGGTGATGGCGGGCGGACGCGTTACCTACGAGACGGATCGTGCTAGCGCCGACCGCTATGAGATCGGGCGGCACATGACACGAGGATCGGCGAGGCTATCGGCGTGACCACGATGTTAATCAGTGGTGGGCACGTGCTCGCGTGCTGACCTAAAGACTTGCAGGCCGGCGGACGTGTTGATCGAGGACGGCTTTATCCGTGCGATTGAGCCGCCCGGGCGAATCACGCGCGGGGACGCTTGAGCGCATCGAGGCGAGCGATCGCCTGCTGGTGCCAGGCCTCGTCAACGGTCATACGCATGGGCCATGGCGGACTGGGCAAGGGCGCTGTGCGGCGATCGCGTGCCGCTCGAGGTATTCCTCAGCGCCAGCGGTGCCATCAACGGCAGCCGCACCATCGAGGATAAGCGCCTCAGCGCGACGCTGACCGCGGTCGAATTGGTGCGCAAGGGTTGCACCGCCGCCTACGACCTGTTTGTCGAATACCCGGTACCTTCGCGCGAAGGAATCGGATGCGGTCGCCGAGGCCTACGGTGAGGTCGGCATGCGCGCCGTAATCGCGCCGATGATGGCCGATCGCACCTTCTATTCGGCGTTGCCGGGGCTGATGGAGGCCCTGCCGCCGCAGCTACAAGAGCGCGCGCGCCAGATCGAAGCGGCTCCCTACGAAGCGAGCGTGCGGCGCCGCCCGCGAGATCCTCGGTCAACTGGCGGCTACGACCGCGACCGGTTGCGACCTGCGCTCGGACCAACCATTCCCGCTGCATTGCTCGTGATGCATTTCTGCTGGCGATGCGCGCGACTCGCGGAAGAGTACGACGTTGTGGTGCAGACGCACGTGGCCGAGAGCAAGACGCAGGCCATGCTCGGATTGCAGAAATACGGCAAGAGCCTAGTGGCGCATCTGCAGGGGCTGGGCGTGCTCGGCCCGCGCTTCAGCGCGCTGCGCACGGCATCTGGCTCGATCGACGACGACATCGCTCGCTCTGGCGGACGCGGGCGCCGGCGTCGTCCACAATCCAATGAGCAACCTGCGCCTCGGCTCCGGCGTGGCACCTGCGCGCGCGCTTCTCGACGCCGGCGTGCGAGCTTGGCATCGGCACCGACGCCAGCAATACCTCCGACGGGCAGAACATGTTCGAGGCGCAACGCCTGGCAGCCCCGTTATCGCGCGTCGCTGACGCCGACCCCGCTCGCTGGCTGTCGGTCGAGGAGGTGTTTCGAGCCGCGACCGAGGGCAGCGCCGCGATCCTGGGCTTCGACCACATCGGCCGCCTGGAGCCGGGTTACCGGGCCGACATCGTCTTCCTCGACATCGGCCACATCAACTACGTGCCGCTGCGCAATCCGCTGCGGCAGTTGGTGCTTGCAGAGAACGGCGCGGCGATTCACAGCGTGATGATCGACGGTCGCTTCGTGCTGCGCGAGGGCCGCATGCTGACGCTCGACGAAGCGCGCCTGCGGCGGCAGGTCGAGGCGGCGGTCGAGCGCCTCGATGCAGCCAACGCCGGAGGCTGCGCAGCGCTGCCGAGCCATTCCGCGATCTCGTCGGGCATTTCTGCCTGGCGCACGCCCGCGCGCCATTCCATCTCCATCGCCGTCTGCCTGACGCCAATTGAAACCTGGCTGCGCGAATGAGCGCGCAAAACCGAGCTGGGAATGACGGCGATGAAGTCGACGCCGGTGCGATCGGCTCGGATTTTGTATGGCGTGACTGTGGTTGGCCCGACAATCCACGTGTCGATGCGCAGGAACAGATCGTGACGCTCGATCATCGCTCCGGAGACCCCAGCGAGTCGGTGGTTGCCGGCCACTCCTGCGCATGGGTTTCAACCGCGCTCGCGCCTGACCTCAGGGCACCAATGGCGCTATCCGCGCTGAGCCCGGTCAGGATCCCCCACGGCGCCGAGAGGGCGGCGCAATGCCGACGGCAGCGTCGGTTTCAAAGGCTAGCGTGGTGGTAGAGCCACGCTAGTACCGCCGCTGGTTCCTCACCATTTCGACCACTTGCACGCACTCCGGTAGACAGCATAATGTCTTTTTACATAGCGGGGCGTTGGCATCAGGGAGCCGCGCATGTCCAGGCCACTGGGACGGCCAGCAGGAGGCTGCGGGTCTTCATCTCTTGCTCCCGGGACGATTTTGATTTTGCAGATCAGCTTGAAAAAGCTCTCCTCTATGGTGGATTTTCCATCACTGCTGGCCGCGATAAGATTTTAGGCCTTGACGATTGGGAACGTAGGCTCGGCCTGCTCATTGAAGAATCTGAGGCGGTCGTGTGCGTGGTGTCGTCATCGTCGGCCACGAGCGAAATCTGCCGCTGGGAACTTGAAGAGGCGGCGCTCTGGTAAGCGTACAGTCTGCGTAACTTTCTATCCGCCCGACCAGATCAACCCGCCAGTCCGGGCAGAGAGGTCCCGAAAGGATCTCTTTCTATGCGGACAGAGAGTCGCCGGGTTCGGGGTTCGCGCTGGTCTGCAGCGCCTCGGTGTCGCGCTCGCTGCGGATCTTGATTCCGACCTGGCTACCCGCAACTGCTGCGCGCCGCACGAGATCTGCAGGAGGTCGCGACTTCGACGGCGAACGCAAGCGCCCTCAGGAAACGTCTCCCCCGAAATGCCGTGGTGGTTCCGTCGGCGCCACGACGGGAGCTAGGCGCGAAAGTTGATGCGTCTGGGCGCAGGACGTCGATCACACGGATCGGCGTGTTTGCGCTCGTCGCGTGCGCAGCCGTGGTCAGCGGCGCTGGCTATCATGTTCTGTCCCAACAGCAAGATGCCCTGCGCCAGAAAGACGATGCCGAGAAAAAGCTACTGGCGACGCAAGAGCAGATTGCACTCGTGAAGTCAGCAAACGCGAAATCGAACGCGACTTTCGTGAGGGCCTGAAGGGCGGACCTACTATTTTCGTGCTGATCAGGCTGCGCACACTGGAGCAGATCTCGGTGCTGGGAACCCTGCTCGCCCTGGAAGGCCTGCGAGACGAAATGTCAGACGATGAAAGACAACGTACACGACCATTTGTGAATGAAACGTGGCGCGCTGCCCAGATCGGTTTGCAAAACCAGCGCGAGCGAAAGATCCTTAGTGGGGCACACCGGTTCGGTTTTGGGTGCCGCATTCAGCGCCAGATGAGCAGCGGCATTCTGACCTTCTCCGCAGACGAGACGGCGCGGCTTTGGGACCCCGCAGCCACTTGCTCGCCATTCTCCGTGGCCACGCCGACATTGTGACTAGTGGCGCCTTTGCTCCTGACGGAGGTCGCGTTCTCACAGCGTCCGATGATAAGACGGCTCGAAGCTCTGGAGCCGCGACGGCAGACAGCTCCTCATCATGCAGGGTCATACTGGCCCGATCAGCAGCGCAGTGTTTGCACCAGGCGGTGCATCGCATCCTGACTGCTTCTTGGGATGGCACCGCGCGACTTTGGAACGGCGATGGTACCTTGCTTTTCGCATTGCTAAGGTCACAGGGAGTAGTCACCAGCGCAGTATTTGCGCCTGACGGTGATACTATCCTGACCGCCTCCACTGATAAGACAGTGCGGGTGTGGCACCACGACGGTACGCTGGTCGCCATCCTGCAGGGCCACAAGGGCCCGATAGTCAGCGCGGTATTTTCCCCGACGGGAGCAGCATCCTAACCGCCTCCAGCAGATAAGACCGCGCGGGTGTGGGACCGCGATGGCAAGTCAGCAATCAAGCTGGAGGGCCATATGGCACCCCATAGCTTCGCCGCGTTTGCCGCTGACGGCATCCGCATACTGACGGCCTCTGCGGATGGTACAGCACGGCCTGGAGCTCTAATGGCCAGCCGATCGCGGTTTTGCAAGGACCATACCGACAAGGTCAACAGCGCACAGCTCTCAGCCGACGGCGGCTATATTCTGACCACGTCGGATGATGCCACGGCACGGCTTTGGGATCGTGAGGGCAAGGCGCTTGCTGATGCTAGCAGGGCCATGCAGGATTGGTCTACAATGCGGTATTCACGCCTGACGGGCACCGTATCCCTAACCGCCTCTTTCGACAAGACGGCTAGGCTTTGGGATCGCAACCCCAAACGGCAAGTTACACTGCAGGTCACGGCGGCACCGGTAAAAGCGCGCTTTTTGCCCGGTGATCGACGGATCTTGACCGCATCGGATGACGCCACGGCACGCCTATGGGAGGACGACGGCGAGCTGGTCGCCACGCCCAGAGGCCACACGGGCCCCATCACCAGCGCGGGATTTGGGACCCAGATGAGCGCCATTCTCACGGCTTCCGTGGATGGTACTGCGCGACTTTGGGATCGCGATGGCAGACCCTGCAACGTTGCAGGGCCACACTAGGCCCCGTCACCAGCGCAGTATTGCCACTCAGACGAGCGACATTCTCGCGGCTTCCGTCAGATGGTACTGCGCGACTTTGGAACCGTGATGGTCGACCCCTGGCCACGCTGCAGGGTCATACGGGCCCGGTCACTAGTGCGCTGTTCGCCCCAGACAATGGACGCATCCTCACCGCCTCCCCGGACGGTAGCGCACGGCTGTGGGATCGTGATGGCGAGCCGGTAGCCACTATTGCAGGGGCACTTGGACAAAGTCACCAGCGCGGTTTTGCTCCGGATAGCCGCCGCATTGCGACCACCTCAAACGATGCGACGGCCCGGCTATGGGACGCTGACGGCAGGCTTCTCGCCGTACTGCACGGGGTCACACTGAGCCCGATCTATGGTGCGGTGTTGCGCCCGATGGACGCCGTAGTTCAACTGCTTCCGCTGACAAGACCGGCACGGTTGTGGAGCCGCGAAGGTAGCTGTTGGCAACCCTATTGGGCCACGCGGGCAAGATCACCAAGCCGGCGTTTGCCCAAGATGGAGACCGCATCTGACCGCCTCCACGGATGGTACCGCCACGCGTGTGGGACATTGAGGGCAAAGCCACTGGTAGGCTGGAAGGACATACCGGATCGGTGAATGGCTGTCTTTCAGGGACGGCGGGCGCATACTCCACCTTCTCACCGACGGCACTGCGCGTGTTTGGGACTCTTTCATGAAAGCCAGGATCTCGTTGATGCGCGCCGAAGCTGATGTGCCGCGCTGCCTAACGCCGGAGCAGCGCCTGGTCCACTATCTCCCTGCCGAACCGCCTCACTTGGTGCCGAAGTATGAACGAGTGGCCTACTGACGTCGCCGCTCAAACTGCGCAGGCTCGAATTACAACGGCGTCAAACCTCTGTGGTCAAAAAAATTGGAACGGCAGAAAGAGAGAGTTATCCGCGGCCGGTCAGCGGGGCACACGCGCAGTTTTTCCAGCTGAACATGTTAGATTAAAGCCCTTGGTGATCGTGTCCTCGGACGAGCGTACCGCACCCGAGCTTGCGTGGACTAAGACGACACCTGTTCTCGGAGCCCGTGGCAGCCATCGTCGACGAACTGGGATCCACGCTGCTGAGCTTCACAGACCTGGAGGTGATGGTCCGGCGGGAAGATGGGCTTGGACCCCTAACTGTCTGGTGGCCACCGCCGTGCGCCGAGAGCCTGATCCGAATGACGGCGCTATGCAAGTGCGGGCCCATCACGCTGTCACGAAGAAATGGCACGCGATCTGGAACTGGTCGAAGACCGAGGTGGTCGACGCCATCGCCAAGACAAGGCTCAAGCTCGCTGGCGAGTAGCCTGGATGAAGCGGTCCTTTGATGGCATCCGCGACGGCTTACCTGGTGCCGATCAAGAAAATGCACCCGAAGACTACAAGCGGATCCTCGAGTGGTTCCCGGTTTGTCGGCGCCATTAAAGGCGTTGGTATAATGGCGCTCGCCTCCCTGATTGCGGCGGCAATTCCTCGGCGACCACACTTTAGCGGGGTGGAAAAAAACCATGTCCACGGAGAGGTCATGTCAACAGGAGGTTTAGGAATGACGCGGCGAGATGGTCGGTTGGGCCTCGTGGCCGCGGCAGCGTCATGCGACATGGCCGCCGCTGCGATCAAGGCCGGCACGTTCGAAGCCTTAACGACGGCTGGCGCGGCTTCATGGCTGCGGCAGCGGCGCGGGGTTACACCAGCAAGCCGACGGTATGAAGGTGACGGCTCCGGTGGTTCGCTACCAGAGCCGTTAAGGGGATTTCGTCGTTGGTACTCGGTACTTGGGACGCCGTACGCAACAACCCTTCGACGCCACTCACTTACTCACCCAACGCGGAACACCATACAGATGTTTCGCCGGAGAAAATTGGCGGAGCTGTGTCTGTGGATAAGTGCGCGATGTTTTAGGGAAAGTGGTGCCGGAAACTCTGCATGGCCTGCGCTGGAACCTGCTGGCCACCGTGAGTGCCGCTCGTCATCGGCGTGGTGTCATTGTCCGAGCGGTGTGGAAGGGTTGCTGGAGGGACTGCGTTGCCCGGATCGCTACGCCACGCCTGCCCAGAGGCTTCGCGGCGGCGCCCAACTAATGGCAGTCTCCACCCAGGCCGCCACATTGGGTAGCGTCGGCTTGATAGTCCGGAACTGGCAGATTTAGTAGCGGTGTTCCGCGTCCCTTTTCTTTGTTTTTCACAGATGGGTCCCCACGTGCGTGGACATGAAGCGGTGCCGCGCCGGCTGTTTACACACGTTCACGAACTAGCAGGCACAGGCTGCCATTTTGGGGCCGTTACGAGGCGCAATATGGCTAGAAAGCGAGTAGCGGCGGTTCCCGCTGCGTGGTCTTGCGCCACGGCGTCTTGCGGTTTGCAGATCGTTCAAATCTGCGGCAGTACGACCAGCGAGCACTTCAGCGGGCATAGTGGCTTCAATGTTGGCACCGGAAAACGGTAGCTACCCGTTGCCCCGTATAGCGCGTCTCTCGCGAATGAGGCCGGCAAGAGGAGCTGCCCCAGCGCCGCAATAAGTTTGCGGGTAACGCATGCAGCCAAGGTCTAGCTCAGCGTACAATTGGCTGCCAAGTCCCGATTAAGTTTCGAACTAGTCTTTACACGGCTTTCGATTTTGCTATGCCGCTCCGCCAATTTCTGGCGAACTGATACTCGGGAGGCACAAAGCGGAAGCCGGTTTTGGTCTAAAGTCGAAATCGCTCAGTCATTATCCATACTGAAGCGTCGATTATGCCGACTTACTCACCAGTCAGTAATTTATTGCGGCGGCGGCCAAACGCGCTGGCACTGAGATCTACTTCTGCGGGTCGAGATCAGGACAAGCAAGCGCCGATGCGGTGCAGGGCAGGACCTGGGGCGTCGAGTGGGTCAGACGCCGGTCGTCTGCGGTAAGCCGGCAAGCGCCAGTCGATTCCCGGCGGCTTCCGCCGTCAATTCGAAAAGGCGGTTTTTGGTTTGCGACCTATAAGGGCGGAATGAGCGCAGATTTGTTTGTGGCCATGCTCCAGTTGATCATGCGCGGTCGTCGCCGACCGTTATTCTCATCTCCTCGACAGCCCGTCGGCTGCACAGGGCCAAGGCTCGGTCGCAAAGACTATGTCAGAGCGAACGCGCGCAACCCCAAGTCGTTCTTCCTGCCCGGCTATGCTGCCGGAGCTAAACCCGGACAGAGACTCGGGTCTCGGGCCACATGAAGCGCACCGGCACCGCCAAGCGACTCACCCACCACGCAAAGGAGTTGATCCAAGACCGCATCGAAGCCGACCTCTTCAGAGATCCAGAAGAGCCGGCTCTGGTTCTGATCTTTCTTCAAGGCTCCTGATGCAGGCTCTACTATTTCTGACGGCTGAGTAATCTGACTACGCATGAGTCTGCCTGGGGGTGCAGGACCTAGCAGGCTGTGAGGAGCTGGCGAGCGGTTCGGTGCGCCGGTCCTCGCTCTTTGCATAGTATCCTTTCCAATTTAGTGGTCGCAGCGGTTCGCCCTGCTGCCGTAAGCTGTGCTGGGAGGCATATCGCGCTCAGCCCTCGCACCACCCTGAGCGCCAATCCCAGCAGGGGCGCTCACGCACGGGCGCCCTTCGCTGTCTGTAGCAGCATCCGGTCGCGAGGATGGGTCGAAAGGGGGATCGGCCCAGCGGACGAGGCGTATGCCAGGCCCACCGGTGAGGACCTACCCCGAGTGACCGCTCGCGGATTGCGCTCAACGCATACAGCCAGCCGCAGCGTGGCACGGCGACGATTGCCGAGTCACGGGCCAGTCGCGTCGACGCAGCTTTTGAATGGACCAAGCACAGTACAAGGACCGGAATCACTCGTCACCTGGCAGTCGTCGTAACCGGCGATGCCCAGCATTAGACCCGTGCCGAATTCGCGGCCAATGGCCCATTCGAAACGCCACGCCAGAGACACGACTGCGCGGCGGCCAGCAACCAACGCCTCGTTACATCAACGAGTGGTACAGGAGGTCAGCTCGCTCTCCTCGATCGAGAAGATCTTGCCGGTTTCGATCTTGATGTTCCGCACCACGCAGGTGCGGCCTTTGACATCGGTGAACTTGGCATCGTACATGCCAGGCTCAACTCCGGTGATGCGCAACCGCTCGTCGTGATCGACGGTGCCGTCCTTATCGTTCTTGCATTGATTGGGGCCGAAGTGGGTAGTGCCCGCGGGCGCCAGATAGAATTCGGAGATGGTGTCCTGCGTCAGATTCCAAAAGCGTGTTGGGCGACCTTGAGGCGAGCGCCACCGAGGATGTCACTACCAGCGCGAGAACCACGAGGGCAAGTCTTGACATGTGTGCGCCTCTTGTAAAAAACCTCAAAGAATGCATGGAACTCAGGACTACGACGGTCGGAGGCATCAATACCTTCACGAAGCGCCTGAAGCCAGAACATGAACAAATAGGCGTCAGAACTTGACCTTGACCCGCCATATACCGTCAGGGGGCAGCCGGCGTGATCGTACGTGGGTTCTCAGGACCGTCAGCATTGCGGCCAACGCCGACAGGATCGCCGGCGACGTTGCGCAAGGCTTCGGCGTCGAAGTAGGTGCCGAAGGTCGCGTAGTCCTTGCTGAACAGGTTCTTCGCCAGGCCATAGATCTCAACGTTTGTCGGTGACCTTATAGCCCGTGCGCAGGGTTGACCACGGCGTAGCCCGGCGGCGGCCGATCGTCGTTGCCCTCATCACCACGGAAGAACTGGTTCGACACCGCGATGACGTCGCCGCCAACCCGCCACTGCGGCGTCACCCAGTAGTCGAAACCTACTTTGAACCGATGGCTGGGAATGCTGGGGATGTGGTCGCCCGGCCGCACTCTGGCACAGTTCGGCACCTCGTCCTCGGGGTCAACCGGCACAAAGGAGCTGCAGGGAACGCCGACGGGGGCGTCGGGAGAGGCAATCTCCAGAGCATTGCGGAAGGTGGCGTTCACGAAGGCGTAACTGGCGTACAGGAAAGCCGGTCAGGCGGTAGTTGACCGCGGCCTCAGGCCCTCGCGCAAGGTCTCGCCGCCATTGATGAAGAAGCCCCGACCCTGGATCGGACTGGCCACCGTCAGGATGTCGTCGCTCAAGAGCGTGCGGAAATACCCGAGGCTCCAGCCGATGGTGTTGGTTCGTGGAGCACCCAACGCATCGCGACCCGCATAGCCGGCAGCGATCTCGCCTCTGAGACCCGCCTCGACCGTGCGGCCCACGACCTGCTTCAAAGGCGGATCGGAAACGAGGAAGTTCTCAAGCAGGCAGGGACGCTGCGGATCGGCGCAGGCCAACTCGGCCGGCGTGGGGGCTCGGTTCGATTCGAATAGCCCGCATAGGCCGACAGCCCTGGCGCCAGCTTGTAGGTTGCGCCAATCATGGGGTTGAAGCGCTGGAACGTGTGATCGCCGCTGAGGGCGTCGCCGAGTTGGTCCTCAAGCTTGATGTTGGCAAGATTGTAGCGCCCGCCGACCGTGACAGCCAAGCGGTCGGTCACGTCGAGCGTGTTCATGAAGTAGAGACCGTAGTATTGGGTGCGGGCGATGAGATCGACCGGCGTCACCTCGACGTCACCAGGGTCGAGATCGGGGGTCAGCGACTGGTCAATGATGATGCCGAGCCCGGAGACGGCGAGCGTGCGGGATCGAGCACGCCAAGCTCGCTCTGTGACTTGACCCGCGCTCGGCCGAGATCAATGCTGGCACCGACCAGAAATTGATTGGGCCGATTGAACAGGTGCGCCTTGCTGACGGCCTGCAGTGCGCCGCCAGAGGAGGAAGAGTCGACGGTTACCCTGTCGTTGCCGCCGAGAACGGTTTGATCACCATTGGGCAGGCTGGCGATCGGCACGTTGACGATGGCGCCGTTGGCACGGCGGCCGAACAGCACGTCGTCCGGCTCCTCGAAGCAAAGGAGCCCCGCATTGGGTCCCGCGGGATCGCAGGCGATCGCCTCCGAGACGTTGCCGTCGGGGCGCTTCTGCTTAAGCCGCGATAGTAGGCGTTGCCCGAGACCTTCAGGTGATCGGTGACGGACACCGAGCCCGTCAGGTTCACCATCTGCATGCGGTTGTCGAAGGATTGCGGCGAGGTGAACACGTTGGCACGCCGTTCGTCCAGAAGTTCGAGCGGGGTCGGACCGACCACACCGAGGAACGTGTCGGCGAAGGTGTAGCTCAGGTGAAACTCGGAACCCGAGCCCTTGACGCCGATGTCGGCATAGACCCGCTTGGCCTCGGCGGGCGAGAGGTCGCGCCAGCCGTTGTCGTCGATCCATTCGCCGGCAACGTAGGTTGCCCAGTTACCCCACTTCTGGCCGGCTTCTCGGCGGCAACCTCCTTGTGCCCGAAGGAGCCGAAGCGGGTGTCGACGGTGGCGCCCTGGAATCTGAAGCCGTCCTTCATGATGACGTTGACGGCACCCTCAAGGGCGTTGAGGCCATAGGCGGGGTTGTTGCTCATCATGACGATGTCGGCGATCGCGATCTGCGGGATCAGGTCCCAGTTCATGGCATCGCCGAACACCTCGTTGAGGCGCACGCCATTCTGGTAGATAGCGAGCCCTGAGGTGTTCCGTTCAGGGAGACGCGGTGAACCCGCGATACTGCAGATCGGTGGCCAGACCGTTGCCGAGGGCCTCGTTGATGGTGGCGCTGGGAACGTAGGTGTTGATCGCCTCGGTAATGGACGGTGAACCTACCCGCTCAATCTGGGAAGAGTTTATGACGCTGATGCCGGCGGGCACCTTGTCGACTGGCAGTTCGCTGCCGCCGTTGTCGGCGACATGGGCACCTCAAGGGCGCCTGCCCACGCGGGCGCAGCGGGTGGGCGCGGCACATCAGCGAGCGTGGGGGCTGCGGCCGGTGCTGCCGTGACGGGGGCAGGAGGAGGCCGGGAGACCTTCTTCTTCGGCGGGCGCAATGACTTCGAGCTTCGGAAGCGGAGGGTTCTTTTTCGCTGACGGTTCTGACTCTGGTGTAGTTGTGCTCGGCGATTGTGCAATGTACCGCAGCTGCATGAACAAGGACGACGGCGCCCGCTACCGCGGCCACGCAACGCCTTGACATCCGCATGTTCACCCTCCCAGAAGCAACATCGTGGTGATGTCCCGCGCCTTTGCTCTCCTTTTGTATTGGTACGCCGTGCGTCACGCATTGCGCATTGTTGATTGCTAGTCTCTGAGTTAGATTTTCGCCGCCTGCGGCACGATTGCATCTGCCCGGTTTCCCGATCCGAAGCGGACAGATTTCCCATTCATTCCTGGGAAGTTTTGGCAATCCGCGACCACCCCGGTTAGGGGCGAGCCGAGCGTTCCAGGCCTCGCATTAAGCCTCATGCACTGGCACACACGCTGCAGCGAACGTCGCCTACTCGTCTCGCGTCTCTGCAAGCGAGAAGAGATGTCGTGCGACCAAGCTCAGCAATGACAAGAAAGAAATGATCGCGTCTTGAGTTGCCCAGTCCAGAGCCGAGCATTACGCGTCCACATCACTTTTTCCAGCACTCTATCGACAGGTTTATGCGGCGCATCAATGCTCAAAGTTTTCGCTTCGGCATGTAGTCACACCACAGGTCTGACGGTGCACGAGGCGGGAGGATCCGCTTGCGGGACGTGGGGACGCTCGTCAGAGCATACGTACATGCCTCCCCGTACGCGGTGAAGGGGTCAATGAAGTTTGCGCCCACAAGCGCGCAGCGCCCACGTGTTCGACATACCGGTCGGGGATTACTGTTCTTTCGCTCTCGGCACTGGTCGCACATGCCGCAGCCGCCAAGGGCGCCATGATCATCGTGCCTGTGTCTTTAGGCCGGTTAGCCTCGAATACTCGCCGATCTCCTGTCGCGTCTGGTCGGTCTGCCCGTCTTCTTCTGGCGGACTGTCGCACGATCGAGTGCATAGCCGTTGGGCGCCACGTCATCGACGCCGCCGGCCGGCAACGGCTGCAGCCCTGCAACTTGGTGTCGATCGCCAGGTTGAACAGCGCAAGATCTCGTTTGAGGCCCTCCATCTGCAATTTGGTCCTAATCGACCAAAACATGGCTCGGTCCGGACAGGCGGCTTCGCGCCGATCAGCTGACTTTGTTCCACGGCGGGCGGCGAGTGGATCTCTCGGCAGCACATCCCTGATCGTCTTCCATGGTCTGTCTCCTTGGTGGAGAAACAGAGAAGCATGCGCTCGACCCAAGCTCGAGACCACTGCACGAATAGAGGGTACTCTCCCCTTCGGAGCAAGGCGAACCAGGCCGACAGCGGCTCATTGCGGGCGGTCGTAGCGGCGAGAGTTCGAAGGATCGCAAAAACGCAGGCACCACCTTTGGCAACGCTTCAGTGCACCAACTCGACCAAATGCGTGCGCGATGGTCCAGGCTGGAACGGATCGCAGAAGTACTGCGTCTCCCTCACAACGTTTCCGTCCCTGAATTCCATGATGCTCACCGAGTACGAAGGCGTGCCGTCGTAGGTGAGCACGAATTCCGTGATCCAGAAATCTCCGTTGCCGATGATCTCGCCGCACAGAAAAGCGCTTCTTGCTCGGCTGAACGGTTCGGCTCTCTTGGATATTGCGCCGACCTCGGATGCGCTCGCCGGACTGCGGATAGTCGAGCACGGCGTCGTCGCAGTAGATGTCATGTTCGGCGTCGAAATCGTTAGCGTCGGAGGCAGCCCAATGCCGCTCGAGCGCTGCCCGTATTTCGCGATCTCCCATCTCCATCTCCCGTTCGCGCTTCCGGCTACGAGGTCAATGAGGCCTGCTTACGCCGGCCCAGGATCACCCGTCAAATCAAGCCTCAGGCTTTGCTGGGGACCCGCGCAGCTGCCGATGGCAACCGGTGCACGCTGCCTCGGCGCGACGGAGTTCTTCTCTTGGCACGTCGCGCCTGCCGGCCGATGAAAGCTTTCGGACTGTTCCGACCGTGGACAAGCCTTGCACCTGACACCCTGAGGATGCACACTCACCGGCCGGATCCAGGTTTGACGAGGATGGTGGGTGCGGTCGAGCATGTCCGCTTATATGAGCACCCGGCGTGTCAAGCCCCCGCCGCCCCTCTTTCTTCTTCTTTCTTTCTTCCTAGCCCCCTTTCTCTAGTTCGACCGCGCCGCAGGCTTTCCCTCGCCCCGACCGCAGGATGCTGCCGCCGGCGCGCGCAGGGTGTGTCAAGGCTGGGCCGCTTTTCAGCGGGCCACCGTCAGGGCTCGGCCTTTACACGACCGAGCACGACGGCAGGCTTGATGGGTTCGGTCGATTGCTCCTGTCCCTGTTACTTATCCGTCATCGTGTCAGCGCGCGTTATTCCGATCACGAATGTGCTTTCGGCAGGTCTTGCTACGAAGTCCATGGCGCGTGCGATGTTCGCATCAACTTATATCCGGCAGCTCCGATCCGGTTTGCCAAGGTGCTGCTTGCATGGACGATCGTGCAGGAGGGATGGGGCTCATCTTTGTGACGGCAGATTGGCAAACGCCGATCTGCGATGCGGACATACAGCCACAGATCCAACCCGCCCGACACACCGACTGGGGTGTCGGAACTCAGCGCACCAATAACGACTTGGACGAAGGGAGATTGCTGGAAAACTACGGCGGCCTTCGTCCGGCCTCATAGCATCTATGTGAGCCGTCGCGTGCAGCGGACGCGCCGTGCTGGTCTCGCCTCTTCGAGCGACAATCAGATCTCGATACGCCCGTCGCGATAAATGAGGAAGCTCGACGTTATTGGCTTGAGTGCCCACACGAGGCTGCCATCATGTATGCTTGTCTTGACGTGGATGTAGTCGTCGGTGGCTTCGAGAAGCGTCACTTCAATTTCGTGCCAGGTGTCGCCCGTACCTCGGCGATAGGTCTGCGGCCTTGCAAGCTCAGCAACGATGTCGGCCGGCGACCTCTCCGCCCAGGCGAGGAGTTTCCTGCGACAACAGCTCGCGCAATTGTGCTTCTGTCATATCGTGTCCCAGTGTGGCAATTGAAGCTGGTGATTGCAGCAGATGGTGACGAGCTTCCATCCGCAGGGCAGCATCCTCCTACGCCGTCATCGTATCAATGGTCCTCAAGATGAACACGCAGTCCGGCCGTATAGTCAGACGGACTTCACCGTGGCCAACTGAAGCATTTGCGACGTCTGCTACCGAAGACAATGCGGTCGGTCTTTACCGCTAAATACGGGGCACGGTGCATCGCTCTTAGTCGCGCATTCAACCCACCTCGGTGCACATCCCAGCCGACGTGACGATCCGTGCGCTGCAACCAAGAAGGAAGGGGAAATCTTGTTCAACGCCATTGTGGATACGGTGCCAAATTCGTCGATACGATGCACCAGTTTAAGGGAGCCGCGACTGGCATCGAAGACTCCGCGATAGAACGGACTTCGGCACGACTTCCGCCGGGAATGGATCCGCGGATCGGGTCCCAACCAAAAGCCCGATCGCTTTGAGCACAGCATGAAACGGGTTCCGCCAATCGAAAGGCTCGACCGTTTCGCATCACGTCGTGATTCACCCTTGCAACCCGAGAACGCTATGTTTGCATGGTCCATGCACTCTTAACTTCAAGTTAACTTCAACCCCTTCCAACGAAAGCCCCCGCAGCTGCTGCTGGCGAGGCGTTGCGGCCGCCCCCGGGCGGCGAGTCCGGCGTTGACCTCGGCCCGCGGCAGTATTGCAGGCGCGGGAGGCACGACCTGATCAACAACAAGCTCGAGCTGCGCCCCGACAGGGTGAGCAGCCAGTCAACTTCTAAGTCGACCGGTGGATGTCCGATGGATTTACGGCCGCAACGGACCGGGCAGGTGTGCGCTCCGCCTCCGCCTCCAGCTCCGCCTCGTGCGCGCGCACGAAAAGCAGCGCTCCGATAATGACCGCCAAGGCGACCGCCGCAAGCGCGATACCCACCGGCCGAGTCACGCGCATCACGGCTCTACCGAAGAAATAGGTGCCGAAGCCGATGGCCGACGCCCAAAGAGATCGCACCCGCCGCATTGGCGAGCAGGAACCGGCGCCAATCCATCCGGTTGATCCCGGCCAGGACGGCGGCGAGCACGCGCAGGACGGCGACGAAGCGGCCAAAGAACACCACCATGCTCCCGTGACGCAAGAACAGATATTGGCCGATCTTGATCTTGTTGGGCGGCAGGCCGATGCGGCTGCCGTAGCGCCGCAGGAGTCGGTATCCGAACTCGCGACCGATCCAGTAGCCAACATTGTCACCGAGCATGGCACCCACCGCGGCGGAAGCCACCACCGCCGTGATGCTGTGGCCATGGTGAGCCGAATAGAGCGCGGCCAACACGAGCACGCTCTCGCCGGGCAGGGAAACCCCATACTCTCAAGGCAATGATGACACCGATCGCCAGTAACCCGTAGGTGGCGATCAGGTGCGCGATGTGACCGGACGATTCCACTCCACCGCTTGTCCTTTCAGATCCGCGACGCTGCGAAATTGATAATGCAGCGCCAGCGCGACCGTATTGAAGAAGAACGAGATGATCGCGCGCAGGGTTGCGAAGCCGGCGCAAGCTTGGTCAGGATCGAGACCTCGGAGGCCGAAAGGTAGCGTTAAAGGAAGTCGCGAAACAAAAGAAGTCCCAATAGTCCGGGGTTCTACTCTCCTGGAAATCGAGCCCTCCGGCAAAGCCCTGCGGACCACCTGCCGGCGCGAAAGTGCGCGTGGGCGTAGTTCAGCGTGAAGACCACCTGGCGGCCGTCCAGTGAAAACAATGGTCGCCGCGGCAGGCCCAAATCGAGGGCCCTTTTGCAGTGTATCCTTGACCGCCGCCCGTCTGCGCTCAAAACTCGGAAGCGCTTAGAAGCCCTCAGAGATTTGTACCGCCGCGGCTATGCGGGCATGACACGGTTCTTTCTGCCCTCGTTTCGCTGCTATCGTTGGTAGGCGCCTGCCTTGAACTTCGAGCTCATTGCCCCTCGACATCAGGTGAGCATCCTCCGGCACCAGCACCCCGGTGGGCTTCGCCACTTCTCCACAGACCGGCTCCTGTGGGTGTGGCTTTATCGGATTTGGCCGCGGGTCCTCAGTGCCATGGTGCTTGTCAATGGTCGCGGGCGGCGAGTGCCGGACAACTTGTGACAACGCCAGGTTGTTCGGGGACCTCGACTTAGTCACGGGACGTTTCGTACTCGACAATGGTATACCCCCAAAGGGAGGTAGTTTAGACAGCCGGAGGGGCGAAAATTCCGAGGTCGTGAATAATCCCCACTCACGACCTGGGCGTTCCCGTTGGTCGTTGCCGAGCATTGCCGAGGCGCTGGCGAAGTAGACGGGAACTGACGGGCGAGCAGCGCAACGCAAATCCCGGCACGCCAGGCTCGGACCTGGGCCCCTTTCGCTCGGTTACTCCCGCAACGGCGATTGCCCGCAACCTGAACGATACGTCCTACACAAGACAGGTACTGGCGACATTCAGAGACTGCTTACCGACCACGAGCCGACATGCTCTCGAGTGGCGTGAATTCCCCGCACACGTGCCTCGAAGCCGAGTTCTCAACGTCACTTCGATCGAGCCACCCAGACCCATCCCCGCCACGATCCGACCTTTTCATAGTCTGCCGTAAAGTCGAGTGAGGATGCCGCCGCAGTCCCAATCGCACCATAACTGCCTGTGACCTGATGTTATCGGGAGCCGTGTAGGACAGTATTTCCGTCAATCCCGCGCGCGCAACCCGCGTCGTCAAGCGCTGCCTTGGCAGCCTCAGTTGCATACCCGTGACCCCATGACACAAGGGCGGCAGCTATGGCCGGGCACCACGGACCTGCATCACTCCCTCCTCGATTGGGACCGGTTCGGGGCGCGCGCCTGGGTCCAGACGGTCAGGCGTGAAGCCGTAGATGACCCGCTCGAAGCGAAACGGGGATCGCGGCCAGCACCTCCTCCAGCCCGGGCAGCTCGGGCCCGACGACGTCATCCAGGTGCAGGGTATCCGGTTGGTGGCGCGCCACGATGAGAAAGTCTCGTTCGCGGGACCACCAGCATGCCGTCCGGCAGACGACCCTGCAGCGCGAGGTTGACGATAGGCAACCACCCGGGCTCGCGGGTGGCATAGACGTTAGAGGTCGGCGTGCGCGCGGAGAGCAGCATGCGTATCCGTGCTATGTCGTCAAGTATCGCGGGACGCGCCGGCCCCCACCGCCGACGCATTGAGCAATGAACCGGTGGGTAGGTGCCACCGAGAAACCCCAGCGGCCGTAGAAGGCGGGAATGGCGGTCGAGAGCTTGACCAGATCAAAGCGCTCGTCGATCCAGGCGAGGGCCGCCTCCATGCACCGCCGCCCCAGTCCGCGCCCGCGCGCCTCGGGGTCGACGCACACCGCGTGGATTCCGGCCACCGAACGGTCCTCTCCCAAAAGGCGCAGCGGGTGAGAGATGACACCGACGTGCGCCAGTGCGCGCCCTCCTCGACCCACGCGAACGGCGTCGTCTCGGCCTCCCAGCCGAGCTTGCGTGCGACCTCAATGCGGGCCGACATCAGTGGCCAGATGCGATCCTGGAGCGTGTGGAGCGCCTGCCGGAACGTGGGGTCGTAGTCGGGTCCCGGTCGGCCGTGGTACAGCATAGGATCTCGAATTTCCATGTATGCGGGTACCCGCAGCCTATCATCGAGCAATTGCGCGGCTGTCGCAACGGCAGCTTCTCGCACTAGGCCGACCATATTCAACAGAGCGTCAACTTAGTCGGCTATCGGAGGTACCGCCGAAGCACCCCGACGCTTCGGTCGGCACGCTGCGGCGGCCGAAAGCGACCCACAACGGAAGTCCTTCGGGGTGGCGGCAAAATTTCGTAAAGGTGGATCGCCCTTTCTGGCACCTTGGTGTGAAAGGGCATGGCAATGGATCACGAACACCTCGTGCGCAGGGCAATCGAAGGCGACAAGATCGCCTTCGTGGATCTGACGCGACGCTTCCAGCTTTTCGCCTTCGGCTCGGCGCTGGCTCACGTTGGCGATTTCCAGAAGGCCGAGGACATCGTGCAGGAGGCGTTCGTTGCGGCGTGGCTGGCGCTTCCGACCCTCGCCGAACCCGCTGCCTTTCCGGGCTGGCTCAGGGTATCGTCCGGCATCAAGCGCCTTCGGGTGCTTCGGCGCAACCGTGCGCATGCGGTCCCGCTGACTGAAGCCGAAGAGCTGCCGAGCGAGGAGCAGCCGGCTGACTACATTGTCGAGCAGCGCCGCCAAGCCGCCGCGGCGCTTGCCGCAATCTCGGAGCTTCCAGACGCGCTGCGCGAGCCGGCGACGCTGTTCTTCATCCACGAGTGCTCGCATCAGGATATCGCCACCTTCCTCGGACTGTCGGTGACGACGGTCAACAATCGCCTGCACGCTGCCCGCTCTGAGGCTAAAACGGAGGATCATCAAGATGGTGTCCACCACGCTCAATGCCAACAACTCCCCGGATGACTTCGCCAGCAGGATCGGCCGTCTGATCGAAGCGCGGGGCGACATGGTCGAGGCGCTCTTCGACCCGGCTTGCATCCCCGACCTCATGACGGAGCTGACCGTCAGCGACGAGGCGCACAAACAGGGTGTCACGGTCCAGGTCATGCAGCGGCCCGGCGGCGGGGTGGTGCGCGGCATCGCCGCATCGCCGATCAAGGCTTTGGCGCGCGGCGCTACTGTTCTGAATGAGCGCCGCCGATCGATTGCACCTCTCAATCGCACCCAGCTGGACAGGTTGCTGCCTCTGCTGACGCGCGAAGCGAATGAAATCGTGGAGACCGGCATCAAGGTCATAGACGTGATGTGCCCGATCCGCGCCGGCGGCAGCGTTGCGCTCGCAGGAGAAAACGGTGCCGGCACGACCGTTGTCATGGAAGAGATCGTGCGCCGCATCGGCAACAGAGGCCACCCCGTCACGCTGCTCGTTCTGTTTCCTCCCCCTTCGGAGCTCTGGCCGCCGTCGCTGGACGCGAACTACTCGATTGCGAACGAACTGAAGAAGGAAGGGTATAGCGAGGGGCACGGTCGGGTCGGTTCAGACATTCTTCGTGGGCGGAAAGAAGGGTCCGTGGACCGCAGAGGAATTGGAGAACTTTGCGCCTGTCGACACACTCATTCATCTCTCGCGCCAGATGATCCTGCGCAAGAACTACCCGGGCGTAGACGTGATGACCACGAGATCGCGGCTGCTGGACAAGTGAGCTTGTTGGTCAGGAGGAGGTCGTCATCGCGCGAAGCGCGCGCAATGCGATAGGCTCACTGCGTCTGACGGAAGCGAACCCGACGACCTTGGCGGACCCAATCGCGCTGGAGCGCGCTAGGAAGGTTCAGGCCTTCTTCTCGCAGCCGTTCTTTGTTGCCGAGCCCTATACGAAACGTCCGGGCTCTCATGTCAGCCGGGCCGATGCCCTGTGTGGCTGCCGCGAAATACTGGAAGGCAGGCACGACGACCTTCCGGCCGCTGCGTTCTATTTCACGGGCAGCATCGAGGAAATTCGCCGCGCCGCGGATCATCCTGAAGCCCTCCGTCAGCGTGATTGCGCGCAAAGGCAAAGACCGGTATTGGCACTCAAGAGCCATGCCTCCGTCGATCACCAGCATGACCGAAATTGAAGGAGCAAGAGACCAACGATAGGGGCTCGATTACCCATCGGATTTGGGCTGAAATTGACCACTTCCGGACATCGCTCACGCCGAGCCCATTGCAGCGCAAAATAGCGGCCACGACTAGCTGTCCTTCTTACCTGGGTCATCAGCCGCATCAACATACGTGATCCGTTGTGGACCCAGCCCGTGCATCTGAATGATTGTCTCTTCGGTCGTGAACGCAAAGTGCGGCATACGTTTTGCCGCGTGGGCATTCCCGTAAACTTTGAGCGTCTTGGCTTTTGCCTCGTCCAGCTTGCCACCCAGCCCGAAGTGCAAGCTTCCCGATATAACGGTGACGTGCTCATCCTGCGGGTGCGCGTGGGCGGGAATCTTGTAACCAGCTGGGATTTTCAAGCGCATTACATAGAGCCCCTCCTTTGTGGGATCACCGGTCACAATGGCCGCCGGAACCCCGGGGACCAAGCAGGGACACGGAGGTCCCCACTTGAGGATCGCTTGGAGTCACGGGGTCTGTGACAAACCAGGGAAGCGTTCCATTGAAGCAGGCAATGACGAAGGCGTTGAAGTCGGGGGCGAGAGCGCATAGTCCAGTCCCGGCCCACGACTTAGGACGCTACTGGTGAGGTGGGGGTAACAACCAGCTATTCGGCCCCTCGCCGCAAACGCGCCGGAAAAATTTGCGAACCCGAGACATGGCGAAGTATGAACTCGGCGACCGTTGGGAATCCCGCTACTCGGAGGTTCAGTAGGTGGCTGCCATCGTCTTTCCGGTGTCGACGGTTTACGATGTGATCGACTACGTAGCCGCGCGGAACAATGTGCCTGCCCACGTGCCTTCAGTCGCGCTTCCTCCAGACTTGCCCCGACCTCTTCGCGATCTGCACATGAGATCGGACTCTTGGGTACGCGACCGATCAGGATCGGAGATTTGGACTGGCTGGAAGGAATTTTTGTCAATCAAGACTTTCTAGTGCCCGCATCGTACTTCCCCAGGAGCACCTTCGTCGCGAAGAACGGCGACTTCAAGGGGCAAAGATTGCTGACATTTGTGTACGAGAACCAGGGTGTCTGGAATCTTCACATACCATTGAATGTCGATGATGATCCGCCGGTTCTCATGAGTGAAGATCGAGAGGCGATGCAGGGTTGTCAGTGGGTCGCAGATAAGCTGAGCGAATTCCTAGCTGTGTTTGTATTGCGAGAAACAATAATGGGAAGCCCATTCCTTTGGGCACCGCTGCGGGAAGCTTAACCTATCGAGCTTTAAGTTCCAGCTGAAGCCGCTCCTGACGGGGGCTAGCTATGTGTATCGAGATGGAGACACGACTTCTACATCGACGAGACGGGCACTGTGCTATTTCTGCATGAGCCCAGCTGGGAGAACACATGGATTGCAGCACTGTCTTCCAACCTTGACTCGATAGTGAACGATCGCGCGGACATTCAGCAAATCAATCCTCGATAAGCACACCCGAGAACAGCGGCACCGATCGCCGACATCGGCTCGAGCAGCGTCGGCCGTTGCCGGTGGGGGAGGTCGGCGAAATCTTCACGCGCTCTAGCCGCGCACCGGCGAATTACAGCTACCTCGGTGCAAAGCCGATCAAGACGGTGGACGCCGACTACGCCAGCGTCGGCGACCTCGGTTACGTCGATGCAGACGGTTACCTGTTCCTGGCCGATCGGCGCGTGGACCAGACCATGACCGGCGGCGCCAACGTGGTGCCGGCGGAGGTGGAGGCGATCCTGTCTTGGAGCGTGATGATGGCGCGTCAACGGCGACCCGACCTCCTAGTTGGTGAAAGGGGAGAGGTCGGCCGCCGTTGGCGGGGCGCATGAGTACGCTAGACGGAGTTCTCAAGCGGCCCCGGTACATGAACGCACGAGGTGGGAGTTGCTGCCTAGGTTCGGAAAGTACCTACAACGCGCATGCACGGATTTTGGTGATGCTCGCGGGCGACGAGGTGTGGTTGAGCCGTGGTTGCTGGGTTGGTGTTGGGTGGTTGTCCGTGCCGGCGGCGGTGCCGACAGCATGCCTTATTGTAGCGTGGGGAGAGGGGGTGATGGTGGAAAGCAGATTTGGACGCTGGACGCACCTAGTGTTCGGGGTAAAGCGTGCGCCAATCAGCCATCTCACGTTCCAACAGGTTTCGGCGAGCCAGCATAACTGCTCCGAGCCGATCCAAGACTCCGTGTTGTACCGATCATCTTGCTCTCGGCCCGCGCCGGCGAGGAGGCGCGCATTGAGAGAATTGCATGGCCGGCCTTCACGTCGCTCTCCCACGGCGCGGTGAAGTCCGCCCAGCTCAGCTGGTCGAGCGGCCCCATTCGCGGGGTCGCGCCGGCGTTCAGCACCAGGACCTCGGGGCGGACGTCAGCGAGGATGCGCTGGGCGGCCTCCGTCGTCGGTGACGTTGACCGGGATCACTGCGACGCCGAGCCTCTGCTCCACCGCTGCGAGCGCGGCCTGGCCGCGCGCCACGACGGAGGCCCGGGCCTCGGCTGCCGCCGGTCACCACGATGGTATCCATCGGCGCTCCTGTGTCTCGTGCCTGCTGAACCTAGGACGTTTGGGGCCGCGGAAAAGAGTAACCGTGGCCCGCGCGGCACGGCGATCGCCGCAGGGGAGGCAAGGTTTGAACCGGTCTTGGTATGCCGGCTAGGGCGCACCTTTGAACGTAAAGCTGGAGGGACTTGCCGTGGCTTCAGGGCGCCATGGGCACTCAAAATTGGGGCAAATTTGCCCCCAGGTCCCATCCCTATGTTGCCGAACTCAAATACCGCCTTTTTGGCCAGCCGAGCCGAACCTAGACTGACACCGAGGATGCAGGCCGCCTTTTCATCGTCACCACGAGCTTGATTGTAGGCGTCGGCAAGGTTGGGCCCACATCACCGGCTCGCGCCAGTTGACCTTCTCTGACCGCTTCGCGTCTATGGGCTTGGGCCGGTCGAGACGCTAGCGCGCCTTGGCTCTCGCACACGGTGTCAGCCTTCGCGTGGGCGCGCACAACGCTTTGCCGGTGCTCCGGATGGGCGAAACGCGCGCGTTCGAAGCGGCTAGGCTCGTGATGGCTGCCTATTGCGGGATGTAAATCGTACTTAGTGACGCTAGTAACGTCCGGTGCGTGCGATATTAGCGCCGTTGAAAATAAGGTGTCGTGGCTCGGGTTGAAGGTCGCCTCGGGTTCCACGCCCCAAGCGCCAGAGTGGCGGCCAGGAACATGTTCCGGGTATGCTCAGCAATTCCATTACCCTCTTGCTGTCCTTGATAGCGGCTGGAGCTTATGGAGCAGCATCGCCATCATCTGGGCAGCTTACCCGGGCCTTCGATCTCGGCTTTACTACCGCCACCAGCTGGGCAACACACCAAGCCAGCCTGGCAATCGGCGAGTGATGTCATCTCCCTTGAGGCGGCGGCAGCAGCTGGTCCCTGAACTTAACAATCTGCTTGATACCACCAGCATCGATGATTTCGATGCTAGCTAGCGTTCCTGCGCCAATCTCAACATAGATATCGCGCGGCCTGCGGATCATATGGTCCAACCCCTCAAGAGCAACCTCGACGAGGTCGTCCCCGGAGTCGTACGTGATGCCGATGAGGGGCAGCCATTCCGCCTGTACTTGATCGCCGAGGCGAAGGGAAGTGACCTCGATTTCTGCCTCTTTGGCGTCCAGAAGCTTTGAGACACGATCGAGAAACGATCGCCACTCTGTCTTTTCAAGCTTCCGCGTTGTCATTGGGATCTCCTCTTCGGTTGCCTGTGCTTGGCTCCTCACACGTGCAGAGCAAATTTACGCTCGTTTATGATCAGCCATGCCTGGCGCGGGCTATAGGCACTGCGCCCGACTCTGAGCGGACTCATGCGCACGCCCAGAATCCAGGACGGCATTCGAGCGCCGGGCTGGCGGGGGCGGCACACCTTTGGTGTTCCCGCGCCAACACCCGCTTATTCAAGTCAGCGTCTATACGGGGTTTTGTGCCCACCGGTTTAGCAACGCCCACTGAGCGGCCTCCCCGTGCAAGTAAGATCGAGTCATGAGTAAGCGGCATCAGCGCGCGTGCTGTTTTGAAAAATGCTGAAGCCGGGATCGACACTGCTGGGACTATCCAGAAACCCACGCTCAGCACCATGCCTGCGATAAACTTTGTCATGTCAGTGGTCGCGATTGAGCGTGCGCAGCACAGCGCGCTAATGGCTCCGGCGAGGGCTGCTCACGCGGTTACCGGCGACTGTGACCGTCCAATCGGGAAGGAGCTATCGGGACAAACCCGTGGCTGCGACGCCAACTATCTGCGGCACTCGCTGGTTTTAGTCTGAGTTCGGGTCTGGGTGAACAGCTCCCGAGCGCCGCCCCCATCGACGCGCACCTTTACGGCTCGACGTCGCCGGTCCGAGCCAGTCGGGCGAGGGTGCCGGAGATTGATCGGAGGCAGCCTTTAGGGATCGTCATGGCATCTGCTGTGGCAGAGTTCCAATCGGGAAGGAGCTATCGGGACAAACCCGTGGCTGCGACGCCAACTATCTGCGCGACGGTGTCTTTGGAATGGCGAGGCATGGCGGGCTCCTTGCTCCTGGTCACCCCCAACGCGGGGGTATTGCGGGGAGCACCGCCGGTCCATTCCATTAGCTGACCTATCGTGGTGCGTTCCCTGGTTCAAAGATGACGAGCGACCACATCTCGTATGCGAGATAGCAAAGTTCGCTTTGGTTGGACCACAGCCGGTCGCACAGGCAGTACGAGCGGCGGGTCATGTCTGGCCAGAGCACACCACCAGGATGCCAAATACATCACCGGATCGATTGGTCATGACAGGCCAGGGAGCGAACTCCGTTTCCTGAATCTTGATCTCGATGTCGAAGGCGACGGGGGTAGCCTCGTCTTGATCCGGAGGTTCTTGCGATGCACCGTCGTCCTCGTATCTCAGGTATCGCATCACTAAGCGCCTGGGACGCTCCATGCTCCACTCGAACGTCTGCCTGCTCCGTTCCCATCATTCCGCGCGACGTCACAAGTCCGCTGCCATCGGCATTGAACAGGACCGTTTCCGACATCATGGGAAAGGTGGTCGGTGGATTTGTCCAGCAGCCAATTGGACCAGTGGACATTATCTTATCGATCTCGTGCCTCAGCGCAGCTAGGCGATGGTCCATGCGAATCTCCAAGGCGACTTCCGTCCACGCTACGCGGACTGCAGGCCCGCACCTGACCTTACGCGGAAAATCACCTAGCGCGTTAGATCTCGCTCATGGCTGATTCCGGTCGCGGATTACGCGTGCCATCATTAGTGAGCGATTAGGGCAGCTATTGATGTGGTGGACGACGCCCGCTCCCGGCATCGATGTGCCATAGGGTGATCGTTAGAGACAGAATCACATTGAGGGGGCCGACCACATGCAGGTTATCACGATCGGCATTGATCTTGCCAAACACGTGTTCCAAGTTCACGGCGTCGACGCCAATGACAAGGTGGTCTTCAACAAGCCGCTGCGGCGCTCACAAGTGCTCCCCTTCTTCGCCAAACTCGCGCCATGTCTCATCGGCATGGAAGCTTGTGCGTCGGCCCACTACTGGGCGCGCGAGCTCAAGAAGCTCGGCCACGATGTCCGCCTGATGCCGGCCAAAGATGTGAAGGCGTACGTCAAGCGCAACAAGAACGATTCGGTGGATGCTGCAGCGTGCGGTGAGGCGGTCCGGCGACCGACGGTCCGAACCGTGCCGGTGAAGACGCCCGAGCAGCAAGCAGAGCTCATGCAGCACCGCGTGCGCGACCTGCTGGTGCGGCAACGCACACAAGCCATCAATGCGTTGCGCTCGCATTTGGCTGAGCTCGGCATCGTCGCTGCACAAGGCTATGACGGTCTGAAGGTGCTGCTTGCGGTCATCGCCGACTGCAGCGATGTCCGCCTGCCCGAGAATGCACGCGCTAGCCTCTCGGCGCTTATGGCGCAGATTGCCTCTTGCCAGGCCGAGATTGGTGCCATCGAGAAGCGCCTTCTCGCTCAGCATCGCAAAAACGCGGACAGCAAACGGCTTGAGACCATTCCTGGCATTGGCGTCGTCGGCGCGAGTGCCATTGTCGCCACGGTTCCGGATGCTTCGATCTTCAAGACGGGGCGCGACTTCGCGGCCTGGATCGGCATCGTCTCGCGCGAGGATTCGACCGGCGGCAAGCAGCGGCTAGGACCCATCTCCAAGCAAGGCGATCGATACTTGCGGCGCATCCTGATTGTCGGGGCGTTTGCCGTGATCAAGCAGGCGCGCGCCCATCCCGAGAAGTACCCTTGGCTGACGCAGCTATTGGCGCGCAAGCCGGCGAAGGTTGCTGCAGTCGCGTTGGCCAACAAGATGGCGCGCATCGCCTGGGCCGTGCTGACCAAGAAAGAGATATACCGTGTCACGTCCCATCACCGCGACACCTGCGTCGTTGGGAGGTTGAAGAAGTAAGAGGCTTAGCAATGAAGTAGTGCATAGACCATGTAAACATGCGTTCTCGGATTGCAGGGGTGAATACGACGTGATGCGAAACGGTCGAGCCGTTCGATTGGGAGAACCCGTTGAGTGCCATGCGCTCAAAGCGCGGGCTACTGATTGGGACCCGATCCGCGGATCACATCATGGCCAGCGGCCAAAGTGGCTGCAACAGCAGGCCGAATACATGACCGCACCCGACATTCGCGGAAACGTCAGATTCCTCTTGCATCGCGGGCGTCGTCCATACATGGCACTCAAGAGCCATGCCTCAGTCGATCACCAGCATGACCGAAATTGAAGGAGCAAGAGACCAACGATAGGGGCTCGATTACCCATCGGATTTGGGCTGAAATTGACCTAATGTAGTCCTCGGCCGCAACCCGTCGACGATGGTATGCACGTGGATGCAGGTTCACAGCAACTTGCGCCGTGGTCAGGTTGGCCCGATCCAAAAGGGGGCTCCCGTGCTGGCTCGTCTCTCCATGTTTCTCAGTGCCGGCAAGCGTCGATTCCAGGATCTATCTGAGCGGGAGGTGCTTGCTCTCGCCATCTCGTCAGAGGAGGAGGATGGGAGGATCTATTCCGCCTATGCGGCCAAGCTGCGCGGTGAATACCCGGCATCAGCCGCGATCTTTGACGGCATGGCCGCGGAAGAGGACGAGCACCGCCGCAGGCTGATCGAGGCGTATCGGCATCGCTTCGGCGAGTTCGTCGTACCGTTGCGTCGCGAGCATGTGGCGGACTTTTTCACGCGACGGCCGGTCTGGCTGATTGAGAACCTGGGCCTCGATCGCATCCAGCGCCCCGCGGCCGGTAATCTTCGGGAAGGGCAGGCATTTCGATGATCGTGCCGCAACGCGCTTTCGAGGGGGAAAAGGCGGCCCTTTCGGCCACGAGGAAGGCGTAAGCGGCTATGCATAAGGTGGCGTGATGGTGAAACCCTCTCCAGCCTCGGCCCTCGAAATGTCCGAGGCCGATCTCCTGTTTCAACTCGAGATAGTCTCGCTCAATGCGCCATCGAAGTTTTGCCGTGCGAACAAGATGAGCGAACGTGACGTTTGAAGCCAATGTTGAGAGCCAGAATTTCGTCGGCGCCTCCTCATCGGGTGGCCACTCGATCAACAGCCATTCCTCGGGAACCGTTTCTGTACCAGCATCGCGATCGTGTGCAGAACGGATCCTGACACGGGCGAAACACGAGGAGAGAACCTCGTTCGTGCCCTCACGCCAACGAATTGTCTTCCAACTTCTCTTTGGCAGCGCGTGCGCCAGCTTCTCGACGCCTATCGGCACGCTTGCGTCATCGTGCGACGTCCGGGCTGGACGCCGTCCCCGGCCAGAATTCGCTGACTGCGACACGGTAGGTATGTCCGGTGCCCAAACGGTTGTCGTCGTTTTTACGCCGGCGACATACTTGAGATTAAGAGCGCTAATCTCGCTCCTGAACTTCGCCTCGACGCCATAGCCGGCGTCCATTACCACCACACCGCGTGGCAAACCTGCCTCACAGGCCCATTTGATTTGTTCCAGCGCGATCTGTGGTTTTGTCCTGAATTCCACGTCCTTCGGCACACCCACTTTCGCCCGCCGCTCGCCGTCGTTCGCCCATGATTGCGGCAGGTACAGTCGATACGCCGCCGGTAAACTCGCGGCATCATTGGCGAGCGAGAGCGAGACTGCCACTTGACAATTGTCCTGCTTGCCGAGTTGTCCGCAATATTGGCGTGCCACGCCGACCGAGTGCTTGCCCTTTTTGGGAAACGCAGTGTCGTCGACGATCCATGCCGAAATGGCGCCATGCTTCTCGATCCGCGGCATCGAGTAGGCACGGATACGTTCCATCACGGCCTCGTCCGACCACTCCCCCTGCCCAACGAAATGCAGCAGCGATTGGTGCTGTGCCGCGGTTCGAGTCGGTGCCGTCAATGCTGCCATCGGCTCAACGCTCTTACGCTCAGACGGCAACAACAAGCCCGTGCAATAGCTGATCATTGCCGCATATCGCCGAGCGTCGCCGAGCTCGCTCGCCAGCTCGGCTAAATAGGCCGCAAAGCGTTTCGTGCGACCCCCGCCATCCTCGTGTCTCATGATAGCTCCTGGTCTTCATCGCAATCTCGACCATGAGCTGAATCGCACCGCAGATAGCTGCGACCTGGTGACTCAGTTTGACTCAGTAGGACTAGGCTTGGGGGCCAGCTTTTTGAGCGATGTTCGGTCGCGCACATTAAACTTCACGCGGGGCTATTTAACGCCCGCTCCCGCTAGCTTTCAGTGCGCCGGCACGGAGCCCGTTGTAAAGTGGATGCTCCGGCACTCCTCTAAACGAAGCCGGCATTTGCAAGGCAAAACGCAGCGCCAATTTTATTGATTGCGGGCGCAATGTTGTCACGGGGTCTCAACTCCTCGCTAAATCGTGATCGTTGATCTTCCGGGTTGTTACAAATGAATGGAATCGCTCTCCCGTCGGGAGATTAGGTCCGCAGTTTAAACTAATTTATGCGGGTTATGGCCCTTTCTGATGGGGACCTTGGTCGATTGTCGCATATGGCCGAAAAATGGAGATTAATTATCAACAAGCCGCCTCGAGAGTGATGGCGGCTTTGGTGGTCCGTTAAGTCAATTTTCCGCTCCGAGCTGCGGAAGCTCGACGGAGGCAACACGTCCACCATACTGGTCAGCCACAGACGCGAGCGTTTGCAGCCTGCGGGAGCGTGTGCAGCCCACTATTTAAAACATAGAGGCCAAGCCATGTATCTAACTCCGAAATCATCCCGTATTCGGCTGAGGGAGGCTCAGAGGGCCCGCGACAATCGCAAAGAGATCCATCGAGCCCTTTCGCTTGGCCAGATTACCCGGCGCGACCTCATCAAATGGGGCATCATGACGACCGGTGGTGTGCTGGTGTGCAAGAACGGCTTGAGCCCACTGGCACCCAGCGCCTTTGCCGACGACGTTCCCCACCGGCACCCCGCCTAGCCCATTGTTTGGTGCTAGGAAGTTTGTCGCGCGCATGCCCCGCCTGAGACCTGCAGCACCCGGTGCCGATGACGAGCCTAATTCGCGGCAAGGAAACCGATGCGGTGTTCGGGGGTGCGCTTGCCGGCGAGCCCAATGCCCGGCGGCTGTCCTATCACACCGATTTCTCGACGCCGCCGCCCGGCACGACCAAAGCAGATTTCACGAATCCCATTACGGGAAAGGGCCCGATCGAAGGCCGTCCCCCGGAGAGGTGTTTGCCCACCAGCGCTGGGATGAGTTTTTCCCCAAAGTCGGCTACGTTCTGTCGCTATCGCAGGTCGCGCCAAACCAAAGCTTCTTCGGGCCAAACAACGGCGGCGCCCCGTTCCAGCAGCCAAACAGCGTGTGGACCTATGCCAGAGGCCACACCAATTTCAACACACCGTCGGGGACGTTGCCTCCGCCCCTCTTCAAGGGTCGGTATGGCGAACCCATCATCACCCGCATCTACAACAACCTGCCGACCGCTCAGAACCAGAACGGCGGTTTCGGGCGCAACCAGCACCAGCTGCATTTCCACAATGCCCACAACGGCGCAGAAAGCGATGGCGCTGCCAACGTGCACCACTTCCTCGGTACCTTCTACGACTATCGCTGGAGCACCACGCTCGCCCGCCGCGACAAAATCAATATCGACGCGGCGATCGCGACCACGGGCGGTCCCGATGGCAACGGCGGCATCACCCCGGTCGCCGGTGATTTCCGTGAGTACCAGGGGACCATGTGGGCGCACGACCACCGGTTCTTCTTCACGGCTGAGAATGTCTACAAGGGCATGCTCATGATGATCAACTATTACAGCGCCAAGGACCGCGGCAACGAGAAGCTCAACGACGGCACCAACCTGCGCCTGCCCAGCGGTAGCCAGCTGGACTACGGCAACCTCGACTTCGACGTCAATCTCATCATTTCCGATGCAGCCCTCGACCCGGAGGGACAATATTTCTTCGACATCTTCACCACCGACGGCATGATCGGCGACCTGCCGCTGGTCAACTTTGCCTATGCACCGTACATGGAGGTGCTGCCCAGAAAGTATCGCTTCCGCATCCTCGCCGCGTCGATGTCGCGGTTCTGGAAGTTCGCCATTGCCGGTCCCAACCGGCAGCGCAGTGCCGTTCCAGTTCATCTGCCAACGACGGCAACCTGGTGGTCCATCCCATCCCGCTGACCGAGCTGGACGAGCAGGGCATCGCCGAGCGCTACGACATCGTCGTCGACTTCTCGAGTTTCCGGCCCGGCGACAAGCTCCACCTGGTCGATCGCTTGAAGCAGCGATCCGGCAACAAGCCCGATGGTGCGGTGTCGCTGGCGACGGCCTTGAAGGGCGACCACAACGATCCGGTGCTTGGGGCAATCCTGCAATTCAGGGTCGTCTCTCAGCTGGAAAGCGTCGATGCGCCGGGCATGATCCTAAGATCAACCGACCCGGATCCGAGCATGGTGCCCGCCACGCTCACCGAGCAAATCCCAATCGTTACTCCGGTGCGGACGAGGCTGGTTGAGTTCGGCCGGTCTGGTGAGGGCGATCTGCGTGATCCGAAGACTGGCCAGTGCACCCCGACTGCTCGGAGGTGGTGTTCAACTTCCCGTGGACGATTAGGATCAACGGGCAGGAGGCGCACTCGATGAACGCCAACCGGGTCTCGTTATTGATCCCCAAGTCAGGCGAAATCGAGCATTGGACCTATGTCAACGGCGGCGGCGGCTGGGACCACCCGATCCACCTGCACTTCGAGGAAGGCATTACCATGAACCGCGGCAGCCAGCCGATTCCGGCGACGGAGAAGTTGGTGCGCAGGACGTCTGGCGCTTGCGTCCTGGAGGCCAGGTGCAATTCCAGATCCAGTTTGGCGAGTATGGCGGCTCCTACGTGAACCACTGCCACAACACGGTGCACGAGGACTTCGCCTTGCTCATGCGCATCCAGCTGCTCGTGTCGGGTATCACGGGGTCGAACCCCAATCCGCCGCAGACGATGGTCACCGATACCCCGAACCCGACGGAGTATGGCGTTGTCTTCACCACCCCTGAGATCCTGCCGGAAGGGGATCCGAGGCCGAAGCCCAAGGTCTGACAGGGAATGTCGGTCGAAGAGCCAATGCGAAAGGAAGACGCAATGAAAAAGGTGCAAGCTTCTCTGAAGCTGATGATCTCTGGCGCGGTGGTAACGGCCGCTTTAGCCATTGCTGGCCTGTCCGCATCGGCACTCAGACCGCAACCACGTCCACGACCACGCCAACAGCCAACGACGACGACTCAGCCCACTGACCACCTCGGGAATAAGCCGACCTCGGCGAGCGACCAAATGGTCCAGGAAGCATGCCAGCGGCAAAGAGGGCGCGCACGGCCAAAGCCTTGCAAACTCTGGGCGTGCTGGAGACGTTCGGCAGCGAAGAACCCTTCGCATTCGATCCCAAAGCGCCGCCGTGCTGAGGTTTTCGCCAAATGGGGTGAAGCGCCTCGAATGGCTCAGCGTTCGCGTTAGAGTGTGAAATGGATGCTCTGGCAGCCAGCACTCCGAAAGCGCTGGTGAGGCGAGCAGACGACTGGCTTCGGTTGCGGCCCTTCCGGAGCCAGTCTTTTTGAGCGATCCCCAAACTCACGGCTCTTCACGGATCGGCGCTCGCGCGCCTAACAAGCTTTCCGTCGCGCCCAGCATCAGGCTGGGGTTCGCGATCAGGCTGACTTGGCCTGATTGAGCTTCGCCGACTTCAGCCGCTCGAGTAGTGACAAAAAACTGGATCAGAGGGTGGTGATCGACGCGGTCAGGCAAGCCGTCTTTCCGACCACCACCACCAGGCAATGACGGTCTCGCAGCTCACCTACGAGCCATATCAATTTCGAGCAATCCGAATGAAATCCGACCGCGATCGCGCGCAGGCACATCCCCTCGATTTTGCTCCAAGGATACTTGGGGAGGGATCCGTGCTAAATTGTAGTCGACTGTTAACGCATTCATGGCTTGAAGGGAGGGACTATCATGAAGACTCTTTACGTCTTGGTGGGTTCGGCCTCGATCTTGGCGCTTTCAACGGTATCGGCCGCCGCACAGAGCGCAAGGTCTCGCTGAAGGATAAGGACAGCAACGATGTCGGCAGCGCGACTTTGACCCAGACGCCAGCCGGAGTGCTGATCGCCCTCTCGGTAAAGGTTTGCCTGCCGGAGAGCACGCGTTCCATGTCCACGGCATCGGGAAATGCGAGCCGCCATTCATGTCTGCCGGCGGTCACTTAATCCCGACAAGAAGAAGCATGGGATGATGGCGGCCGAAGGTCCCCACGCCGGTGACATGCCCAATCTCCACATTCCAGCAAATGGCGAGCTTGTCGTTGAAGTGCTGAATGCGGCTGCGACGCTGGAGAGGGGCAAGGCAAATTCATTGTTCGGCCCAGAAGGCACAGCGTTGATCATCCATGCCGGCAAGGACGACTACAAGACGGACCCAACCGGTGACGCGGGCGGTCGCATTGCCTGGTGGCCTAGTGGAATAGACCCCGCTAAGACCATTGGGCCGGGCAATCTTCGGGAAAAATGTACGGACTGGCCTCCGGAATCGCTACATGGTGGTGGACGGCTAACCCGAGCTCTCTGCCTGTTTCGGTGTTTTTGACCATACGGCAAGACGGCCGAGGTGGAGCGTTTCGCCGAGCGCATCATCGCCGAACGTGGCGTGCGCCACGGAAGAGTCGTCACAATACCGGCGGAGATCGAAAGCGCCCGTCACGGGCATGGCCAACGCAGCACATGCCCACCAGCACATCCGCGTGCGCTAGTGGCTGACTGCCGCTGAGCAGAGTGGCGAGCGGATGGCAGTCGCAGTTCGACAGGTCGGTGTGCGCTCACGGCGAGCTCTCTTGCCATCGTATTCACGCCAAGTCGAGAAAGCCCGAAATTCCAGCGGGGTGTGCTCACCCTGCAATTGCTGTGTTGCATGAAAAGTACGAAACTGCTGTACATGCGATGGATGTGCGCACAACTGCGGACGTTCCTGCTGTTGGCTGTCGCCTTGACGGTTGCGGCGCACCCCTTTGGTGCGCTCGCTTTCTGCATCGCATCTGCTTGGTCAACTGAATTCAGGTCCCGACAGTGCAGGTTGTGATCTGCACCTCGCACGGGCCAGTTGTCCTCGACGACCCGTCGGGAATGCCGGAGCCGGCCAAGCAAGGACGCCACGTGCCCTGGTGCGCCATCGAGGGCGGAGTGGCGGGAGCTCGTTGCGGTCGCCGCCGTACAAATCGGCACGCTCGAACCGCCCCAGCTTCTGCCGCGCGACTACGCAGGCGCCCAATTCGGATTGCGACCGACTTCTGCTGACTGGCCAGCCCACGCGCCTCGCGGGCCGCCGTCGCTGATCGTCGCCTAGCGGCTCCGTACCTTCCAAGTTGGTTGCTTCCAGGAGTTTGGGCGACGGCCCAGGCATTCGCATTCCTTAGGGAAAACCCCAATGGCTATCAGGTTCACCATCGCGGCCGGCGCAGCGCTCCTGCTCGCCGGGCCGGCGTTCGCTCACCATCCCAGTGCAATCTCCGGAGCCGGCGGCGCCGGTCCCTCAACACGATCTCGGCGACCGCGCTGGATCAAGGCCAGAGCGCCCTCTCCTCCGTCTACGAGTTCATTCACTTTGGCGGGCTCAGCGACGCGGCGCTAACGGCCGGAGCTGTTGCTCTCCGGCGACCACGCACACAGCATCAAGACGGTAGAGAGCGTGGCGGTGACCTGCGCCCTACGGCGTCACCAACGATCTGACCGTCTCGGTGCGATTGCCGTGGATCAGGCGCACCGGCATTCGCGAGGCCGAGATCGAAGACCCGGCCGAGCCGCCAGAAATCTTCAATCGTGGCGATGCGTCGGGCATCGGCGACATGACATTTTCTGGCCAATACCGCTTCTATAACGATCGCGCTACGCGTACCGAGGCGGCCGTGCTGCTAGGCGTCAAGGCCCCGACCGGCGTCACGGACCGAATTAACAATCAGGCGAGCCGTTCGATGCGGAGTTCCAGCCAGGCTCGGGGTCGTGGGACGGGCTGTTCGGCCTCGCCTACACCATGCGGTTCGGCCAATGGTCGTTCGACGCCAACGCGCTCTACATGCTCGTCACCAACGGCGTGCAGGACACCGACCTCGGCGACCGCTTCGCTTTACAACGCCGGCCATCTCCTACCGCCTGACGCGCGAGGCCTCCGCCATGGTGCCCATGAAGCTGGTGCGCTGCCGGACCCGATGTGGCACGGCGGCCCGGGCGCGCATCAACACAGCCGCGAGGCATCAGGAAGCACCTTCGGGACCGGCCCCAGACCTGGTGCTCGAACTCAACTGGCGAATGGCACGCCAAAGGAAGTCCAAAGCGGGGTCAGGGACCCGAACTCGGGCGGCAATACCGTCTACATCGCTCCTGGGCTGCGTTTGTCGAAGGACAACTGGTCGAGCTTCGTGTCTGTCGGCATTCCCATCATCAACGACCTCAACGGCATCTCAGTCTGAGCCCGACATCCGCATCGTGACGCGGGCGTAGCTCTTCCACCTTCTAGGTTCGCGGCAAGCTGCGCCCAAGGTTAAGTGGTCGCAGCATCGTGACGCTACCAGTGGTCGAGGCTGACCGACATCGAAATCGGCGAGGGCGCGTGTATCTCGTGTGCGAAGACCGCATCAAACGTCGCACTGGTTGGGCCCACGACCAACCCAATGGCGCCCGTGCCACTGCAGCCGGCACCTGGCGCAATTCTGCCGCGTTAACGCCGAAGCCATGCGACGATAAAGGGATATCTTCGCGACTGCGGCGGCACCGGTCGGCGGAGTCTTCTATCTCAACCGCCTTACGCGCCACGGCCTTGACCAGAACGAAAGCTGCTGGAAATGGGGGCAGTTTGGAACGGCCGCTGTTGGGTTGGCCCTGGTCATGGTTGGCAATCGGATCATCCCTTATAGGACGTCGGCGGCTGGCTCCGAGGGGCTGCGGCGTCACATCTTAGAAGCGCCAAGCAGCTCTAGCTGCCTTTCGATGCGAGCCAAGACTTGCTTCAACTCGGTCCAGCCAGATTGCAGGCTCGACCGTCAGTCCCAAAGAAGCGCCCAAAAGGAACGGTGCGCTGCACACCACGAGCAAGAGCACCCACGTCCACTCCGGCCATAACGGCTCAGCGTCGGGATAGTTGGTTCTCATCGCTGCACACTCTCTTCGAGTTGTTGTCCAGACGATTACTACGAAAAACGGGCTCCCAGCGGCGACCAGGAGCCCGTCACTTTTGAAAGGGCCGAAACGGTCCAGCGGGGTAAATTGACTGTCTCTCGCCCCATAACAGGAAAACCTATGCTTGACCTCCAAACAACTGTCTGCCGGCTGCATGGTTCTGTCTGGGGCAACCGGCACTTGCTATTGCGCTGATGAGAGGCAGTTGCAGGCGATCGCCCGACGGCTTATCTCGTTATGTTAGGCGGGTAGGGCAGCAGGGAGGGCGCGATCAATTCTCGTGGGCCTCCCTCAAGGCCGTCTGTCGTGGACAGCATTTGCTCTAGGGGCGGCTCACCGGCTTCATCGGCTAATCTATTGAAATGCTGGAGCCAGTTCTTTTCTGGCCTCAAAACAACTGCATCAACCTCTTTCCGTACCACGGAAACTGTTGCCGGCTAAGCTGAGCGATACGCGGGGCTATGCCGCCCAGCTTGGATAGAAAGGCGCCTATCACCAGTGCCATACCGCTAGCGCCGTCTCGGTGGGCATGAGTGCTTTTGTTTTTCTGCAATGCGGAGGCGGATCAATTCAGACTTTGCCGCCGTGAACTCTTGATCAACTTTTGACTTGGACGAACGCCGCTCCGGCGCACGCAGCCAGCGCAAATATTTTATGCGGCAATCATCTTGATTGAAGCGGCAATTGGGCAGCCGCTCGATCACATGCTCATCGGCGAGCTGCAGGACGCGCTGATACGTCAGATCAAGGTGCCTACCAAGGACGCTTGAGGAAACCGTGCCAGCTTGGCGGTGCTTTGACCGCGCAACCAGCTGCACTGGCGACGGCCGATGTAAGGCGGCAGCTCACGCGCAGGTTTGGCCATAAGGCGGCAACATACAACACAGAGAAATAGGGCAAGGTTCACAAGAGAAGCGGAGGCGCATGCTGACGCGACGCAAGCCGGGACAGTCATTACCCCGGCTGGGAGCTGCATCTGCAGGGCTAATTCCGCTTTTGCAAGCCACGTCTCGAGCAAATAGCCGAAGAGCCAAGTAGCTCATAGCTGCAAGGAAGACCCAAAACGCCGAAGCCGAGCAGGTACCCGGCAACCGGACCATACTCTCGACAACAAATCTATCGGCCGTGAAGACTATGGGGCCGAGGAGCACAACGCCAACAATCCAAAAGCGAAACAGCAAACGCGGCATGCAGTCCCTTGTCCTCAAATCTCGCTCAAAAGCAACGTTCGCACCTACACCAACTACAGGTGCAACGCACGAGGCATCTATGCATTGAGTGCTCGCAACCGGGCGCGCATTGCGCTCTTGCGCAAGCACTTGCAGGCAAGGATCACAAGGGAAGCGGCGATTTCCTGACTAGGAAAATAAAGAATGACTGCCGTCCCGCGGACGGCGTGAACTACGTGCCCTCGAAGGAACCGAGCGCAGTCACGACGCATCGTCGTCAGCAACCACAGAGAAGCAAATTAGGACTCGCGGACCATGGCCCGCATTAGTGCGCCTAGCGTCAACCGATCTCGACGGGACTGTTCCAGGCACGTCTGACTTTGAAGTCAGGGTTCGAACCGATAGGCTTGTTTGCGCCTCGGTGGGAAGCCTAGAACCTCTCTTACATCCCTGGCAAAAGGACAGTTCAGCGCCGCGTCTGTAGTTGCTGCGGTTCTGCTTGCATCTGTAGCTACTCAGCTGGTACGGGATGAACCAGCATGGCCGGTCCGAGGGTGGTTGGTGAGGAGCGGAAGCCCGCATGCCACGGCTACAGTTTTGGCTATGGCAACCGTGGTTGCTGTGCTCATCACTCCGATAGTCATAACGGCGGGCTTTTCTTCGCCAGAGAAGTACGGGCCCGTTTGTGCAGCCATACTTAGCTTGATCGCGTGGGCATACATTGCAGGAATGACCTACATCGCCTTTCGCGCAATCGGTAAAATGTTCGAGCAACAGTGAGCGGCCACGAGTGAGAAGACGCCGGTGTATTTCACCCGGTTAACCTTGGTCCCTTCCCTCCTCGATAGTGACCTGGCATCCTTCTCTTCAAGCTTAGCCTTCTTATTATGCCAGGCATGATGTGGGTAGTCGGGATTGGCTATGGTGGTTCGTCTTTGCGAGCATTGCGGTGCTTGTCGGCGCCATAGCATTCGTTAAGGTTGCCCCACCCGCGGATGACGTATTGTACAACGACCTTCGACACCTGCATTATCAATAGGCATGGTCAATGGGATGTTCTGGATACGCCGTGTCCCGCTGGCCAGTCACCGCGGTTCGCCTCTGTCGCGATACACCGTTGTCATTCGATCAAGCTGCCAGGTAACTCGGCACCGCTGTATGTCTGCCCTATCGTTTGTGGCGCGTGAGCTTGCTTGATGATGAAAAAGCGGACCCGGAAATCAGCAAACGTGTCTAACGCGCGGCGGGTATGCGTTAGAATGCAGGGAATGGCAGCGCGCTGCCGATTGCGGAACGTCCGGGTGAGCGGCCCACGAGTGAGGAGACGGCGATGGGCAGAGGAATGATCGATTTAACAGGGCAGCGTTTCGGTCGTCTTCGCGTCGTGGACTTCGCGGGCATGGGCGGCGCCAGCCGCATGTGGTTGTGTGTCTGTGATTGTGGAACAAAAACGTAAGGTGTCTACCGGCAATCTGAGAACCGGCAATACGACGTCATGCGGATGTCTCCGTCTGGACCGTCTAGAGCAAGCACGGAAAAGGACACAACAGTTGCAGGGGTGCCGTCGCAGATGTGGTGGAAATTCACCAATGGCGATCTCCGGCGAGTTGAGGTTAGTGGATTAAGCGGCGAGGTCAATGAGCTCGGTTGGCCGTTCTGCTAGCGTCTCCGAGCCATCCACCTTGCGCATCGTGATCTGCCCGGAAGCAAGTAACCCCCAGAACAGCATGGCCGCTGTCTCACCTGACGGCAGCACCGTTTGCGTCTTGATGCGCCGCTTGAACTCCTCGTGTAGCCGCTCAATGGCGTTGGTAGTGCGGACGCTCTTCCATTGTGCCACGGGTAGTCGGGTAAACGTGAAGAGCTTGTCGCCGGCTTCTTCTAGGCTGTCTGCTACGGCTCGACACTTGAGGCGCCACTTCCGAATGAATGCCTTGCGCCGCGTCGCCACTTCTTTTGCCGTCTTCGCGTAGACCATGTCCGAGAAATCAGCCGCGATCTCCTCCGCCAGCTTCTTTGGAGCATGCGCGATCAGATTGCGCAGCTTGTGCACGGTGCACCGCTGGAGAGGAACATCCGCCCACAGAGAAGTCAGCGCTTTCTCAAGCCCTGGCGCGCCGTCGACGATGGCCAGGTCCGGCTTCCTCAAACCACGCGCGGCCAAGTCGTCCAGCACCGTGCGCCAAGCCGCTTCGCTCTCTCCGCCCATGCTGCGAATGGCAAGCAGAACTTTCTGACCATCGCGACGTACTCCAAGCACGATAAGTAGCGAAATCGTCGTCGCTTTGCGATCGATACGTACACGTACCGTTGTCCCATCGAGGATCAAACGAACGATATCTTCCGCCTTCAGATCGCGCTTATTCCATGCCTCCCAGTCGCCCTTGATCTTCCGCCACGCGCGGCTCACCGTGTCCTTCGACATAGCACCGCGGAACAGTGACGCCAGGGCACGGCCGACACGGCGCGTGTTGGTGCCGGCAAGATAGCTGCCCGCGATCAGTGAGGTGGCCCCGCTTGTTTAGACAGTTTTTCCGCTTCGATAAGTGGATCTTCTGCCGGGGGTTAGGCTGCTAAGCGGATCGGCAGCATGCTCTGTGGACCAAAGTAGGCTTGATCGGGTGTCATGCCGTCAAGGCTCGAGTGCGGACGGCGGCGATTGTAAAGATCGAGGTAGCATCCGATCGAGACGCGCGCGTCCGAAACGCTGTCGTAGGCGCGCAGGTAGATCCTCTCGTACTTCACCGGATCGCCAGAGCCGCTCCACGAACACGTTGTCCCGCCAAGCCCCTTTGCCATCCATGCTGATCCTGATCTCGTTCCCGATTAGAACGTCCGTGAATCGCCGCACTCGTGAACTGTGAGCCTTGATCCGTGTTGAAGATCTCCGGCTTGCCGTGCTTTGCCAGCGCCTCCTCCAATGTCTCGATGCAGAAGCGATGCTTCCATCGATGGGAGCAAGGTCGGACGGCGTCACGTGGAGACGCTGATGGCCTGCATGGGGATAGAGGCGCTCTATCGGCGTCCGCGCACGACGAAGCCAGAACCGAGCCACAAGGTCTATCCGTAGCCTTCTTGCGTGGCGTGGAGATCACGCGTCCGAACCAGGTCTGGGCGATGGACATCACCTATATCCCCATGGTGAAGGGCTTTGTCTCACTTGGCCGTCGTGCTCGACTGGTTCAGCCGCCGTATCTTGTCGTGGCGCGTGTCGATTACGGCATTGCGCGCAGCACGGTGTACTACCTGCCGCGCTCCAGTGTTGGCGGCCGACCTCGCCCTCATGCACCAAATCGACAAGCTGCATCTGGAGTTCCTTCGCAGGGGCGCGGATGTTGCGCCGTCTATTGGCTGTCGTCACCCCAGAGCGCTATCCCTTACCGCCTGGGATTTTTCCGAGCGGGAACATCCGTGAGCGCGGCCAGTTCGGCCTCCTCCGGGCTGTTCTCGGTGCAGCCCATCAACTCATCGGCCCGCTTGACCAACAAGGCGTGCGTCGCATCAGTCACGGCAGAAAGGCGCGTCACCGCCTCGGTGGAATTGTCGCTGCGTTCGTTGGCGGGCGACCTCGCGGCTTAGAGCCCTCGTGCGCCGGCTGTCCAGACGCCATGCTCACCCTTGGCTCCGGATAGGATCGCGGCGAGAAGGTTCAGCACTCGCCCTAAGAGACCTGGCTTCGTCGCGCTAGGCGCTTGCCAGAACTCCCGAGTGTCTCGGTGCATGTTCATGATGACCCACCTGTCGGCTCGAAGCGTTTGTTTACGCGCCAGCCTATCCATCCAATTTGGCTGTTCTCTACCGACCTTTTAATCAGCGCTCGGCGCGCTGTGATCTGGATCACACCGAACGGACTACCGGGGAGCAGGCGGGGTGTGAGGCCTATTCCAACTCTGCAATCTCGCGTTCCAAGATGGCCTGCTGCTTTCTCAGCTCATGGGCGATGCCGTGACTTTAGCGGCGGTGATCGCAGGCGCCTACCGGCCGCCGGCGATGACCGAGGAGCGACAAAGGTCAAAAGCCTGTCCCACACCAGCACCTTAAGGCCGTTGTGCTGATAGAGCGTGTTCATGCGAATATCCAACGAAAGACGCGCTGCTCTCACTTTGGAGGGATCGCTATTCCTCGTGATGGTGTCGTTCCGACCAATCACAACGCCTCCCAGTTTGACTTGGCTCTCGTTATGCAATTGAAAACGCTGCTTGAATAGGCTGTCACCCCGAGCTTGATACCAATAATGAATTAGCTGGTTCTCCGCCTTATAGAGTTCTTTGGTGGGCCTGTAGCGATTTTGGTTCTCATCCGGCTCCATCAACGCTGCTTGTGGCGCTTTGATTTCCACATATTGAAACCACACGCTCAAGCGTTCCCGTATCTCCGTGCACCTCTGCGCAAATGATGTAATCGGTACTTCCAAAATATTCGGTCTTCGGCGCTTAGCTGAATTATCGTATGTGGCGTCTGCTTCAAAAGTAACTCAATCACAAGGTGAAGATAGTCGCGGCACTCAATTCTGTTGAGCGGCTGTTCTCGCGGACAAGGCTTGTGAAGGCCTCTACATCGTTCGCAACAGAGGTCGTTGAGAACGAGCCGCTTTAATATGGAACGCCAACATGCTCATCGAAATAATCGGCAAAGTTCTCAGGGGTAATTGTCGGTTCAAAACTCCAGAACCATATAGATTGCCAATTCCGTACTCTTGGGGTGCGCTCTGAGGAGGCCTCCACGCAAGGGTCATGTCGAAGAAGAGAATGTTGGCGTCAGGCCCTAGCACTACTGTGTCATCAATTACTCCGTGAACGCCCTTTTATTTTCCCGGCGCAGCATGGGCAGCGCGAGAGCTTGGCGACGAGCTCTATAATCAGCCGCACGCCGCAGAGTAGCGATGGAATTCGGAACGTGGCGCTCAGGCCGCAGCGGCAGAGCCTCTGGGTCGGTAACCTTCGGGTAAGGCAAGTTTCGGGAAGAGAGCTTTGGCAATAGCTGAGGGGGAAAAGCTCCCCTCTTGGAGATCAAGTGCCAAACAACTGGTCGCGACTTTCGCTGCGCGGGATCGCCTTGAGGATTTCGAGGGCTTGGTCACTGAGCGGAATTAGGTGGGCCCGCTTATTCTTGGTGCGCCTCGGCGATGCCTGCACTATCGTAACGGACACAATCACCGGAAGACCGGCTCGCTACATCAGAGACAAGCTCACTGAAGATCTCATCGCTTCCGGTCTGAAGCCCGTTGCTTTTCCGGCTCAGCTGAGCCTCACCGCGCCGCTGGGCGCGACGGGAGACGAGAGAGCTCACCGCCTTGTTTGCAGGTCAGTCGGCCGCACTGGCGAGAGATACCACCGCAGCAGAATTCGTGCATTCACTCGCCGAGGAGACAACCCGGTGCCTTCGCGCTATGACGCATGAAACGTGACAAATGTCAGAATCTGATGGCACGTCACCTCAGCCGCTCGGCGGTTTCAGACCACTCCGACGGTCGGGCAAGTCTCCGTTGATCCCTGAAGCGAGCGCGGACATACGAGATGCATTGTGCGTGCCCGTTGGCGCAGGCATGTCCGGAATCGGGTGAACTGCTGCCGTGCTCGCGGCACCCTTTGTGATCCGATGGTGTTTGAGCTGCGCGTGCCGAGCTAATCATGCTGCTGACTGCGCAGCGAGCACGAGCGCGGCGTTGGCGTCATCTATGATGTCAAAGTAGTAGGTCAGGGCTTGAATGCTCGCCCTTTGCGAAGTCAGCGAAGGCTCCGCTGTAATCTGAATCCCAGCGCGAGAGGGCAGGGCGATTCTCTACGATATCACCAGCCGACCAGAGGATGCGGCGCTCATCGAGCTGCCGGGGTGAGTCGTTGTCTGGACACAGGATGTAGAAGTCGCCGGCAGCCAAGCGCTCCAGCATGAAATCGGCCGTCTGCTCCGGCGTCCACGCGCCCGCAGGTTTCTCTGTGCGGCCCTTGGCCGTGAGCCCGGTGAAGACGAAACCGGGGATGAGGAGATGAGCGCTGAGCAGACAACCGGGCGTGTTCCTCAATTCATGCTGGAGTGCTTCCGTGAAGACTTTCACGCCAGCCTTGGCGATGTTGTAGGCTGGGTCACCGGGCGGGGTGGTGATACCTTGCTTCGAACCTGTGTTGATGATCAAGCCTGGCCGGCCACGATCGATCATCGACGGCCCAAACACCCGCGAACCATGAATGACGCCCCACAAGTTGACTGCGAGGACGCGTTCCCAATTCGTAACCGGCCCGAATATGCCGCTTCCGGCTGAACGCCGGCGTTGTTCATCAGAATGTCCGTGCCACCGAACTGCTCGCGAACCGCTGCCTCTAGTCGCTGAACTTCATCCAGTCGGCTGACGTCGACCGCTACGGCTAAAATGTTCGCGGCGCCCAGTGGCGACGCTGCCTTGAGCACATCTGCAGCTGGCGCGAGGCGATCTTCCAGCAAGATCGGCAATGCAGACCTTCAGGCCCATGCGGGCTGAACTTCGTCGCAGCGGCTAGGCCTATGCCGGCGGCGGCCCCCGTTATGACGGCGACCGCTCCCGGAGTCATGGCAGGGTGATTCACTGTGCCTCCCAGGATTTCAGTGCTACGAACAGCTCTTAGGCCTCAGCAATACATCAAGTAGCGATCACTGATAAGTTCAGCAGTCAACTTGTGGCTGTTATGGCCGCCAACACCTTCGGCGGCGACATCGGCAGATTACGGTCACTGCCGTGGCGCCGGGCCGCTGTCTGGTGGCTGAGACTGGGCATTGCCATCGAGCGCATCAAACCAGGCGATCCCCAGCAGAATGGGCGCCACGAGCGCATGCACCTCACCCTCAAAAGAGGCAACCCGACCCGCGAGCGTGAATAACCTGCAACAACAGCGCCCGCCTCGACGACTTCGTGCACGAGTTCAATGTCGAGAGGCCACACGAGGCCGTCGTCATGAAATGCCCCGCGGAGGTCTAAACCCCTCAAGGCGCCTGCATCAAGGCTTCCCGGACCTCGATGACCCCTTCCGCGACCGCGACAACCCGTTCGGTCCAAGGTTGTCACCCACGTCTTACAGTAAGTACTTTGTTACCCATGTCACCGGGTCGGACACGTTGGGCAATCTACCTCGATACGGTGGCGGCGCCCCGGAGCAAGCATCACGGGTCAGTCCTTCCAGCGGGGCCGTCTCGTCGCCGACCGGCCTACGACCTAAGCGCCGACCGCGGGCGGTTCGCGAACGGGTGGTAAGACGCGACTCGGCTAACCATATCTCCACCACTTGGCTGGTACTTGTTCCGATCTGCCGTTGTGGAGATTGACGATGTCGGGTGCTCATGCAGGCTTCGAACTGGTACGCGAGCAGTCCATTTCCGAGCTGGATACCAGGGCGCGCTTGTTCCGCCATCGCCGGACCGGCGCGGGAGGTGCTATCGCTCACTAACCGCGATGAGAACAAAAGTTTCCGCCATCACGTTTCGCACATTGCCTTCCGACGATACGGGGTTGCCCACATCCTCGAGCATTCCGTGCTCAGCGGCTCAGGCAAGTACCCGGTGAAAGAGCTGTTCATGGAGCTCCTCAAAGGCTCGTGCGCGACATTCATCAATGCCATGACCTTCCCGGATAAGACCTGTTATCCCGTCGCCAGCACGAACCTCAAGGACTTCTATAACCTCGTTGATGTCTACTTCGATGTAGTACTCAATCCGCTTCTCGAGTCCCATACCCTAGACCAGGAAGGTTGGCACTTCGAGCTCGAGAACCCCGACGCGGCACTGAGTTACAAGGGCGTGGTCTTCAATGAGATGAAGGGCGCCTACTCGTTGCAAAGATGCTCACATCGCAGAGCAGGTGACGCGAGCGTTGCTGCCTAACACAATTTACGCCCACAGCTCAGGTGGCGATCCGCAGCACATCCCAGAACTGAGCCATGCGCGTTGGCGCGAATTTCATCGGCGCTTTTATCATCCATCCAACGCCCGCATCTGCTTTTGGGGCGACGATCCGGAAGAAACGCGTTTGAGGATCGTCGATGAGGCACTCAAGCCCTTTGATCGCCAGCCCGTATCAGAAACGATTGCGCTGCAATCGCGTTTCACCGCTCCGCACCGCTCCAGCGGCCGGGTTCCTGCAGCGATAGCCGACGCGCGGGAGGGCAAGGGAGCTGTGAGCGTCTGGATGGCTCCTATCAGACGGAGGCGACACGCCGGAGGTGCGCATTGCCATACACGTTCTGAAGGAAATCCTCGTCGGCTCGCCGGCATCGCCTTTACGGAAGGCGTTGCTGGATTCTGGACTTGGCGAAGATTTGATTGACGGGCGCGGATTGGGACGAGATGCGGCAACCAGCATTTGTCACCGGCCTCAAGGGCGTCCGCGAGGCAAATCGCGATCGTGTCGAGCCGCTAGTCCTTGATACGCTAAAGAGCCTGGTCCGGTCGGGCATTGACGCGGTGGCGGCAGATGCTGCCCTCAATACGATAGAGTTTGCCCTGCGTGAGAACGGGACTTGGGCCCGCGGCGTTGGCACTATTCTGCGCTCATTCGAGACATGGCTCTACGACGGCGATCCCATAACGGCCTTAGCCTTCGAGCAGCCCCTCGCAACCGTGCGGGCCCGCCTCCAGGAAAATCCCCGATACTTTGAGCAAATGATCGAGTTGTACCTGCTCGCTAACGCACATCGCTCAATGATTTGGCACGCTCCTGACGCCGAGCTGCTGGCGCGCCAGGAGAGCGAGGAGAAGGCGCGCCTTGCACAAATTCGCGGCGGTCTCAGCGACAAGGAACGCCAGCAAATCGCCGCCAATGCGCTGGAGCTCAGGCGCCGACAGGAAACACCAAACTCACCTGCAGCGCTAGCAAAGCTGCCAATGCTGTGTCTCACCGACTTGGACCGCAAGAACAGCGCGATTCCAAGCGAGGTAGTGATGCTTGCGGAAAGACCGGTTCTCCAACATGGCCTCTCTACCAACGGCATTGCCTACATCGACGTTGGCTTCGATCTGCGGACATTATCGGGCAAAGAGCTTGCCTACGTGCCAGTGTTGGCCAGGGCACTTATCGAGCTTGGTACGGACAACGAGGACGAGGTCACCTTCGCCCATCGAATTGCGCGGCACACTGGTGGAATTGAACCTCAGGCGTTCGCGTTGACCAAGACAGATGCCAAGAGCACCACAGCTTGGCTGTTGTTGCGTGGTAAAGCAACGGTGGCGAAGGCCAGCGAGCTAGTCGCGATCATGCGCGATGTGCTGCTCTCGGCTCGTCTCGACCAGCGCGAACGGGTGCGCCGCCTAGTGCTCGAGGAAAAAGCGCGGCTTGAGATCTAGCCTCGTCCCGGCAGGGAGTTACTACTGCAGTTTGCGTCTGAAGGCAGGGGCCAACGTATCTGGGTTCGTAAACGAACAGATGTACGGCGTGAGCCAACTTGAGTTCTTGCGCCAACTTGCCGCTCAGATCGAGACGGACTGGCCGGCAGCGCTCGCGCGCCTGACCACCGTTCGCTCGAAGTTGATTCTCCGCGCGTCGGCGCTCGCGAACGTGGCAGTTGACGCCAATGCATGGGCTCCGTTGCGAGATCAGATAGAGAGACTGCTCGGGTGCCTTCCTGAGGGGCAACCCTGCTCCGGCGGTGTGGCGGCCCTTGACTACGCACGCGCAACGTAGGACTTGTGGTGCCGACCCAGGTGAATTACGTCGCCAAGGGAACGGGGATTTTCGATTTTGCGGCGCGACCCAGTGGTGCTGCGCTGGCGGTCTGTCGCTGGTTGTCTCTCGCTTGGCTAATCCCAGAGATCCGCGAGCAGGGTGGTGCCTATGGCGCGTCGCTGGACTTCGAGCGGCACTCGGTTATCTGGCCCTGACGTCCTATCGCGATCCGAATCTCATTGAAACGCTCGAAACTTTCGATGGCACAGGGAGCCTTCCTGCGTGACCTCGAAGCTCGGCGACAGTGATCTCGCGCGAAGCGTCATTGGTGCTCTGAACGGGGTCGATCCATATCAGCTTCCCGCCGCCAAAGCCCTGACGTCCCTGATGCGTTACCTCGTCGGACAAACGGAGGTTGCGCGGCAGAAACTGCGCGACGAGCTGTTCGCCACAACGGCGACGGACTTTCGGAACTTCGCAGATGTGATGGACGGCGTGCGCGATCGTGGTCAAATTGTTGTCATGGGCGCTGAACAAGGCACTATCCGAAGCCAACCGCACGCGAGGCGGTGACTGGCTCGTTCTGAAACAAAATCATGCTTAGCGAGCAGCACAGATCGCGTGTCGCCGCGTCGAATTCGCCGCCTCTCGTCGGCGAGTCGCTACCCTGCTGCCCGCCAGCTGCGACTCAACCGCAAGCGGACAAGTTCTTGGACATCGCCGGCACACCTCCCTCGGGGGCCCGGTGGGCGGACTGGCTCGACAGTCAGGTCGCAACTTGCGACCTGATGCTGGTCCTCATCGCTCCGAGTGTCGCTCAAGCAGCTGAAACCGGAGCCTCAGGGCTACGCCGCCAGGCAGCTGCCAAGGCATGGCTTGCTCCGCGGCCAACATGCCGAGCGCGCACGAGGCATGGTTATCGAGGAGTCACTTTCTGCCCAACCGCTGTAATCTAGCTTGTGCCTCTGGAGCGCCAAGCTCAGCGCCCGCTCATACCACTTTTTCGCCTCGGCCGGGTCGGGCACTAGGCCACGCACGTTGACACCCATAAGAGCTCGCGGATCGTGGGTCTCTGCCATTTTCAATGCTGCAATTGCAAGCCCCAGCTCGGCGGCACGTAGGAAATATTGGCGTGCGACCGAGACGTTGCCGTCAGCGAGATGGCGCTCACCCTGGCTGACCAACCTTTCGGCCAGCGCGCTCCTCCTTGCGTGAGGGACGGACGCCCCGTCGCTTTCCGGTCAGAAGGGTCGGTGGAGACGCAGGTCCCGAGCCAACGGGCGGGGCGGTAGAGGTCACCATTCGTGGCGCTTGCATCTCGTCCACTTTGTAGTTGGTGCGCGTGGTGACGACGGGGCGACGTAAAGTGCAACTGTCCGCTCGACAAGCACGGTACCATCGCCGGCAACCAGGGCGATGATAAACTCCGACCCTTGTGGTAGGTGAGCGGGTGCGGTGACCATAAGTCTTTCAAGCGCCAAGACTGGGACCACCCAAGACCCCGCTGGCGTCTTCTTGCCTTCTGATAAAACAACCGACGAAGGCAACTTGTTGATCTGAACGTAGCTGCGCGGAGGCAAAGCGTCAGTTGGACCGCCCACGCGCACATAGAATTCGGTAAATACTGAGGGCTCCACCTCTAGAGTTGGTCCGACCGCGAGTTGAAGCTGTGCCGGACCATTCCCGTTTGCTTCCCCAGGTTCAGCCGCGCCGGCGCTCATAGTCATTGCGGTGATCAATGCGGCGACCGCCCAGAACCGAATTCGACACTGACGCGGGTCGGTTGGACTTCCGCCAATCGACGCGAAGAGCACATTTGACACAGGGCCTTGCCCAGACATGGCCAACACCTCCGAACGCAATCACCTACGGCTTCGGTCGCTTTTTTGCTTCTGCCCGACTTGTCGCCAGGCGAGGACCACTCGCTCCACACTAATCACGGTTTTCTTGTCCATTGCCGAGTTAGCGGCCACAAGTTTCGCCTGCATTGGCGGGAAGCGCCGCCAACCCGGCACGGTGGCCGCAAGATTGAGCTCCTTCCATTTGGGATGGTAGCCGGGCTCGGTCTGCAGCTTCGAGAACCGTTCAAACAGATAGTCCACTAACCGTGAGATGCGTTTTTGACCCTCTTGATCTTGGCGCCAATCGTAGACGGCTAGAACTGACGGCACCGCGATTGTCTGGACCTTTTGACCTTCGGGAATGAGCCCCGGGTAATCACTGGGCTCGAGCTGAGCCGGCAAATAATACTCTTCAAGCTTTTCCGTGAGCGGTATAGCAAGAAACTTGTACCCCTCGGTCCACTTGCGTTTATTGAACGGATCGAGCGGTTTGGAAGAGACGAGACGACGGCGGCATACTTCGCGCTGTTGGCGATTTCTCCCATAGCAACAGGATGCGGATCGAACCGCGCATCGACTTTGATGCCCAGCCGTTCGAAAATGATTGGACCAGAGTAAGCCGCAGCGGTTCCCTGCGTGTTGAAATTGACGCTCTTGCCAGCGAGGTCCTCGAGCCTATTGATCTCA
>ERZ1370068.5989-contig-499_pt1 | contig 59281 bp, 87 predicted proteins | sample MGYA00561227_ERZ1370068 | MGnify/ENA primary metagenome ERZ1370068 (study PRJEB38410, sample SAMEA6850437) | metagenome | study: Metagenomic assessment of the ecological functions of the soil: analysis of the soil microbiota associated with the... | reverse complement strand
GTTGCGTATTGCTTCGCATCACGTGCTCCAAAGAATGGATCGCCAAGTACAAGTGGCAGAGTTTGATCAGGGCTGGGACAAGATGGCGGAGGGGAAACGCTGGCGCGCCAAATCATCTGCTTTGGGTGTAGTGCCGGCGGCACCAAGCTCGCGCCCAAACCGGCAGCGATCGGGATTGAGCACGCTGTCGGCGGACGAGAAGAAGCTCTCACGCTCCGCCAGATGGAGGTCTTCGCAGGATTTGGTGAGTATGCCGACACGGAAATTGGGCGGCTAATCGACGCTATCGGGGCTACGGGCCAACCGTCTGACAACACGCTATTTTTTACATCGTCGGCGATAACGGAACGAGCGCGGAAGGCGGGCATGAACGGTCTCTACAACGAGATGACCTAAGCTTCAACGGCGCAGCTTGAGAGTGTCGCAGAAATCCTTGAAACACTACTGACGAACTCCGGCGGCCCAACGACCTACCCGCACTTCGCAGCCGGCTGGGCAGTGGCGGGGATTGTCCGCTCGCCTGGACAGATAGCAGGTTCCTTCAGACCATGGCGGCACTCGCAACGGGATGGTGGTCCACCGGCCCAGGGCATCACTGCTAAGAACGAGGGTGCGCTCGCAGTGGCATCACGTCATCGACGGTCGCGCCGACCATTCTCGGAGGCAGCGGGCCTGCTCTGAGCCGAAGAGCGTGAACGGCATTATGCATAAACGCCGATCGAAGGGCGTAAGCATGGTCTACACCTTTGCGGATGCTAAAGCGCCGAGCCGTCACAAAGCACGCAGTGCGTTCGAGATCTTCAGCAACCGGCCCATCTATAACGATGGCTGGCTGGCCCGCACCATCCATCGGGCTGCCTGGGAATTCAAACCCCGCGGGACTCTCGAAGCTGACGTCTGGGAGTTGTTCGACACGCGGTCAGACTTCAGCCTGGCCAATGATCTGGCCGCGCAGAACCGGCAAAACTGAAAGAGCTTCAAGCCTCTTCCTTTCGGAAGCTGTTAAGTACCACGTGCTTCCGCTGGATGATCGGACTCTGGAGCGGCTGAACGCGGCTTCTGGTCGGCCGACCCGATCTGATGGCTGGACGGACAACTCCGATGTATTTGAGGGCATGATCGGGATGTCGGAAAATACTTTCATAAACGCGAAGAACCGGTCGCACACCATCACCGCGGAAGTGGAGAACGGAACTAACGGAGCGACTTCTGGCTCAAGCCGGCCGTTTCGGAGGTTGAGTTTGTACCTGAAGGACGGCAAGCCAACGTATACCTACAACTGGCCTGGCTTGAAGGAACACACCGTAGCTGCGACACAAGCGTTGCCCAGCAGGGAAAGCCACCATCCGTTACGAGTTCGTCTATGACGGGAGTGTGGTAACGGTAAAGCGTGGCGTCGGCACGATCTTCGTCAATGGGCAACAGGTAGCCACGGGTCGAATCGAACTAAAACTCCAGTGCTGTTTTTACTCGGCGGACGAAGGGGCCGACGTCGGTGCGGATGAGGGGCACCGCTGTCACTCAATCCTACACTGTGCCGTTCAGGTTCACCGGCAAGATTAACAAGGTGACGATCGAGCTTAAGCCGATGACGACAGCAGCCGCGATCGAGGCAGAGAAGGCGCGGCAGAAAGCCGCTCTGAAGGTTGGGCTGTCTAACTAACGCATAATCTCTAACCAGGAGGGCAAGAGCTACGTGTATCTCCGGGCGATCACCGTGTAAAGGAAAAACTTGATTTTTTTGGTCGGGGCGAGAGGATTCGAACCTCCGACCTCTCGGTCCCGAACCAATGGGCTGCGGCAAAAACGTGCAAGTCTTTGCCTTTTCAAAAGTTGCAGCCACCAACGATTTATCAGGGCGTTTTTACATTCGTTCCCATTCCTGTGCCGTCGCGTTATACGTCGACGTGCTGAGAGAATTTTGGTCCACAAATTGAGCCACGCGTGCATTGGGGTGAACCCCTCTGTTGAGACAGTTTGTTATAGACACACTTGCTGTCAATAGAATTTCCTTCTCAAACAGGCACCTCTGGTTCAGAATCTCGGTCGGCTGGCGAAGCGGAGGCGAGCTCTGCTGGAGAGCAACTCACCAAGGAATAACCAGTCGGAGACTCATCGAAACCGATGGTCTGAGGAGCGGTCTGCGGGCCGCTCCTCGTTTTTGATTCGGTGTCTCGCAAGGCATTCGGATCATCGGGACGATAGTCCTCCGCATGCCTGAAAAACTCATAGTCGCTCCGGTAGCAGCTGTTGTCGACTCCAGAGCCTGCTCGAACTCCGCTGGCGGTTTGTAGCCGAGGGCCGAGTGTAAGCGGCAACGATTATAGTACTGGTCGATGAACACCTCGATGTTTGCGCGTAGGTGATCGAGATCCCGATAGTCGTTGGCATAGATCTCTTCACGTTTGAGCGTCTTCATAAAGCTCTCGCAGCTGGCATTGTCGTAAGGGTTCGCCGGCCGGCTCATGCTGGGAATCATCTGGTGCTGCCGTAGAACCCGCACGTATTCGTCTGAAGCGTACTGCACGCCGCGATCCGAATGATGGACCAAGCCAGGTGGGGGTTGGCGTTGGACGATTGCGTGTTCCAGTGCTGCTTTAGGCAACCTGGTGGCAATCGTTCGCTCCAGCGCCCAGCCCACTACCTTGCGAGAGAAACCATCCAGGATGACGGCCAGGTAAACGAACTCTGTTTTCAACCGAATATAAGTGATATCGGCCACCCAGAGCTGGTTGATACCAGTCAACTTCATTCGGCTGGCGAGATTCAAATAGACCTCAAACTCATGTCTGGAGTCCGTCGTCACCACGAAGGCCCGGGGCTGTACCGCAAGTAAGTTGTCTTCCCTCATCAGCCGTGAAACTCGTTTGTGGTTCACCAACATGCCGCGCCGATGCAGCTCCGCGGTAACTCGCCGATATCCGTAGCGGCTCCGATGTTCCAAAGCGATCTGCTGAATGGTTGACCGCACTTCCATCTCTTCTGCCACCGGCTGGCGCTCCTGCAACGATCGGTAGAAGCCAGCCCGACTCACTTGGGCTAGTTGACACATCCGCTCGATACTCAAGCTGCCTTGCAAGGACATCACTTCCCGGATTTGGTCGTAGATGCCTTCCCGCCAGAGTCGCCGCTCTGCTGCCGTCGAGCCTCGACTTTTGCAAGGCACCTTTGAAAAATCCAACTCCACGGTCTTGTCCGCCAGTACCCGCTTGAGTTGGCTGACCTCTTTGCGCAACGTCGACTCACGCGAGTTCTGTGGTGGCGGCCACTCACCTTTGTCGACTGGATCGAGCTGATCACGCCACCGGTATAACAGCCGTCGATGAATGTCCAGTTCTGCTGCCAGAGCCACGATGTCGTCGCATTGCTTCATCCGCTCAACGCACATCCGCCGAAACTCATTCGAATACCGACCCACTTCGCCTCTTTGCCACTTGCAGCTCCTTTCACTGCTAAGTGTGCCAAACAACGAGTGTCTCAATCTAGGGGTTCAGTCCATCTTTTCGTTGTTGACCGGTTTTTGGCCCTGAACGGTCGCTCGGTCTATGACCGCGTTCCCGGTTATCACACGGTTTGATCCACAAATTGGGCGCAGGTTTTGGGGCGTGTCGCCGACCAAACCGGGCCATCTTAGCATCATTCGGCCACAACAATCTTATCCTCCAACCTCCATCAATGTACACGCTCAGCCAGGTTAAAGTGGTCAGATGGAAGCGAGCCGCTGGACCGTGTCCGGATAACGCTTGACGAGATTGATCAACAGCGCGGCTTGGGCATTTGGCTTAGCGCGTCCCTGTTCCCAGTTTTCCAAAGTGCGCACGTTAGTTCGCAGATAAACGGCGAAGAGGGCACGCGAGATCTTCAGTTCTTTGCGAACGCGAATCAGTTCCTTCGGAGTGAGCGCTGGCGCCGGCTTATACTCTACTGCATGAGTACGGAGCTGCTCGCTTGCCTTGCCGCGCGTTTCGTGCGAGAGCATCAATGCCTTCGCTTAGTTCAGCGAACAGATCCGCTTGGCGCCGCGCTTCGGCTTGGCTTTGACTGATCTTTTCATCGCCTTCTCCTTGCCTTCAATTCGTCCTTGATCACTTATCCTTCATCGCCTGGCGTTTGAAGTGGTGTTAGGTCGGCCATCTCGTCCTTGTCGTACACAGTAAACAACCAAAACTGTGATTCAATGTTCCACCAATAGTAGATCACACGCAGGCCACCACGCTTGCCCTTGCCGCGTCTTGCATCGATGAATCGCAGCTTGCGCAGTCCACCCGTACCGGGAATCAAGTCGCCAGCTTCAGGATTCAGCATCAATAGGTTCTGAAGCTCTCCGAAGGCATCGTCGTCGAGGTAGTCCGTACGGTGACGTTCGAAAGCGGGCAATTCGACGAAGACAGCCTTCATAGCACAGATTATGCGTTAAGGACAACGTCTATACGCAAGTCGCGTATAGCTAGGCACCTGATGGCATTCAAGTCGTGAACATCACATGCAAGTGAGGAAATTCCAGCAGCGTGCTGCCGGGCCGTACCAAGTCCGCGCTGGTCAGGCAATAAAATCACTTCGCTGAGTTGAGTGGTTCATGCCGGTGGTAGGCACCATCTGTGGGCCGCTTTTCGCTCAGGAAGCTTGGCTAAACCTATCACCTGTCAAAAGTGACAGTTAGCAAACCTCTCGAATCCCGCTAAAGTTTGCTTGAACGAGCGCCGAAGCATTACGCTGCGTCTGGCGAGCCGACCTCCGATGCGCACTTTGGGCGGGGGCGGCGAGATGGCCTGCCAGCTGACGGTCGAGCTGCCTGCATGTTTGCGCTCGAACGGCTTCAAGACCTTCACTCGTTTCCGGCGGAGGCATCGAGTTCATGTGTACCTTTGCGGAGCAGGTCTATCGCATCCTGCACTGAACAAGCTCATCGGCGGCGCCGGTCAAGTTGAGAGTTCGAACTCGGGGTAGGGCCTCTCCGTACTGGCGAAGTCACCGCGATTGATTTCTTTTACCACGAAGAACGACAAAACCCCTGGTGTCCAGAAGTCTAACGGGCTGCCGACCCATCGACCATTCGGAAATTGGAAGAGAAACAGGTGGGTGTGCGCCTGCTAAACTGATTCTATAGTTTTATGGCTGCAACAGAATATGAGATGGCTCTCCACGCCCCAAGCGTCTCTTTCTGCCCAGACTGTTTGGAGCACTTCTTGTACTCCGCATCGGCTTTTATCTATTTCGGTATGTTGTTTGAACCGGTTCTTTGTATTCAAGTGGCCAGCCATGGAACCCGAGCAAGAGTTACCGAGAGTCATAGCGGATCTCATCAGAATAGCGGCGCTGTTCGCTGTTATCTTGCTCTGCAATCCCGTCCACGCACAATCAACGGCGTCCATCGAAGGACAAGTCAACGATCAGCACGGTGCGATTGTACCTGGAGTTGAGATCACTGTAGTCAGCCGCGAGATTGGCCTCAGGCGCGTAGCCGTCACGGACGATGACGGCAGATATCAAATTCCCGCTCTGCCAGTTGGCTCATATCGGATTGAGGTCAGAGCCCACGGGTTTCAAACGCAGATCGTTGAGAGTTCGACGCTTGAGGTTGGGCGGAGAGTTACACAGAACTTTCAACTTCAGGTGGGCGATGTCTCGCAGGTAGTAACGGTGACGACCGGTAATGCTTTGATCGACCAATCCAGTGTTTCAATCAATCACATGGTGGATCAACGCATGGTTCAGGAGACCCCACTCAACGGACGCTACTTTTGGACCTGGCGCTGCGGGTGCCGGGATCGGTCACCCCTCCGCAAGGCGCTCTTTTGGCGGCGCCACAGCGGGGTTTGGGTTCTACTGGCCATCAACACCGGCGGGAATCGTGAAGAGACAGTCAACTACGTCGTTAACGGCATCACTCTCAACAACCTGACCTTTAGCCAGATGAGCTTTCAACCATCAATCAACACCATCCAGGAGTTTAAAGTCGACAATTCGACTTTCAGCGCCGAATACGGTGAAAGTGCCGGCGCTATCGTCAACGTTGCCACGCGCTCGGGCGCCAACGACTTTCATGGCGAAGTGTTTGAGTTCTTCCGCAACGACGCGCTTGATGCACGCAACTTCTTCGAATTCAACTCCAATCGTCCGGCGCCGTTCAAACGCAATCAATTTGGCGGAAACGTGGGCGGTCCCATCATCAAGAAGAAAGCTGTTCTTTTTCTTTTCGTACGAGGGTCTCCGCCAGCGTCAGGGACTCAACATTAACAGTGTTGTCCTTAGCGACGCCCAGCGCGCATCAGTGACGGATCCCGTGATCGCAAGACTGGTCGACTTGATCCCGCGAGCGAACTTCGCCGACTCATCCGGCACGCCGCGCTTTATCAGCTCGGCGAGCGCCCCGGTCAACGTCGATCAGTGGACCACGGATATTAACTACAATCTGAGTGAACGAGACAGGCTGCATGGCTACTACGCCATTCAAGACGCAGAGACCATCGAGCCAACCCGGACCGGTAACACCATACCTGGCTTTGGTAATGCCGTCCGCGCACTGCGACAGATCTTTACTTTGAATTGGACCCACACGTTTGGTACCAACGTCGTCAACGAGGCGCGCGCGGGCTTCAATCGCTGGTCTTCGAGCATGACCCCGAATGCGCAACTCAACCCGGCAGCCTTCGGAATTCTTAACGGGATCAATCAATCGATCGGCTTGCCCCAGATCAACGTCGCCGGGGCGGTCTCAATTTCGGTGGTCCATCGGCCCAGCCGTCGGGCCGCGGCGATACGACCTTTGTCGTGGCCGATACCGTGAGTTGGCTCTACGGTCGACATTCGCTGAAGCTCGGCGGAGAGTACCGACAGTTTCTAAACAATAATTTCCGTCAAGGCACAGGCTCTTTCAACTTCGCAACAGTCGCTGCCTTTCTGGCGGGCACGGCAAACTCTTTCAGTGTGACGTTGGGCAACCAGTCCAGCAGCATCGCCCAGGGAGCATTGGGATTTTTTGTCCAGGACAGTTACAAACTGCGACCGGATCTTACGCTGGAGCTCGGCCTGCGTTACGAATGGAACATGACGCCGAGCGAGCGTTACGATCGGTTCATCGTCTTCGATCCGAAGACGGCTTCGCTCGTGCGCGTAGGAACAAACATCGACGCGATCTATCGCGAGAACAACAAGAATTTTCAACCGCGGGTCGGCTTTGCCTGGACGCCCTTCAAAAACGGCAAGACCGTGCTGCGGGGAGCGTATGGGATCTACGTCGACCAACCGATGACCAGTATCGTAACCGCGACTAGCGGGAATCCTCCTTTGGCCATCCCGCTAACTTTCACTGGCACGGTCCGGCTTGATAATGCCATCAACGTCGCCGGACCAGCGGGGCTGGCGCCACAGACGATAGACCATGACTTCGATAACGCCTATATGCAGTCGTGGAATTTGAACGCACAGCACGAATTTTCAAAATTTGTTTTGATGGTTGGCTACATTGGCTCGAAGGGTACACACTTAATCACTCGGCGCAACCTCAACCAACCGGTGAACGGCGTCCGCCCGTATCCGACGTTGTCTCTCTCCAGCCCAATACGGCCTGGAACGCCGCTGGGCAACATCACCCAGGTTGAGGGCACGGGCAACTCCAGCTACAACGCTCTTTGGGTGACGGCCACGAGGCGGCTGACGAATAACCTGCAATTCGACGCCTCATACACCTGGTCCAAGTCACTGGACTACAATTCGTACAGCACCGGAGGGATCGTGGCCCAGGACAGCTATGACCTTGCTGGGAGCCGCGGATTGTCTGACTTTGACGCTCGTCATCGGTTCGTTATCAGCGCAATTTACGTATTGCCATTTCGCGGTAATAGGCTGGTCGACGGCTGGCAGTTGGCCGCGATCGTACAGTCACAAAGCGGCAACCCGGTAAACATAGTGACTACGAACGCCACGGTGAACGGCGTAGCGGGCACACTTAGACCCGACGTCAATGGTCCCATCAAGATCCTCGGCAGCGTTGACTCGTGGTTTGACACTTCGGTATTCGCGCCGGTCGCGCGCTTGGGCAACCTGGGGCGAAACGTGGTCATCGGCCCCACCTTCAATAACACGGATTTTTCGATCACCAAGACTACGAAGCTCAACGAGAGATTTCGCCTGCAGCTGCGCGCCGAGGTTTTCGACCTCTTTAATCACGCGAACTTTGGGCCGCCCGGCAATGTAGTTGGCACCCCTTCTTTCGGGCGCATCACGAACACGCGGTTTCCCACTGGTGAATCCGGGTCGTCGCGACAGATACAGTTTGCCCTGAGGCTAATCTTAGCGGGTGAGAAAACGATTTTGGAGCGCGCACGCGTCGCCGCTTTGAATCGCGATTACAGTGCTATCGAAATCAAGCGGCTCTTACGCAACAGAGTGAGTGCAGCGATGAAGCTCCCTAACCACGCCCTAATGAAAGTTGCCGTTCCCAAGCCTGGCGCGCGCCACCCTGCGCGCTTCAATATTCCCGATTGGACGCAATGCGTGATCAGCGGAATCAGAGGGCTGGTTTCTTTGTATTCGCTGATCGGGATGTTGATTCTTGTTGCCAGTCTGTGCTGCTGCCCAAACACCAACCAAGAGGGTCTTAATCCTCTCTGGATCCGACCCAAATTATCCTGGCTTCTCGACAGTAACCAGAAAGATTGTGTCAACCTTGCGGGGTGGTTGGCAATCTCGCGTCGAGGTACTTTACGAACTTCAAGAAGGTCTGGTCGAGCCCCCTGTGTCACCGGGTAGCGATGAAGAACTGGCCAGCTACCTGAAGCGGAAGTACGCCGATAAGAAAGTTGACTTGATCCTCTCTCTGCAGGCCCCACGGGTGCGAATACTACTGCAGAAAGAACCCGGGCTCTTCGGGAATGTCCCTAAGATCTTCTATGAGTTTGAGAGCGAGCGCGAGGCCATTAATCGTGCCCTGGGGCCGAACATCACCGGGGTGTGGGCAGACCTGGATCTAAATAAGACATTGGAACTCGCGCTAGCCTTACACCCCGACACCCGGAAAGTCGTGGTCGTATCCGGCAATGGCGCACAGGATAACCTGAAAAGGAAAGGGCGCAGGTTGAATTTCGCAAGTACGAAAAACGCGCGGAGTTTTCCTACCTCAAACCCGACACAATCGAAGAATTAAAAGGCGAGCTAGCCGCGCTTGATAAGAGGTCAGTCGTGATTTTCCTAATGTTCACGCGCGATAAAGCCGGAAATAGGTATTCCGGACCGGAAGCCATCTCGATGATAGCGCCTACCTCGAATGCTCCGATATACGGTTACTCAGATACTTATATGGGTCTCGGGATTACCGGTGGCAACCTGCTCGACTTTGAAGCGCTAGGCCGGCGAATCGGAGAGATGAGTCTGCGAGTTCTTGCCGGCGAGCGGCCCGAACAAATTCCCCAGGAGACTGGGCCAACCGTCATGACTGTCGATTGGCGCGAACTCCAGCGCTGGGGCGTCAGCGAGCGAAGTCTTCCACCGGGCAGCGTCGTCAGGTTCAAGGCAGCCGTCGTTCTGGGAGTTGTACAAATGGTACATCATTGGTCTCGTCGCTGCGTGCGTCGTTGAGGCACTGCTCATCGCCTGGCTATTGATCAACCGCAGCAGACGACGGCGGGCCGAAGAAGAAAACGAAAAGTTGGCAGCGATAGTCGAGTCTTCGGATGACGCGATTTTGAGTAAGACCCTGAGGGAACAATCACCAGCTGGAATGCGGGCGCCGAAAAGATGTATGGCTACGCTTGCCAGCGAAATTGTTGGGCAGCATGTTACGACTCTGGCTCCGGCTGACCTGACAAAGAGAAGTCGCAGGAATTCTGGAAAAGATCCAGCGCGGAGAGAGCGTGGACCATCTGGAAACAGTGCGCGTCACCAAAGACGGCCGTCGAATCGACGTCTCACTGACAATTTCTCCAATCAAGGATGAGCACGGGAGGATCGTTGGCGCTTCAACCATTGCGCGCGACATAACCGCCCGCAAAAGGCCGAGGCCGAAGCGATCCAGCAGCGGGCGGAACTGGCCCACCTTTCCCGCGTGACGATGCTCGGCGAACTCTCCGGCTCGCTCGCCCATGAATTGAATCAGCCGCTCACCGCTATCCTCAGCAACGCCCAGGCGGCCCAACGTTTCCTCGCGCATGACGATGTTGACCTTGACGAGGTGCGCGAGATCCTTACGGACATCGTGGACCAGGACAAGCGCGCCGGCGAAGTAATCCACCGGCTGCGCCTGCTCCTCAAAAAGGGCGAGGTGGAGCAACAACCGCTCGATGTAAATAACGCCGTGCAGGAAGTTCTCAAGCTGATTCGCGGCGATCTCGCGAATCAGGGTGTGACCACGCTCACCAAACTCGGGCCGGCTCTGCCGACTGTTAAGGGCGACCGCGTGCAACTCCAGCAAGTCCTGCTCAACCTGGTGATGAACGCCTGCGACGCGATGAACGGCAACGCACCCGCCGACCGTCAAATTGTCGTGAGCACGGAGCTGTCGCGATGGCGCCGGCGTCCGCTTTTCGGTTTCCGACCGTGGCCCGGGGTAGCCGCGGGAGAACTGGAGAAGGTCTTTGAACCGTTCTTCACCTCAAAAGCGCATGGTCTGGGATTGGGATTGTCGGTTTGTCGCTCGATTATTACGGCGCACGGCGGCAAGCTATGGGCTGCCAACAATCCGGAGAGGGTGCCACCTTCCATTTCACTCTGCCCGTCGAATAACGGGGCTAGCCTATGAGCAACGCGGCGCCTACTGTTTTTATAGTGGACGACGATCCGGCTGTGCTGAAAAGCCTCTCGCGCTTGCTGCGCTCGGTTCAGTTCACCGTGGTGACTTTCGGTTCACCCCAGGAATTTCTTGAACGACACGATCCTTAGCGCACCGGGCTGTCTCGTGCTCGACATGGCGATGCCCGGCTTGAATGGCCTGGAGCTCCAGGAGGCTCTGACGACGAAGGACAGTGCGATCCCGATTATTTTCCTGACCGGCCACGGCGACATGCCCATGAGCGTGCAGGCGATGAAGCGACGGCGCATTCGATTTCCTCACTAAGCCCGTGAATGACGACGACCTGATCAAAGCCGTTCACGCCGCCCTCGAGAAGGACCGCATCGCGCGGCAGGCCCGCGACGAACTGGATGACATTCAGGAACGGCTGGCAACGCTGACGCCGCGCGAGCGCGAAGTCCTGACCCACGTCGTCTCCGGACAGTTGAACAAGCAGATCGCCTTCGATCTCGGCACCGTGGAAAAAACCATCAAGGTCCATCGCGCCCGCGTGATGGAGAAAATGAAGGTGCAGTCCGTGGCTGAACTTGTCCGTCTGACCGAACGGCTGAAGGCGAGAACCGAATGATGGAATAGTGGAATCAAACTCTCCACCCTCTGTTTTGCGGAACTGAACCTGCTGAGTGGGGATCCGCTCGCTACCGCTCGCGGTTCTGTAACAACCGTCGGGTCTTAACGGACTCGGCGATTGCCAACCACGCACTTTGCCGATAGTCCCAGATTGCTTCATGAATTATCCGGGATAGCATTTTCATCATTCCTTTGCTTACCTCCTCTACTTTCAACTTTTTCGACCTGCCGGTTCAAGCTCGCCTATTGGCCTAAAGTCTAATAGCCCAAGGTCCAATATCTTTCCTCGCTCCATCCGTCCATAGTGAGCGCCATCGTGACTAAAAGCCGGTCCCTAATTGCAGTCGTGGACGACGAAGAACCCATTCGCAAGGCCTTGAGGCGCGCTCGCTGCGTTCGGCATGAGTTCACTCTTCTCAGTTGGCAGTCGCAGGAAATCTGGAAGGAGACCAAAACGATGACCAAGCGTAAGACAATCTCGAGTTTATCAATCGGCGCGCTTGCCTGGTTGATGGTAGCCGTTCCGTCTTTGCGCAGACGCAATCCAATCAGGAAGCACAAAGCTCGATTGCCACTCGAGCCAGCGACCAGGCGATCGGTTCCAACACGGAATTGATCGCTCAAAAGAAGGTTGGAACTGCTAAGCCGCCTGCATTTGTAGTCGAAGGGACCCGCGTTAAGACGGTCATCATCCCAACCCTCAGCCCGTTTATGTTGTCCACGAGTGCAGTCAAGCCGCATTTCAACTTCAACGCCAGTACCAGCGGCCGCTTTGTCAGCTCGCAACTGGTCTCTCAAGGATGGCCCAAAGGATCTGCATGCACGGACGCAATTCCGCTTTGACCATGACGACTTCAGCGGCAGGCGCAGAAAGCTCGTCACCTTCATACCATCTCGCGGACAAAAGTTGCCTGTGTAGAGATTCTGGATATTACGAGAATCATTCAACGGAGAGGGAGTAGGCGGTTAGCGTGCCGCAAATTTAACCTTAACCAACCGAAGCTGCGTAGCCGGTGAAACGGACGCTTACTGGTTTATTGGCTGCAGCCTAAAACTTGCGAGGAGAAAAATTCACATGAGAAACAGAAAATCAATCGCGGTGCTGGTGGCTCTGGCCTTTGTGATAACGCTGATGACCGCAGTCGGGGCCGCTGGCGCAAGGCGCAAGCCAATGCCCATCCGGTAACGGTGCCGCAGGGTACAGAAGCAAAAGATTCAGGGCGTCGTCAGTTTCCGCAACGGCGATTCGTTTAAGGTGCGGGATATTGACGGCGCCGAGACTACGGTGCTCTTGACCGACCAGACCAAGGTCACCTCGCACGGGCTGAGCAAAAGTGCCTACGCCGTGACCTTCATCATGCGCGGTCTGCGTCTGCAGGCCCAGGGAAAGGGAGATGCCGAGGGCAATCTGGTAGCCGATTGGGTCAGGTTTGATGAGCAGGATCTGCGAAGCGCTCAGGCTCTCGAGCAGACAAATGAACTCGCCGAGGAAAACAAGAAGCGGATTGAGGCTGCTGAACAGGCCGCTCGCGAGGCGGCAGAGGAACGCGGAACGGATGGCTGGACAAATTGCGGAGAATACCGCGCTCGCCAATGATGCCAGAGCCAAAGCGGATGCGGCACAAGCCCAGGCTGATGCGGCCTTCAAGTCTGCGGCGATGGCCAACAACCGGATCAACGGACTCGATGCCTACGACACGATTAAGACCGTCCCGGTCCTCTTCAAGTTAAACAGCAGCGTGATTGACCCCACCGCCAAGGCGACGATTGATGAAGTGGCAACCTGGGCCGTTGAACAGAGGAAAAGTGGGAACGGAAACGGTTGGATGTATCAAGTGGTGGGATTTGCGGACACCAGCGGCAAGACGGCGAAAAATCGCGCCCTGAGCGAACGCCGCGCAAAGGCCGTAATTCGATACCTGGTTACCACCTATCAACATGGATCTGCGGCGGCTGATTCAACCGTTTGGATATGGTGAAGAGGGCAAGCAGGCCGCCGACAACAAAACTGCAGAAGGACGCGCGAAGAATCGGCGGGTTGAGATCATCATTCTGCAAAACAAGGGAATCGCAACATAAGTTGGCCAAACTCGGTAGTCGATCCTGTTAACGGCGAAGGGCTGCACCGCAATCTGTGGTGCGCCCTTCGGACATCGACATTGGCAACGGATCCCTGGTGACGAAGCACACAGTCTACGTTTCGATGCGTTTTCACGCTTTGCATGGGCTCTGACAAGCTAACGAGTCTATTGGCTGGACGGTAGTCGAATGGGGATTCCACGCATCAAAGCAACAATCCTCCCAAACGTGGAGTGTGAACGAATAAAAGGAGGCCAACTATGACAGGCCGGAGTTGTGGATGTCGCTGAGCAAAAACGGTTGAACGAGGCGCGCGAGGCGCAAATCCCCTGGAAGAAATGGGGACCCTACCTGAGCGAGCGGCAGTGGGGAACGGTCCGTGAGGACTACAGCGATGACGGCAACGCCTGGGACTATTTCACCCATGACCAGGCTCGCTCACGGGCCTACCGGTGGGGCGAGGACGGGCTCGCGGGACTCTGCTGATGACAAGCAACGGCTGTGCTTCGCGCTGGCGTTGTGGAACGAGCGGGACCCGATCCTGAAAGAGCGCCTGTTCGGGCTCACCAACAGCGAGGCGAACCACGGCGAGGATGTCAAGGAGTACTACTTCTACCTCGACAGCACGCCCACCCACTCGTACATGAAGTATCTCTACAAGTACCCGCAGCGGGAGTATCCCTACCGGGACCTGATCGAAACGAACCGGAGACGATCGCGGGAAGAGTTCGAGTACGAGCTGCTCGATACCGGCGCCTTCGACGACGACCGGTATTTTGACGTGTTCGTGGAGTACGCGAAGGAGGGCCCGGAAGACATCCTCGTCCGCATCACCGTGCACAATCGCGGGCCTGAAGCGGCCCGGCTTCGTGTCTTGCCGACGCTGTGGTTCCGCAACACCTGGTCCTGGGGCGAGGATCAGCCGAAGCCCTCGCTGCGCGAAGTGGGGCCGGGCGTCAATTCAGGCCACACACCATGAGCTTGGCGAGTACTGGCTGCTATTGCGATGGAGACTCCGGAGCTGCTCTTCACCGAGAATGAGAGCAATGCGTCGCGTCTCTGGGGCCAGCCCAATGCGTCTCCCTACGTCAAGGATGCGTTCCACGAGTACATCATCTCGGGCCGCAGCGAGGCGGTCAACCCCGCCAAGGTCGGGACCAAGGCGGCGGCCCACTATGTCGCTCGACGTGCCCGCCGGCGGAAGCAAGACCAGTCCGCCTCGCGTCTGGCGGCCGACCAGGATCAACAAGATGCCTTTGGCGGGTTCGAGAAGACGTTCAAAAGCCGGATCGCCGACGCCGACGAGATTCTACGATCGGATTTCGCCGAACGTCGCTGAACGAAGATGAACGGCGCGTGCACCGCCAGGCGCTGGCGGGCATGCTGTGGAGCAAGCAGTACTACTACTTCGATCTGGATCGATGGCTGCAGCGAGCACAAGAGTCATCCGCTGCATGGAATCCGCCGGCCACGGCGTGCGCAATACGGAATGGTTTCACATGCTCAACGCCGACGTGATCTCGATGCCGGACAAGTGGGAGTATCCCTGGTATGCGGCCTGGGACCTGGCCTTCCATACGATTTCCCTGTCGCTGGTGGACTTCGATTTCGCCAAGGAGCAGCTGCTGCTGATGCTGCGCAGTCTCTACGCCCACCCCAACGGGCAGATTCCCGCCTACGAGTGGAACTTCAGCGATGTGAATCCGCCGGTGCACGCCTGGGCCACGCTCTACCTCTACAAAGATGGAGCGGAACCTCGGCCGGGCGGACCTGCGGTTCCTGGAACGATCGTTTCAGGGGTTGATGCTGAACTTCAACTGGTGGGTCAACCGCAAGGATCCTGCCGGGCGCAACGTGTTCGCCGGGGGCTTTCTCGGGTCTCGACAACATCGGCGTCTTCGACCGCAGCGCGCAGCTCCCCACGGGCGGCTCGCTGGAGCAGGCGGACGGGACGGCCTGGATGGCGTTTTACTGCCAGAACATGCTGGAGATCGCCCTCATTCTCACCGAATACGACCCGATGTACGAAGAGGTCGCCTTCAAGTTCGTCCAGCATTTCATGTGGATCTGCCTACGCGATGGACCGCATCGGCGAGCATCACGACGAGATGTGGGATGAGCAGGACGGGTTCTTCTACGATCTGCTGCGGCTGCCCGACGGCCAGGCGATGCGTTTGAAGGTGCGGTCGCTGGTGGGACTGCTGCCGCTGTGCGCGTCGACGGTGTTCGACGGCGAACGCCGTCGAGCGTTATCCGAAGCTGATGGAGATGATCGCCCTGTTCCGCAAACGCCATCCCGAGTTGGTGTCCCATGTGGCCCCGACCGACGAGGGTTTCATCGGCTATAAAGGACGGCGTCTGCTGTCGATCCTCAACAAGCAGAAGCTGGAGCGCGTGCTCGCCTACATGCTCGACGAGAACGAGTTTCTCGGGCCCCACGGTATTCGCTCGCTCTCGCGCTATCACCTGGAACATCCGTTTGTGTTTCACGTCGGTGGTGCAGGAATACAAGGTCCAGTACCTGCCTGGCGAATCGAATACCGGGATGTTCGGCGGCAACTCCAACTGGCGGGGCCCGGTCTGGATGCCGGTCAATGTGCTGCTGATCCGGGCGCTCTTGAACCTGTACAGCTTCTACGGCGATGAATTCAAGGTTCAGTGTCCGACCGGTTCGGGGCGGTACATGACGCTGTTCGAAGTGGCGCAGGAAATCTCCCGCCGGCTGGCGGGTACTTTCCTGCGCGACTGCCAGACTGCGGACGGCGGCCGGTTTACGGCGGGACCGCCAAGTTCCAGGACGATCCGCACTGGCGCGATCTGATCCTCTTCTACGAGTACTCCACGGTGACAACGGCGCGGGCTCGGCGCTAGTCACCAGACGGGCTGGACCGGTTCATGTGGTCCTGATGGATGTGTTTGGGCGTGATGCCAAAGACCTGCTGGATTGAACCAGTGAAGGCGCGGGTTGTGCGAGCAGGTAGGTGGCTAGACGGGTGCCAGGGCGTGCATCGCGAGTAGCCGCCTGTCTGTTTCCACGTCTCGCTATCCCGCGCGCTCTTCCAGGTCAACACCCGGGTCCGGCTCGCCGAGCTCTCCGCCCGCGTCTGGGACGACCGGCGACGACGCTGGACGACATTCCCAGACGAGCAGGTCGTCGATCGACTTCGCCGCGGACGGGCTTCGACCTGAGGTCTGGCTGCTCGGCGTGTGGCAGACCGGCGAGGCGGCTCCGGCGCGCGTCCTTGCAGCCGAATCGGGGATGGCTCGAGGATGACGCAGCCGCGTGCTTCCGGACTTCCGCGAAGTCCGACGTCTGCGGCTCCCTGCTTCGCCATCCAGGACTACCGCGTCCACGCGCGGACTTCGGCGGACCGGAGGCGCTCGCAGCGCCTGCGCCGGCGTCTGCGGATCGCGGCCTCGCGCTCTCATCCTCTCGATTTCGTCCCCTGGAACTACACGTGGCGCCGGACCACCGCTTGGGTTGCTGGACACGCACCCGGAGTGGTTCGTGTACCGGGCACGGGGAAGGCTCCTCACGGACTCGAGCCGCACAACTACTGTCGCATCCAGACCGCGGACGGGAAGCCGGATCCGCGCCGCACGGCCGCGACCCGTAGCTCGCGGGCTGGCCATGGACACGCGCTCCAGCTGAACTACGGCGTGAGCCTGAGCGCTCCGGCAGGCGATGCTCGGCGAGCTCGCGCGCATCGCGCGCCAGTGCGACGGCGTCCGCTGCGACATGGCGATGCTCTGCGCCGCCGGAGGTTCTCCGGAAGCGATCTGGGGCATCTCGGCACCGAGGCGTTCTGGCCACGAGCACCGAAGCGCCGTGCAGCGCGGAGAGTTCCCGGCTTCCTCTTCATCGCCGAGGTTTGCTGGGACCTCGAAGTCGACCCTTCAGCAGCAGGGCTTCGACCACGCTACGACAAGCGGCTTTACGACCGCCTTGTAGAGGTCACGCATCCCATCCGAGAGCACCTCTGGCGCGGGCCTCGACTTCCAGGATCACTCGGCCCGCTTTCTCGAGAACCACGACGAACCGCGAGCCGCCGCCGCGTTCACGCCCGAAGCGCTATCGGGCCGCAGCCATCCTCACTTTCCTCACGCCGGGTCTCCGCTTCTTCCACCAGGGCCAGCGCGAGGAAAGCGCGTGCGCATCCCGGTACATCTCGGCCGCGGTCCAGTCGAGGCCTCGAACCCGAAATCGCGCGTCTTTCTACGACGGCTCTACTGGAATGCCTGAAGGACCCTGCCTTTCGCGACGGCGAACTGGCAGCTTCTCGCGTGCCGTGCCCGCGTGGGACGGGAACAGGACCTGGGACTCCTTCGTCGCCTTCTCGTGGACCGGCCCGGGCGACCGGCGCCGCCTGATCGCCGTTAACTACGCCCCTCATCAGAGCCAGTGCTACGTTGCGACACCGTGGGTCGATCTGGAAGGGACGGATCTGGCGCCTTCAGGACCTTACCGGACACCGCGGCCTATGACCGCCAGGAGATGAGCTGATTCGCAGGGCCTCTACCTCGACATGCCCGCGTGGGGCTACCACGTCTTCGCCATCTCGCAGGCGCGTAATAGGATACGTGCGCTTCACGCAGAGCGAATTCAACTGGAGGAGACACATACCATGAAGGCAATCACCGTCGAGCCGAAACGTGCAGGGACCATACGAGCTGGAGGACGTCGCGGAGCCCGACGCGGGCGACGGCTCGGTGCTCGTTGAAGCCATCGCCGTCGGCGTCTGCGGCACCGACGCCGAGATCGCGGAGGGTAAGTACGGCTGGGCGCCGCGCGGCAAGACGCGCCTCGTGCTGGGCCACGAATCGCTGGGCCGCGTGGTGGATCCGGGCCCGAGCGGCAGGCTCAAGACGGGTGACCTCGTGGTCGGCATCGTCCGCCGGCCCGATCCCGTACCCTGCCCGAATTGCGCGGTGGGCGAGTGGGACATGTGCCGGAACGGCCAGTACACCGAGCGCGGCATCAAGGAGATCGACGGCTTCATGTCCGAGCGCTGGCGCATCGAGCCCGAGTACGCGATGAAGGTCGATCCATCGCTCGGACTCTACGGCGTGCTGCTCGAGCCCACCACGGTCGTCACGAAGGCCTGGGAGCAGGTCATTGCGGTCGGCAAGCGCGCCTTCTGGGAGCCGCGGACCGTGCTCGTCACCGGTGCGGGGCCGATCGGTCTCCTCGCCGCGCTCGTCGGGAAGCAGTACGGTCTCGAGGTCCACGTCCTCGACCGCGTCGAGTCGGGGCTCAAGCCCGACCTCGTGCGCGCGCTGGGCGCGACCTACCATTCCGGCAGCGTTGCGGACATCGGATTCGCGCCGGACGTCATCGTCGAATGCACGGGCGTTGGGCAAGTCATCACCGACTCGGCTCGAGACACATCGCGCCGGGCGGTGTGGTGTGTCTCACGGGCGTCGGGAGCGGCGGCACGCACGATCGGGCAGGCGACGGCTGACGTCGGCGACCAACATGGTGCTGCGCAACACTCGTCGTCGTCGGCAGCGTCAACGCGAACAAACGGCATTGGTACAAGGCCGGCGAAGCGCTGGCCCGGGCGGACCGCGATTGGCTGGCGCGCCTGGTGACGCGACGCGAGCGGCCGGAGGACTTCGCGCGCGCTCGAGCGGAGCGCCGACGATGTCAAGGTCGTGGTCCAGTTCGCCTGATGTGTGATCGCAATGAAGCGAAGGCTATACAAGACTGACACCACGCCAAAGAGAAGACAGTGCGAGTGTCCTATCCAGCGGACACGGTTGCTTGGTGCTACGCACAGAACAGGATTGGGAAAAGACGTCGAACCTGTTGTGGTCAGCAAGGACGGCAATACCTCGGACCTTTGAACTTGGGGCCGATCAACCATTTCTTTATTTCAAACCTTGCCTGGTGCGGGACTCAGAGTTCCATTGGGCTGTCGGAGCTAACAAACTCGTCTTGATGGAAGAAGAGGATAGGCGGATTTCGTATCCCTCATTCTTCAGTCCTGAACAGGGAAGCTTCTCTCAAGCTCATTGAGATTCCTTCAAAGATTCTCGATCGCGTTCACCGGCTACGCGTCTATGTGCCGCCGGGCTACGACGAGAATACCCTTGCCTATTATCCAGTCGCATTCATGCAGGATGGACAAAACCTGTTCTTCCCAGAGGAGGCTTTCATGGGCCGCGATTGGCAGCGTCGACCAGACCAGTCGTGACGTTGTCCAGCAATGTGCGCCGTTGAAGACTTTGTTTTTGTGGGAGTCTATTCGGAAGATCGGATGCTCGACTATGCACGCCCTGGGTACGAACACTACGCGAGATCGCTTGCTGAGGAGATCGTGCCCGAAGCCGCAACGCGTCTCTCCGTGTTGGAAACCATCGTCGCTATCGCTCGGTGTGCCAGGGCTCCTCGCTTGGCGGAGTCGTCTCGTTTTACAGCGTATGGCAACACCCTAGAGGTGTTCGGATCGGGGGTTTGTATGTCGAGCACCTTCTCACACAAAGACAACCTGATCGAACGGGTGCTGACCAGAGCCCACGCGCGACGTTGGGTTCTATCTTGACAGCGGTTGGCCCGGTGACAACTACGAGGTCACGATCGGGATGGCGATGGCGCTGGTGTTCGCGCGGCGATGGAGAGTATGGCCACAACCTTTGCATCTCTCGTTTCCGCGAGCCGAGCATGATGAAGCAGGCCTGGGGTATGCGCCTCCACCTGCCACTGCAGTTTTTGAACGGCGCGGTGGCGAGAGGCATCGAGGGCGGACGCCCCGGTTCTGGGAGATGATCCCTGGAACGCTTCCGCGGAGATCGCATGAAGGCAAGATCGAGAACGAAGCCACCATCGCGGTTGGAAATTGTATGTGGCCGAGATGGCTGGAACCGCCTTATTGTTACTACTAGCTTTGTCGTTCGTGATCTTGATGTTTGGCGAGGGAAATCCAGTTTGAAAGGTTCGTGCCGAGTCTGGTAGGGCGACGCATTCTCACTGGCTTCCTATTCGGATCCGTTGGCGCGATGATCGCGATGTCCCCCATAGGAAAGGTGAGCGGCGCTCATATCAACCCAATTGTGACCATGGGGTTCTGGTTAATGGGAAAACTGAAGGCGCGAACGGCAGTCGGCTGTGCCCTGGCACAGTTCGCGGGTGCAACTCGGGTGTTTGCCGCTGCTCATTCTGGGGTCTCGATGGGCCGAAGCGTCCATTTCGGGGCCACGCTGCCGGGCGAAGGTTATAGTATCTCGACAGTTCTGGTGGGCGAGGTGATTACCACATTCTGTTTGGTTACCGGCCTGTGCTTGTTTCTCGCGTTCCACCGGCTTCGTAGGTTCACGCCGCTGATGTGTCCGTTTCTCTTTGCCGTAATGGTGCCTTTAGAGGCGGGGATATCCGGCACCAGCGTGAATCCGGCTCGCAGTTTTGGACCTGCGATCATATCGGGTCAATGGCACGGCTGGTGGATCTACTGGGTCGGCCCCTCGTTGGCGGTCTCCTCGCTATCCTGGCTTGCAATTCGCTGGCTAAGCGAATTGAGGCTGGCAAAGCTCTATCATTTCGACAGTGATCCTGAAGGACTGCTTCGCCGCGATCCAGCGCCGGACGGTTGCGACTTAAGTAATTTCAAGTTCGTCGGTGGATGGACCTTCTTGTGCACAGTCACAGATCGCCATGGTGTCTTGAGTCTCTTATCAAGAAAGAAATTCTTGAAAGGCCAATGGCCGGAAGCGAGTTAAAGAGTATGACGAGTAAAACTGAACAGCGACGAAATTGCGCGCGGTGAGCTGAAGAAACCGTAACGGCGGTTCCGGAGCTTGATGCGACACAGAAAGAAGTGATCGCCACACTTGGCGTCGACTCGCGAGTTCTGGCAAACCAGCGCTACAGCATACAACCCGTTGGAGAGCCACGATTCCATCGAGACCCGCTATGAGGCAGGGCAAGCCATACGGAAGCGAGTCCCGCTTGAGAGTCACGCCGAATGGAAGCCGCCGCGAGCGTCGCCCCTCCGGCGTAGATTTTTGTTATCGCCGGTAATGCGGGCCGTCAGGAGGAACTAGTGCCTCTTCGCATGGGCCGCATGGCTGCTTCGCCTTTTGCGTTCCTGCGAGGCGCGGCGGCGGTTATGGCGTGGGATCTTTCGCACACCCCATTTCAGGAATGCAGGTGGTCATCGACGGGGATGCCCACATCAACAACTTTGGCCTTTACGGCACCGCCCAGCGCGATGTGGTAATCGATTTGAACGACTTTGATGAAGCCATCACCGGGTCCCTGGGAATGGGACTTAAAGCGGCTGGTGGCAAGCGTCAATGTTGCGGGGCGGGAAAACGGCTTAAACAAACGCGAACGCCGCCGCGCAGTAAAGGAATGCGTTGCCGGTTACCGCTTTAACCTCGAGCGTCTGCATCCGATGGGAATTATGGACGTGTGGTCTATCTACGGTTATGCGGATCGCAAGCCAAAATTCTTCGACTGTTCCAAAGAAGTCGTGGGCGTTGATACAGAAGACGGTTCAAAAAGCGAGAGCCACTACAAACGAAACGCTGCTTCCCAAAGTGGCGCGCCGCCAGACCGACGGAGGCTGGCGATTTGTCGAAGCTCCGCCGATTCTGACTCGCGTTGATGAGGATACCAGAACGAAAGTGATCGCCTCTTTAGCGGCATACTCAGAAACGCTTCCGTTGGGACCAAGGCAAATGCTGCGACGATACTCGGTAGCCGATGTGGCCCACCGGGTCGTCGGTGTCGGAAGCGTGGGAACTCGCGCTTATCTCGTTCTGCTGTTTGGAAACGGCGATCAGGACCCGTTATTCCTTCAGGTGAAAGAATCAGTAGTCCCTGCCCACGCGCCCTATTTGCCGCCTATCCCATGGAAGGGGTGGCGCATCAGGGACAACGCGTAGTCGTTGGACAACGGATACTGCAGGCTGAGGGTGATCCTCTGCTCGGATACACCACGATCGATGGCCGCGATTATTTCGTCAGGCAGATGAAGAACATGAAGGCCTCGATGCCATTGGAATGGCTGACCGGCGAGCCTTTCTATTTCTGGGCGTCCGTGTGCGGCGCGCTTCTGGCTCGGGCGCATTCTCGGATGGGAGATGCCGCCAAGATAGCCGGTTACTGCGGCAGGTCCGAGGCTCTGGATGAAGCGCTCGCGGAATTTGCCGAATCTTATGGTGACCAGACGGAAACAGATCATGCCTCTCTGGTGAAAGCCATCAAGAAAGGCCGGGTGAAGCGCATTAGAGGGCATCTGATCAACGATGCCGGAAATAATGCCGACGTCGCGTGAATCCGGCGACTTCTCCATGGTCGCGGGCGAACCGCTCGAACCGTTTTCGCTAAGACCTGCGTCTGGAAGTGACAGGTACCGCCGATGGCGAGAATCACTCGACGGATTTCGGCAATCGCCTTCAGTGCTCGCCGGCAGTAATGTTGTTCTTTCCTCTTCAAACCTGACGCTGGGCACAGACCCGCAATCAACGTCGCCGCCACCGGAACCAGATGCAAGCGTCGATGACGACCCGACATCGCGCGGCCTTCTTCAGCGTCAGAGAGGAGTACCGAAATCTAACCAATGGAGCCTGGAACAATCGGCTTGTCTTGCGGAAGGACAAGGTAGTGCTGAGAGGAAGCGCCATGGCGGTCGTACTGGCTATCTGCTTTCGAACCGATGTCCCGATCACAACAACGCACCTGGGGACAGAGACTCATACGGGTCTGGGCGATATCTATGCTCAGGCTCTATACATACCATACCTCAGCCGCAAATTTGCATTCGTCACTGGAAGTGGCATTGTCTTTCCTACTGCGACTCACAAAACAATTGGACTAGGGAAATGGCAAGTCGCACCGCTGGCAGTGCCCGTATGGTTCCCGTCGCGGAAAAGGGGTTTCTTCTCAATTGAGTTTCAGGATTCTCATTTCTATCGCCGGAGTCGGTGACCGCCCTGGCGTAAACGTATTGCTTATTAATCCCACCCCTAAACTACCTACCGGCCAGGCGATGGTGGTGCAGGCTGACGCTGAATCAAGCACCAATTGGAAGAACGGCAATCGCACAGATCTCCGCGTTGGTTTCGGCGCCGGCAAGGTGATCAGCCGCAGATCGTTCCTTGACTAAATGCGAAGTCCCACTTGGCGCAAGGAGACCAGGCGATTGACGATAAAGATCACCAACATTTTACCCGTGAATCGACGCGCAGCGGTAATCATTTAGATACAGGCGGAGCTCCCGGAAGGATGTATCTAAGATTCAGATACACCATGTTCAGATGAGCCCCACCCTGGTTGGCCCACAGCCACCGACCAGGGATGCCGCGATAGGTAGAATATTGCGTCATAAACTGCAACGCTCCATAGTTAGGGTCGCGCCAAAAGTTCGCGTATAGCCAAACGTTAGTTCCTGAATCGATCGATTGTGATTGGCAGGAGAGCCGCTATAGCCATAGCCAACAAACTGACCATTCACGTCAATCGCTGTGTTCTTCTCGTATATAAGCTCCGCCATAGTAAGCGTCGAACAGATCTTTCAAAGTTGCCTGATACTCAAGACCAGAAACCGTCGATGCTGAATGCACCAACGAAGGCTCGCCGTTAGCTTTGATAATCAGATCCGACCCAGACCAAATATCCAACGGCCACCACCATCACCGTAAAACCATTGCCGATCAGACGAAAATTCTTGAATAGTTCGTAGTTGATACCGGCTGAGGCTCCGCCTCCAACGGCGCTGTGCGTTCCGCCCGTCGAGACGGATTGAAGAACTTGAAGGTGCTCAACAAACCGGCAACTTCCAGATGCAGGATCTCGCCACTCACTTTCGGATCGAAGGCAATCTTGCCAATGATATCGGGGTGCACATAGGGACACTGAAGGTGGAGTCTCCGGTATCCAACTGCCCCGCATAAGAACTGGCCAGCATCGATGGCAATGTAATTTCGCCCGCGCCGGCGGAAACCGCCGCCGTACTGCTCGGCCGCCTCAAACGACAAGCCCAGCGTCACCGTCGGTCTGGCGTGATAGACCACGCGAAACTGAGGATTGCGACTCCAGGTCATACCCACTTGAAGATTTGGATCTACGTTCAGGGTTGCGAAGATGCTGGCCGGAAGCGGCGAAAGGCCATTGCGATTAGGAGTTAACAGACTCCACGATTGGCCGCCGAGGAACTCCCACTTACTTCTTCGCACATCCAGCCAGAGCAGCCGGACGCGAAGATTATTGCTGTTGGTGGTTACCGCGGCGTTCGCCGGAGAGAAGCCAATGAAGTCCGTTTCCAGATATGCCAGGACATCAGCGCCTCTTAGTTTAGTGTCCAACCGCAGGCCCAGCCGCGAGTTCTGTGCAGTGAAGCGGAATTCTGAAAGCCTGCCGTTCGTGGTATTGCTGAACGGAATTCCACCGAAGTTTGTGCCGATACCACTGCCCACGTTTTTGTCGCGAACGGTCGTCGTGAAATCGAGAAACCCACTGTGGCGAGATGTAGACCTTGCCCAGTCTGAACGCAAGCGGAGCCGCGCTTTTTCTCTTCATCGATCTCCTGACTCTGGGCTATTGGTTGACTACTCACCGGCTGCGCAGCAACACCGCGCTCGCGTGCCGAGAGAAACTGGCTCGACACTCAGAGCGCCGCAGGTCGCCACTCGCGGCTGTCGACTCGCCGGACGAAGCGATAGAGCGATGAAGCACCTGCTCCATCATTTGCTTTTGCTCATCCAGCATTCGCTCCAGTTGTTCAATCTGTTTCGCTGCGCCGCAAGTTGCGCCTTTAATAGTTCGAGGTCGCCGTTGTCTCGGTAATTTGACGTCGCCGGCGTGGGAGATTTTGATCCTCGATGGCAGTCCTATCGCGCGTCGAAATAACCTTGGGTGCGGTGTCGCTCTGAGCGAGCGCTGTCGTCTGGGAATAAGGCGACGCAGATCGTCGCTGACAAAAGGAGATCAAAGCTTTTCAGAATTACTTTTGTAAGTTCGCATATGAACACTTCGTCCAAAAACGTTGCTGGACGTCCTGATTGACAGAAATATTGGGGATCGTAATTCATGATTTCCCCATCATCGCCAGCATCACCTGGACAAGGACGATCTTCGTGATGGTCGCGGCCGGGAACGTGGTCGCGTAGGTGATATCCGTGCGATCGGTCGGCACGAGCTTGGAGCCGAACGCCAGGATGGCCGGGTTGCCGCCGACCCCGCCCGCCGCGGCGCCGAGGAGATCATCGAATCGCAGTTTGAGGATGAAATGCCCGCGCGAGCATATTAAAGAGCATCGGGATGAGGATGATGGCCGCGCCCAGGGCCAGAAAGAGCGGCCCCAACTGCTGAACCGTGGCGATGAATTTGGGCCCCGAAACCAGCCCGATCTGGGCAAGAAATATCGTCAGGCCGAAGTTGCGCAGAGTGACGTTGGCGGAGACAGGCATGGTCCACACCCAGTTTCCAGTGCGCCCGAAACGGCTGAGGATGAGCGCCACCACGAGCGGACCACCGGCAACGCCGAGACTGAGAGTGCCCAGACCAGGCACCGGGATGGGGAGAATGCCCAGCAGCACGCCGAGCGCCATGCCCACGCCCAGCGAGACGTAACTGAACTCGGCAGTGCCCTTGATGGAATCGCCAAAATGCGCCCGCACCGCACCCCGATCCTCGCGCTTGGCCATCACTCCCACGCGGTCACCGTACTCCAGAATGAGGTCGGGTCGCGGCAGGAGGTCCGCGTCGCCCCGGCGCACATGCATGATGGAATACTCGGACACGCCCGCGATCTTCAGGTCGCCCACCCTCACGCCGACCACGGTGCCCTTGGAAACGAAGAAACGGAAGTAGTCAAGATCCAGCCGGTCCTTCGCAATCCGGCCGGTCGCCGACTCCCCAATCAGCGCCTGAGCCTTTTCAAGAGCTTCCACAGACTCGCCAGTCAGTGCCAGCACGTCGCCATGATTGAGCACGATGTCGGGCGCGGGAACCCGGTTCTGATGGGCCTGGCGGACGACGACGATTTGCACGCCGGTTGGCAAGGCAGCGGTGAGCTCTGACAGTGGACGACCAATCACCTGCGCATTGCGCACCACGATTTCCTGGAGTTCGAGACCGGCGCTCGTGGCCGCCGCGAGTTTCGGCTTCAGCAAGACATTGGCGAAATACATGCAGAGGATCGGGGCAATCAAGCCGAACGGGTACGCCACGCTGTAGCCGAGAGCCGGGTCATTGTTGCCGACCGCGCCGATGGCCGCCTGGAGTGTCGGCGTGCTCGTCAATGCGCCGGCAAACAAGCCGGCGACATGCGCCGGCGCGACCGAGAAGGCGGCGTAGGCCACATAGCACACGCCGATGGCGACAAGGTGTGAAGCCAGGGCCAGTGCGTTCACCTTGAGGCCAAACGGGCTGGTCAGGCCGGCAAAGAACTGCTTGCCGTATTGAATCCCAATCCCGTAGACAAACATCACGAGTCCAAGGGAGCCAAGCAGCGCGGGGGCGCCGCGTTGGGCGCCAGCATGCCCACTCCGAGACCAACGAACAGCACCGCACCGACGCCCAGGTTGAAGCCTCGGATGTTCACCTGACCAACGGCGTATCCCAACCCGATGACAAGAAACATCGAGAGCAGGATCTGCTGCTCGAGAAATGTTCTGAGAATTTCCATAACGGGGTGCATGTCCCGATTTTCGGCCTTTTAGCGAACATACATGTGGGTGTCCGCACTCGACGATTGCTTTGCATTTGTTTGCTCCGTGGGTTTATGCCTTTGGGAAACAATTAGTGTCGAGGTGTTGACTTCATAAGATACTGGCTGAGGCTTTCCCATTCTGTTTGAAAACCGATGCCAGGCAGGTGTTGAGCTCACCCGGCTTGGATCACCTAAGTCGCTCCAAAGAACATTCGTGACGGGCGTGGACGGAAAGGTCATACCGTTCGCTTTGAGTAGCACCTCGTGCGAAAAGTTAGAGGGTTTGGTTTTTGCATAAAGAGTCCGGATGCCGCGGGCTTCCTGATCAGTCATTAGCAATGGCCTGATCGCTTCGAAGGCCGCGAAAAGTTCCGGGACCGCTCGCTTGATCATCCTCAAGAAGCGATCAACCCCGTCCGACCATCACGAAGCTGTTCCGAGAGACAGCCCCGCTCCATCAAACTACTAGCGATGTTGACTGATGCGCTTCTCCCAGAAGCGCTGTACTTGCCGGATAGCCTTTGGTAGTTGTGCAGGAATGGCCGGCCCAGTGCTCTATCCATCCGTATTCCACCTCAGGTCGATCAGCTTCGATTCCCAGCAGCACGATCAAATCCGGCCGCTCTCTGACGGCTTCGAAAGCTGAGTCAACGTGTACATAAACGTCCGGTCATCGGAGAAGTAGTGGTCCGATGGGAAGAAGGCTACCGCCGCCTTGGGATCGCGAGCGGAGAGGCGCAAAAGGCTGTAAAGAATGGCCGGCGTCGTGCCAAGATTCGTCGGTTGATCACGAGATTTTCCGGCTCGATGTCCGCACCAAGAGTCGCAAAAATCTTTGTGAGTTTCCCGCCAAACTAAACAGTATCTGGTTCAGCGGGTACGGTGAGCCCAACCCGGCACCGTGTCTGATCTTAAAAGAGTTTTATTACCAAGAATCTGGCAAAACTGTTTGGGACGTGATCATCGCCCGATATAGTCCGGGTCAGTGAGAGAAGGCGACTGCCATCACCGCCGGCTAGAATTACCGACCAACGGTCGCGGCTGGGCGACTCTGGATGTCACCTTCGGGAAGATTATCGAGCGACTAATGAATCGCCTCTGGTTTGCGATTCGGTCGGGCATAGTTCTTCTTAAGGGCTTCTGAATTTCTGATATCGAATTCGCTCCTCATCAAACTCACCTCTCACAACCACAAACCGAAATCAAGCGCTCTCCATTTGCGATTCACAATTCTTCTAGTCGCTGTTCTTCGTTGCACGTGCTCCAACTTGGTAACTCCAACTTAATACTCGATCCGCACAGAACGTCATGTCGGTTCGCTACGGCCAAACGCTCTCGTCAATGATCGCCCGCAGCCGCGCCAGTGTTTCGGGCGAAGGCGGATTGTAGTCCTGCATTTCATAAACCCGGCCGAGGAACCCATACTTACTCTCGCCGAAGCGCATATAGGGCAGCAGCTCGTAATCAACGACGTTCTTGTACGGCTTGATGAAAGCGAGTGTGGCGCGGATGTGCTCTTCATCATCATTCACACCGGGGATGAGCGGCGTACGGCAGATGAACTTGGTGTCGGGAAACGTTTCATAGGCGCGCCTGAAATTATCGCGGCATCGTTTGTTGTCCACGCCGACCCATTTCTTGTGGCGTTCCGGGTCGGTCAGTTTCAGGTCGTGCTGTACCAGATCCACATGCTGGAGAACCTTTTCCATGAACGCCCAGGGCACGTTACCCGCAGTCTCGATCGCCGTATTGATGCCGCGGCGGTGGGCTTCTGCCAGCAGCGCGGCGGCAAAGTCCGCCTGGAGCAGGCACTCGCCGCCGGAGAGCGTGATCCCGCCACCGGATTCACTGTAGAAGGCGCTGTCCTGCTCGACCTCGTCCATGACCTGGTCCACTGTCATCGCTTCGCCGAACAGGTAGAGCGCCTTGGGCGGACAGACTGGCACGCACTTGCTGCAGTTGGTGCATAGGTCCCAGTTGATCCGTACCTTGACGTCGGAATCCACCGTGAAGATAGCCGACTCCGGACATTCCTTGAGGCAGAACCCGCACTCCTTGGTGCCGATGCACGCACTCGAGTTTGTAGCCCAGTTCCGGTTTGGGGTGGATGCTCTCGGGGTTGCTGCACCATTTGCAGCGAAACGAGCAGCCTTTGAGGAACACCGTCGTCCGCATCCCTGGCCCGTCGTGGATTGAGAAATGCTGGATGTTGAGGACGGTCCCCGTCAGAGATTGTTGGTCGTTCGGTGGATTATTCATCGCTTCACCTCAATCTCTCCGAGGGAGATTCCCAGCGAACGCGCAATCTGCACGAACACGCTATCCGCGGGCACCGTCCGCACTTTGTTGATCGCTTCGCCGAGCGGTACGAATTTCAAATCCGGCGGCTGAAAGCTCACCATCACGCCGCTCTGGTTTGCGCTGAGCGCACGCACCGCCGCCGCACCGTAGCCCAACCCCAGTTGGCGATCGACGGCGGTGGGAGGCCCGCCTTTGACCAATTGGCCGAGAACGAGCGGGTAGGTCTCCTGATCGGTCAAACGTTGCAGCTGCAGCGCCACGGTCTCAGCCTCATGGCCGGATCGCTCAATGACGTGCGAGCCTGCGTGGCCCGTGGCCCCCGGCGACAACGAGGCTTTGAGTGAATCCGGCGCGGGCGCTCCGGTCTGGGCCCTGGTCTCCGTTCCTGGGCGTGGCGCCCTCGGCCACCACCACCAGCGCCGATGTACTCCCGGCCTGGAACTTCTTGCGGAGCCTGCGACGCGACCGTGTTGATGTCGTAGGGAATCTCGGGAATCAGCACAGCATCGGCGCACACCGCCATGCCGGCTTGCAGCGCCAGCCAGCCTGCCTGTTCTCCCAACACTTCAACGACACCGATCTTGCGTGACGAGTCCGCAGCCTGGCGGGCTCGGTCCAGGGTATCGACGGCGAAACTCAACGCGCTGTTGAAACCGAATGACAGCGCCGTGGTCGCCATGTCGTTCTCCACCGACTTCGGGACACAGACCGTCTTGAGACCTTTGCGGTGCAGCTTGAACAAGATACTGAGCGCGCGCGATCCAACCACCGAAATCACCGCCTCGATATTGTGCCCGCGAATGGTTTCCAGAAGGTCATCGGAGCGGTCTATCTCTTCGACTTGATGCTCGGCATTGATCGAGCGCACGTGGAACGGATCGCTGCGAGCTGCCGTGCCCAGGATAGCGCCCGCGGCACTGGAAAGGTGCCCGACGGTTTCACGCGTAAGCTTGACCAGACCACCGTCGGGATAGCGTTCAGGAAACAGAAGCCCTTCAAAGCCATCGCGAATGCCCACAACCTCCCAGCCGAGCTCGCTCGCCGCCAGTACGGTGCCGGCGATGACGGCGTTGAGCCCGGGGACGTAGCCGCCACCGATATTTATGGCAATGCGTTTCGTCGGCGTTGTCATGATTCTCGTTCCTATTAGTGCGCGGCGCTGGCTTTCAGATCCGCCATTCTTTTCCGCACCACGGACCGCAGATCCTCTCCGAAACCGGTCAGGGCCCCGCCGTCAACGGGGAGCATCTGGCCGGTGATCATGGCGGCGCGATCGCTCGCCAGAAAGCTCACGGCCTCTCCAATCTCTTCGATGGTGGAGAAACGTCCCAGAGGAATCAATCTCTTGACCGTCATTTCCCGGTACTCGGGCGTGGTCCCCTGTTCCATCAGCGGCGTATGACACTGAGCCGGGACAAACCGTATTGACCGTAATATTGGAATCCGCAAGCTCCCAGGCCAGATGCGCGGCGAGGCCGGCCTGGCCGTATTTGGATGCGGTGTATTCAACGCCCCCGAAAAAGGCAATTCGTATGGATGCCGTCGAGCCGATGTTGATGATGCGGCCCTTGTTCTGCTTCATCATCTGCGGAATCACCGCCTGACAGCAGAGAAACGAGCCCTTCAGGTTGACGTTCAAGACTCGGTCCCAGGACTCCTCTGCAAGCTCCATTGTCAGGACCGGATGGCTCTCGATACCGGCGTTGTTCACCAGGATGTCGATGGCGCCGAACTGCTTGACGGCCTGTTCAGCCATCGCGGTGACTTCACTTTTCTTGGTGATGTCAGCCTCGACGGCGATGGCCTTGCCGCCCATGGCTTTGATCTTCTTGACAACCCCTTCGGCGTCCTGGCGTTATTTTTCTGTCATTGATGACAAGATTTGCTCCCTCGCGGGCGAGGACAAGGGCGATCCCCTCACCGATTCCCCTTCCTGATCCCGTCACGATTGCTGTTTTTCCTTTGAGTTCCATGGCTCTTCTCCGTTGTCTGAACTAGTGGCTGTTCGCCCAGCTCGCCTGCTACATGTGCTCTTCCGTCCGATTGATGATCTCCGAGCTGCTGCGCGGGCGACAGATCGACGAAATACGCCGAGTAGCCGGCGATCGCGCACGATCAGGCTCCGGTACTTCTCCGGGTCCTGCTGTGCCGCCAGCAGCGTCTCCGCGGTTCAGGATGTTGAACTGCACGTGCCAGTGCTTCAGGTCGCACCAGGTGCGGATGATCTGCATCAGGCGACGGGTGCCCGTCTTCACCCGCGACGGAGGCCGGGCTGAACTTCAGGTTGATCAGGTCGCCCTCCTTCTCCTTGTAGCTCAGGTTCCGGCCCCTGGCCATCGAAGTTGAGCGCACACCGTGGGGCCCTTGACGTCCCTGCCATGGGAGGCCGAGATGCCCTCGGACAGGTATTCATGGGCCGGTCTTCCATTGGGTGTCGCCCAGGTCACCTTCCCCATCGGGACATGGAACGTGATGGGGATCTGGCGCATCTACGAAGGGCTGGTCGTGGGGCTTGGGGTGCTGGTGCAGGAACTCCAGCAGGCAGGTTTCCATCTCGAGCCCGATGGCATCCACCCACTCAATGCCGTTGCCATACTTGGGCGCGTTCAGGCAGAGCTGCCGGACGGCTTCGTGGCCCTCCCAGTTGGCCTCGATCGCCGTCAGAAGCTGGTCCCAGGTGAGCCTCTTGGTGTCGAAGATGAGGTGCTTGACGGCGGCCAGGCTGTCAACCGCGGTGGCTTTGCCAAAGGCTGAACAAGAGGAAAAGTCAATCGCGCCGGGGATACTAGTCGCCGTGCGTGTGCAGGTCGCGGCACTCGGCCATCGCCAGGTCGCTGAGCATGGACGTCGCGGGCGCGGCGAAGTACTGCGGCTTGATCTGCATGGCGACATGCTGCTGAACCAACGCATGCCAGGCCAGATGCCGAAGCTGCGCGCAGAACGCCTTCCAGACCTGGTCATAGCTCGTCCAGGTCCGCGGATCGCCAGTCTGCACTCCGAACTGAACGTCGTTGAAAACCTTGAGTTTCCCGTTGCGGAAGGTCATTTCGACGACCGAACCGTAGTTGAGGCCGCCGTTGCCGGTGACGTTCGTCTCCCGGTTGGGCAGGCGGCTTTCACAACAACCTGAAATGCACCAGTCCAGCGCCTCCTTGAGCGATGCGCCGTTGGCGAGATAGAAGGGAACGATCATCTCGTCGTTCAACAGCTTCGGGAATCCCTTGCCGTCCTTGACGGCTTCCGCGACGTGATGCAAAAGGCTGTCGGGCGTATTGGCGTGGATGCGGATGCACGGTTCGGGAGCACGTGATCGACAACGCACGCGTCGATTCGAGGATGAGGTGGGTCAGGTCGTTGGTCGCGTCCTTGCCGTCCGGCGTCTGGCCGCCGAGACACGACGTCCTCGAACTTGGCAAACCCTTCCGCGCCGGCCGCCGTCACGGGGTTCATCTTGACCTCGATGCACTGCGCCATGTTCAGCCAGAGACAGTGCAGCAACTCCATCGCCGACTCTTTCGTGATCCGGCCCTCGGCGATGTCCTTCTCGTAGAACGGCCACAGGTATTGATCCATCCGGCCCTGTCCCATGGCGCAGGAGGTCTGCTCGATGCGGTTGAACATCTGGCCCCACCACTCCGACTGGAGCGCTTCCCGGAACGTGCGGGCCGGGTTCTCCGGAACCCACTCGCACACGTCGGCGATCTCCAGCAATTCCTGCTTCCGCTGGAGGTTCTGCTTCCTTCGCCGCCAGTTCTCTCGCGAGTTGCGCGTAACGCCTGGACCAGGTCGTCATGGCGTCGCAGGTCATGACGACGGCATCGAGGAACGGCTTCTTGTAGACGATGTCACGCGGCTCGGAGAGCGCGGCCAGCTTCGCCTGGGCCTCCTCGCGGATCCCCTTGACGCCGCGCGTCAGGATCTTCGTGAAATCGGGCGTCCAGTTCTGCGAGTGGCGCATGGAACAGGACGCGAAGATGACGACCGTCTGCATGAGCAGGTTGTTCGGGTCCGGGCCGTACAACACGAACCGCGTGTCCTCCGGCAAGGACTTGATGAAATTGGTGGAGAAGTCCCTGCCCGTCCAGTAAGGCGTGAGGACCTCGCTGATGATCTTGTCATCCTCCTCTGTGACGGTGACATCGCCGGGCTTGCCTTTGTTCTTCTTGAACATCTCCACCCCGGCGGGCATGACGCTGCCGTCGAGCTCGGGATAGACGATGCCCCACTTTCCGAACCAGGTGTTGGGCCGCCCGACGAGGAGCTCGTCCGGGAAGATCGTCACGGGCACCTTCTCGACAAAGTGTTTCAGCGCCTTGGCCCAGCGCAGCACCAGCGGCTGGCTCTCGGTCTCCTTGAACGATTCGGTGAAGAGGACCGCGCGATCCAATGTGACCCGCACCGTGCCGTACGCGCGGATGGCGTCGTACATCCTCACGACCCGGTCGGTGGCCGTTCCGTGCAGGACCGTTGCGCCGCTCGCGATGGCCTGTTCCTGCGCCGACAATACCGCTGCTGTGCTGCTCATATGGATCTCCCTGAAATCTGGCCCCGATGACTCGGTCTCGGATGCGCGCTCACGATGCGGTTACGCGCTCGCGATGCGGTCCGAACGCCTCGTCGATGATCGCCCTCAGGCGGGCGAGCGACTCGGGCGTCGGCGACTTGAAGTCGCTCAACTCGTAGCACCTGCCCCAGGAACTCGTACTTGCTCTCTCCGAACCGGTGGTACGGGAGCAGCTCGTAGTCGACGACGTTCTTGTGGGGGCGGATGAACGCCAGCGTCGCCCGGATATGTTCCTCGTCGTCATTGATGCCCGGGATGAGCGGCGTGCGAACGATGAACTTCGTGTTGGGAAACGTTTCGTACGCTTTCTTGAAGTTCTCCCGGATTCTCTCGTTGCTCACGCCGGTCCATTTCTTGTGCCGTTCGGGATCGGTCAGCTTGATGTCGTGCTGCACGAGATCGACGTGCGGCAGCACCTTCTCCATGTACGCCCATGGCACGTTCCCCGCGGTTTCAATCGCCGTGTGGATGCCGCGCTGGTGTGCCTCGATGAAGAGCGCCTCGAGGAAATCGGCCTGCAGCAGGCACTCCCCGCCGCTCACGGTCAGCCCACCGCCGGATTCCCGGTAGAACGTGCCGTCCTGCTCCACCTCCGCCAGCACCTGGTCCACGGTCATTTCCTCACCGAAGAGGTAGAGCGCCTTGGTCGGGCAGACGGGCACGCACTTGCCGCAGTTCGTGCACAGGTCCCAGTTGATCCGCACCTTGTCGTCGGACCGCTCGCCGGCACCGACGACGTAGATCGCCACTTCCGGACACACCGGCAGGCAGAGACCGCACTCTTTTTCGCCGATGCACTTGCCCGGGTTGTACGCGAGCTCGGCCTTCTTGAGGATGCTCTCGGGGTTCGAGCACCACTTGCAGCGCAGCGAGCATCCCTTCAGGAACACGGTCGTGCGGATGCCCGGGCCGTCGTGGGTACAGAAATGCTGAATGTTCAGCACGCGCCCGGTCAGGGCGTTGGGATTGGTTGGCTCAGTCTCCATGTGTCATTTCCCAGGGAGATGCCGAGGGACCGCGCGATCAGGAGCAACTCGCTCTCGGCGGGCACCGTCCTGACTTTGTTGATGGCCTCGGCAAGCGGGACGAACTTGAGATCCGGCGGTTGGAACACGACCATCACTCCGCTCTGTTCCCGCTGCAGGGCGCGCACGGCGCCAGCGCCGTATCCCAGACCCAGTTGCCGATCGACCGCGGTCGGGGTTCCGGCTCTCGCCAGCTGCCCGAGCACGAGCGGGTACATCTCCTGGTCGGTCCGGCGCTGGAGCTCGAGGGCGACCTGTTCGCTGGCCTGACCCGATCGGTAAATCACATGGAAGCCTTCCGCGCCCGTCGCTCCGGGGGAAAGCATGTCTTTCAGCTTTGAATCCGACGGCGCCACAGACGCTTCCTGGCCGGCCACCGGCCGGGCGCCTTCAGCCACCACCACCAGCCCTGAGGTGTCCCCGGCCCTGGCTTTGACGCACAGTTTCGCGGCGACGGCGTCGAGGTCATAGCGAATCTCCGGGATGAGCACGGCATCGGCGCACACGGCGATTGCGGATTGAAGCGCCAGCCATCCCGTCTGCTCACCCGTCACCTCGACCACGGCGATCCGGTGCGTCGAGCGCGCCGCCTCGCGGCACCGCTGCAACATGTCGGTGACGAAGCTGAGCGCGCTGTTGAAGCCGAACGACAGCATCGTGGCCGCCACGTCGTTCTGGACCGACTTCGGCACACAGACCGTCTTGAGACCCTTGCGGTGGAGCCTGAAGAGGGTGCTCATCGACCGGGCGCCGACGACGGAGACGACCCCGTCGATCCCTTCCTGTGCGAGTCGTGCAAGGACTTCATCGGACCGATCGAGCTCCTCGACCTGGGAGTCGACGATCGTGCGAACGCGAAAGGGATCGCTGCGGGGGCTGTACCGAGGATGCACCCGTCGCTACCGACCAGATCCTGCAGGTCTCCTGGTGTGAGCGGCACCAGCCCGCCGCCAGGATACCGGTCGGGAAAGAGCAGTCCGTCGTATCCGTCCTGGATGCCGAAGACCTCCCAGCCCAGTTCACGCGAGGCGAGCACCGTGCCCGCGATGACCGCGTTGAGGCCGGGGACGTATCCGCCGCCGAAGTTGACAGCGATGCGTTTGGTTTGCTGTGTCATGACCAACTCCACGAAACGGTTCGGGCTACGCTTCCAGCGAAGTGCCGTTTCAGCGGTGGGGATGCTGAGATTGGACGCCTGCACGCCCTGCACAACGCAGAGCGGCGGGGTCCCGTCCTCGAATCAGAGGACGGGACCCCTCGATCTTCACTTCGTCGCCAGCGCCGGCGGCGGCGTCATGCAGTACGCCATCGGATGCGAGTCGGAGATCTGGTGCTGGACGCTCTTCTTGCCGTCGGTCTCCCAGACCACGAAGCCGCGATCGTCATCGCCGCGATTCGGCGGCATGCCGAGGTTCTTCAGCGTCTCGTCCACGCTGTCGTACCAGACGCCGATCTTCATGATCTTGCGCGCTTCCTCCGGGGTCGCAATCTTGCGGCCGAATCGCTCGCAGAGCTCCACGGCCGCCTTGACCTGGTCGATCGACGTCATGCGCTGCCGCTTGCTGTTCCAGAGGTTGTCCTCGATGCCGACGCGCACGTGCTGGCCCAGGATGATCGCCATCGGCTGGGCGACCGCATTGATCCGCATGCCGGCCCAGAAGGTGACGATCGCACCCTGCGGTTCGCGCTGGAGCCAGTGCATCCAATCGAACGGATTGTGGCCGCACCCTCCGCCGCCATACATGGTGATGTTCGTGTTCAGCGGGCCCATGTACGCACCGTGGCGGATCAGCCGCTCCACGATCTCGAGCTGGTGCACATGCGCCAGCGTGAAGTAGGGCTGGATCTTGTGCGCGCGCAGGCGCTTCAGGTGCTCCAGGTAGAAGGCCGGACCGGCGTCGGTAAACATGCCGGCGTAGGCCGCGATCACCTTCGGATCCTCGAGATGCGTCCCTTTCACATCCTCCGCGGTCCACATCTGCGTGATGTCGAACATGGAGGTGCCGATGGCCACCGTGACGGTCTCCGGTGCCGGCGTGATTTCCGCGAGCATGTGACGCGTGTCGTAGTCCAGCCACTTGGCCTTGGCGCCATCGCTCTTGGGCGAGAAGGCGATCGAGCCGCCGACCTGGATGATCATTTTGGGCACGGCTTCCGTGAGGCGCGCCATCATGAAGTTGTAGTGTTCGATATCCGCGGAGAGGTGCCCGGTCGCGGGGTTGCGCACGTGGAGGTGCAAGACCCTGGCGCCGGCGTTGTAGCAATCCACCGCCGACTTGACCTGCTCGTCCCAGGTCACGGGGATGTCGGGCGCGTCGCCCGGCAGCCACGTCGGCCCATACGGCGCCGCGGTGATGATCAGCGGTTGCATGTTCTCGGGATACAGCGCGTCGTCTGTGTAACGCATGAACTCTTCTCCTTGTCTCGGTTTCGCGTTTCTGTTTCCGGCTCAGTACTTCTGGTTCGGGCAGCGGCATCGCCAACGGGTCGGCCTGCCAGATGGCGAAGATGTTCCCTTCCGGGTCGGCCACGACGGCGTACCAGGCCGTCTTCGGCACCGCGGCTTTCGGTCGCACGCACTGCGCCGCCGAGCTCCACGATCCGCTCGACGGTTTGATCGAGCGACTCGACGTGGAGGTAGTGCACCCAGCTGCGCGGGCCCGGGATCGGCCGGAACAGCAGCCCTCCGCCGATGCCCTTGGACTCTCCGGCGCCGGTGTCGATGCGCCAGTAGTCGATGCCGGGCGCCTTGTCGATCTGCCACCCGAGCAGCGTCCGGTAGAACTCCGCGAGCTTCGCCGGCTCCTCGGCGTAGATCTCGAAGTGCGTCACTGAGCTGGTCATCGTCTTCCGCGTCCTGCTCACACGCAGCCTCCGAGTCGGCTTCCATGTCGGTTGTGAGAGTAGTAGTCCGTCGACGGGGGCGGCTACTTCCTGCAGTTTTCGGCAAGGCATTCTCAGCAGCAAGACTTCGCATACGCACGCAGCTCGAGCTCCTGCGCCGTCGCCGGCACCGGGCGAGCGCCGCAAGCAGCAGAACGAGAGTGGCAGTGTAGTGAACACGCTCACATCTTCATGAGCGGTTGTATGCGAGACGACGGGGCGTGTCTGCGTAATTCTTCCAGTCGCGAACTGCAAGTCTCACAGCTCTCGATCCCGGCACCGTGTCATGCCGAAACTGCATAGTCGCTGATCGGGCGAGAATCGCTGAGTCGCTGAGACGTAGTTCCTGTCCTGGCCTTCGTGCCTTACTTGATGACTCGCGGTCCCGTCAGGCGCGTCGTTCGATGGTGGAATTCGAGGCCCGTACGGTGACGAGCCCGAGCGCCGTCCGATTGGATGTCGCCACGAGGCTCGCCCGGTCCGATCGCACGCGCCTCGCGCACGGCCGGTTACTGATGGCCTGGGTCGGACGGCGACATCGCTCATTTCGTTCGGCTTCACGATCTACAAGTTCTTTCAGTTCGAGCAAGGCCGGCGCCCAATTCGGAATCGATCCGGGGCGCGTGGATTCGCTCCTGATCATGATCGCGACGGGGCTGGTGGCCTTGCTGCTGTCCGCTCGAACATCGACTGAAAGCATGCACGCTATGCGCGCGGAGTTCGAACACGTTCGACATCGACCGCGGCGATTGTCGCCGCCCTGAAATGTCGTTGCTCAGATTCTGGCCTTCCTCGCGGTGGTCTTCCACGAAGTTAGAACAGCGAATTTGCCAATGAGAAGCACCTGCCTCGCGAAGTCTGTTGTCGCCGTGCTGGTCGCGGCGGCCGCCACGGCATGCTCCGGTCCGAAGGAGGCGCCGCCGCCGGCGACGACGGCGGCGACGCCGCGACCGACGCGCCAATCCCGGCAACGGCGTCGCCGTACGACGCCCTTCCGGAAGCCGTGCGGCTCGCGATGGACAAGCCGTTCACCGACGACTTCGACGCGCATGGTCAAGCGTCGCGCGATTCGCGTGGCCGTGACCTTCAACCGCACGCACTACTTCATCGACAAGGGGCAGGAGCGCGGGCTGACGTACGAGGTCGTTGAAGCTGTTCGAGAACGATCTGAACACGGACCTGAAGACCGGCAACCTCAAGGTGCACGTGGTGATCGTGCCGATGTCGCGCGATCAGCTGTACCCCGCGCTCGCGAGCGGCAAGGTGGACATGGTCGCGGCCATGGTGACCGTCAGGCCCGAGCTGGAGAAGCTCGCGGCCTTCTCGGAGCCGACGCGCACCAACGTGAGCGAAGTCGTGGTCACCGGGCCAGGCGCGCCGCCGATCGCCACGGTGGACGATCTCGCCGGCCAGGAGGTGTTCGTCCGCAAAGGGAGCATTTATGACGAGAGCCTCATCACGCCTGAACGAGCAACTGAAGGCGCGCGGCAAGCCGCCGGTGGTGATCGACGGAGGCCCCCGACGTGCTCGAAGACGATGACGTGCTCGAGATGGTCAACGCCGGCCTCGCCCCGATCACCGTCGTGGACGACTATCTGGCCGAGTTCTGGAGCAAGGTGTTCACCGGCATCAAGGTGCACCAGGACGTCACGCGTGCGGTCCGGCGGCAACCTGGCCGTCGCGTTTCGCAAAGAGAATCCCAAGCTCCGAGAGGTCGTCAACACGTGGCTCCGGAAGCACGGCAAGGGCGACGCCTTCCGAAACACCATCGAACGCCGCTATCTCGACAGCGTCAAGTACGCGAAGAACGCCGCGGCCGATGCCGAGCGCCAGAAGTTGCAGGCGGTGGTCGAGCTGTTCAAGAAATACGGGGCGCAGTACAACGTCGATTACCTGCTGATGGCGGCGCAGGGATACCAGGAATCGACGCTGGATCAGGAGCGTCAAGAGCCCCGTGGGCGCGATTGGCGTGATGCAGGTCATGCCCCCAACCGGGAAGGAACTGAACGTCGGCGACATCACCGAGGTCGACGCCAACATCCACGCCGGCGTGAAGTACATGCGGTTCATGATGGACCAGTACTTCAAGGACGAGCCCATGGACAATCTGAACAAGGGCCTGATGACGTTCGCGGCCTACAACGCCGGGCCGGGACGCCTGAGACAGCTCCGGCGCGAGACGGAGAAGAGGGGCCTCGATCCCAACGTGTGGTTCGGCAACGTCGAGCGCGTCGCCTCGGAGCGGATCGGCCGCGAGACGGTCACCTACGTCAGCAACATCTACAAGTACTACATCACCTACCGGCTGCTCACCGAGCAGCAGGAGCGACGCGACGCGGCGAAGGCGGCGGTTCGAGGTGCAGGCGCGTAGTCGCGCGCCGCCAGCGACGCCAGGAGTTTGAATATGAAATCAGAGACACCGGCGCACCGATTCGCCGCGAAGAGCAGCCCGACCAGCCTGCGTCAGCAGGCGGCCCGAACTGGATGCGACGCAACCGGCGACGCATCGCCGCGTCTTCAGCCGCGATCGCGGGAAGCCTGGCAGCGCGTCGACCCGTGGCCGTGCCGCCCGCAGGCACACCCCTCGACACGGCGGGCCTGGGCGCGCAGCTCCTCAAGGGCGTCCCCCACGAGGCACATGCGGAGTGGGCGCCGCCAGAAAACAGCGCCCCAGCCCCGTGGACATCGTCGTGGCCGAAACAGCGCCGAGCCGGCGGGAAGGATTCGTGCCGCGCCCGGATGGGGCGCATGCCGGCTTCGCCACTTCGATACCGCTCTGCGGGGGCCGCGGCGGTACGATGGCGTGGGACCTGTCGCGCACGCCGGTGAGCGGCATCAGGTCGCCATTGACGGCGACGCGCACATCAACAACTTCGGGCTCTATGCCGCCGCAGCGCGTCATCATCTGATCTCACAACGACTTCGATGAAGCGACGATCGGCCCGTCGGAATGGGACCTCAAGCGCCTGGTCGCCAGCGTGAACGTGGCTCACGAGCTCGCCCAGGAGCGGGCTAGCGGTCGTCAGCCACGCCGCCGCGCCGTCAGGCGAGCCCGTCAGCGGCTATCGGCTCAACATGGCCCGATATTGGCGACCATGGGCGCCCGCGACGTGTGGTCGCTCTACGCGTAGCGCCGAACCGGCCAACGGCCGTGACCGTGCCGAATAGTGCGTGGAACGTCATTCAGAAGACCTTGGTGGCCAAGGCGAAGCGTGGACGACCGATCACGAGCCTGCTCGAAGGTCATACCGGACCAATGACGGCGGTTGGCGGTTCAGGACGACCCGCCCGTCCTCACGCGTGTGGACGATGACACGCGCCGCAAGATCGTCGCCTCACTGACCGAGTACCGCACGTCTTCCGGGGGCCTACCGGGCCATGTTGAGGCGATATGCGGTCGGCGTGGCGCACCGCGTGGTCGGCGTCGGCAGCGTCGGCACCCGCGCGTATCTGTCGCTGTGCTTTGGCAACCAGGACAATGACCGCTTCCTGCAGGTGAAGAGGCGATCGCGCCCGTGCACGCCGCCTGCAATGCCGTGATGAAGAACACGGGGGCCGGCGCGTCATCGACGCGCAGCGCCTCCTCACGTCGCTCGGCGACCCGCTCACTGGGTTACTCAGCATCGACAGGCGCGATTTCATCGTGCGGCAGATGAAGAACATGAAGGCCTCGATGCCCGTGGCGTTGATGACCCCGGGTGAACCGTTCGACTTCTGGGTGTTCCTCTGCGGGGCTCTGCGGCGCGCGCCCGCGCGCGCTTCGGCGATGCGTCCCGCATCGCGGAGCTATTGCGGCGAGCAGGACACGCTGGATCGCGCGTTGGCGGACTCGCCGAGGCGTATGGCGACGAACCGAACGGGACCATGGCGAGCTCGTAAGCAGGATTCAGGCCGGACGCGTGAAGGCGGTCGTGGAGGAGAACGGCGAGTGAGCGGCCGACCGCCGTCAGGCTTTCCGGCCGACTTCTCTACGCGCTGGTCCTCGGCGGGCCTGTGCCCAACTCTGGCGCGGGACGCGTCTGGCCCCACGCAACCTGCCAGTCTGCAGCACCGGCGCATGCTTTCGCGGCGGTGCTGCTGACCGCCTGGAAAGCACCGCTGCCTTACTGTTGTCGATCGCCCCGGAGGGCACGCGTGGGGGCGACCGCGTCAGCGTGCCGATCCTCCCGACGCGCGTGGGCACGTTCGCCTGCTCGTCGCGGCGCCGTTGATGATCGTGGCCAGACGATCGTGCACGAGCAGAACGCGCTCGGTCGTCGGACAGTTTCTCGACCGCGGCCTGATTCGGACGCGGCGCGGCCGCAGTTCGACGCGGCCATCGCGTCAGCTTTTCGCCTTCGCAACTCGGTGATCGCCGAGGTGCTGCTGATCGCGCTCGTCTACGTCGGGGTCGGGTTCGTCTGGCGCACGCAGGTGGCGCTGGGTTGTCGAGCTGGTGGCGTGCCGGCGGATTGGACGATTGCAGCCTTCCAGGAGCCGGCTGGTGGCTGGGCGTGGTCAGCCTGCCGGTCGATCAGTTCTCTGCATCTTGCGCTGGTATTTCCGGATCTTCGTCTGGGCGCGCTTCCTGTGGCAGGTGTCGCGCGCATCGATCTCCCAGTTGCTGCCGGCACATCCGGACCGCTCGGGCGGCGCCGGATTCTGGCACGGTGAGCGATGCCTTCGCCCGTAACGCTGGCCCCAGGGAGCCATCCTGGCCGGGATGATCGCCAGCAGATTTTCACCGGGGCGAGGCTGCCGCAATTCCAGATCGAAATCATCCAGGATGGTGGCGCTGATGGTGTTCACCGTCCTCGGGCCACTCTGGTGTTCAGCCGGAAACTGGAAGCGGCCAAACACACGGGCCTGATGGGTGACGCCCTGGCGCAGCGCTATGTGCGGGAGTTCGACCGCAAGTGGCACCTGCGCGGCTGACGCGCCAGCCGGCGAGCCCTTCGTCGGCAGCGCCGATATCAGTCGCTCGCCGACCTGGGCAACAGCTTTCGGGTCGTGCGCGGCGTCGATGAGCGCCGTTTACGTTACTGCAGACGGCAGTGCACCTGGCCGTCGCCACGCGCTTCCGTCTTGCCGTTGACACGTTGACGATGTTTTCGCTGGAGGACCTGCTCGGCCGGCTGCTCACACTAGTCTTCTGACGAGGTCCTCATCTCCCCCTGGCCGGCGGTATATTGGCAGGAGGTGCGCGCCGGTCTCGTCCTCTGGGCCGATGGTCGTACGCCATGTCCTGGCGCCCGCGGCCGCGCAGACCATCACGGCAACCACAGGCGCGATCAACGGCATCGTCACCGACAGCTCGAAGGCCGTCGTGCCGGGCGTGCTGGTCAGCCTTCCGAGGTCGTCACTCTTCACCACTCAGACAGCCATCACCAACGAGGCAGGCGCATACCGTTTCGCAGCCGTGCCGCCGGGCGACTTACGCACTCGTGTTCGAGCTCGCGAACTTCACGACAGTCGTCGCGACGGGATCCACGTAGGCCTCGGCTTCACGTGCCCCGGTCGACGCGCCGAGCTCCGGCCCGGCGATGTCAGCAATCGCGTGGTCGTCAGAGGCGCCCCTGTCGTCGACCTTGCGGCAGCCGAGATCGCCACGCACTTCGACAGCAACACGCTGGCAACGCTGCCAGGCGCGCGCGACATCTTTGCTGTGTTCGCGAGCACTCAGGCCTGGCGATGACGAAGACTGATCGTGCGGGAACAACGCGCTCAGCCTGCAGGAGTACACCGTATACGGGCTCCGGTGCGATCACCGGCACGAATCGCAACGAGGTCGAAGGGATCCGGGTCGGCGGGGCCAACGGCGCGAACGACAACTATTTTTCTGACTTCGGTTCCTTCGCGCGAGATTGCCGTCAAAGCCGTCGGCAATTCGGCCGCGATGCCTGCCTGCGCCCGGCACGCTGACGCAGTCACGGCAAGGCAGGCGGGAACACCCCTACAGTGGCAGCCTACGCCGATGTTCAGGACGAAGCCTGGCAAGCCACCAATATCGACGACAGCCAGATCGCCCGCGGGGTCTCGGGCGGGCCCGCCCTGGACGCACGGGACGTCAATCGGCTGGAGCGTTTTCCGCGACTTCAACGTCGATGCCGGCGGGTATCTGAAGAAGGACAGAGCGTGGTGGTATGCTGCCGTACCGCAGCACCGAGGTCGCGCAGCGGTGCGCCTGGCTCCTCGACGACGCGCGCGACGCGCGAGGGCGGCGTCGTGCGGGGAAGCTGACCCTGGCCCTCAGCGGGCAGACGCTCGTCGGATACCTGCAGCACGAAACGTTCTCGCAATCGGAATTATTTTCTGGCGGCGCCCTGAACCAGCCGATCCAGACGAGCGACGCCCTTCAGAGCATCGCGTTCCCGGGTGAGCCTCTGGAAGGCCGAGTACAGCGCGGCGTTGACGGGCGCCATGTATGTCGAGGCGCGCGAGGCGGGCGGCTACTGGTCCCGCGCGAACTCTGGCCTTCAAGAGCACGGCGCCACGCGGTCGCGAGACACCGGCGAGAACACGGTCCAGGGCGGTCCTTCATCGTCGGAACGAAACGATAAGACGTCCCCAGGTCAACGGCTCCATGAGCATCGCGAGAAGGCCGGCTGGGGCGGAGACCACCCGTTCCGCGTCGGAGGCGAATACATGCTCGACCACCTCGACGCGCCGTTCTTCGGCTACGGCAACTCCTGCAACTGCCGTATCCACGCTGAACAATGGCGTGCCTTCGCAAGTACAGATCAGTGCTGGGGACGAACGTCCAGGAGCGGGTTGGTCACGTCGTCCGGATGCGTGGACGACACACTGGCGCCTCAATCGGCGGCTGACACTGTCGCTCGGGGTCCGCCTGGATCGGTATCAAGCCGGGTCTGCCGGAGCAGCAGGGGGCCCTGCCGGCGGAGCACTTCACGGCGCGATGAAGCCAGTACCACGTTCAACAACTGGGGGCCGCGCCTGGGACTCGAGCGCCGATCTCCACCGGTGACGGCGGGACGAGTGCTGAAGCTGCACTATGGCAGATTCTGGCTGTGCACCCGGCACCAACTTCACCGCGGCCTTCAATCCGAATCCTCAGGGCTGGTCGCGCACGTATCGCTGGACCGACGACGCCAACGGAAACGGGCGGTGGGACCCCGGGGAGGAGGGGGCGCTCATCTCCTCGCGCTGGCGGCGGCGCGTCCACCCGACTCGATCCCGACATTTCGAACACGCGCGTCGAACAGGCCACCGCATACGTCGAGCGCGAGTGGCGCGGGACTTTGCCGTGCGCGCCGGGCTTTGTGTTCAACGCGAAACGCGACACGTGCGGGACGATCAATATCAATCGGCCGCTGAGTGCCTATTCAATCACCAATCACGGTTGTCGATCCTGGGCCGGACGGCGTGACGGGCTCGGCGGACGATGGCGCGACGCTGACCGCCTTCAACCTGGCAGACAGCTCTCTTGGCCTCCACGCCCGTCAACGTGACGACGACGCCTGCCGCGACCAGCGACAGCGACTACTACACCTGGGAAGTCACGGCGACGAAGCGGCAGAGTGACCGCTGGACGCTGCTGGCGAGCTTCACCGAGACCTGGAGTCACGAGGCCGCGCTCGGAACGGGCAACGACTTTACGCCGAACGCGCTCGTCAGCACAGCTGAGTAATCAGAATCGGTTTACGACCTGGCAGGCCAAGTTGCACGCCATGGTGCGATCTGCCTCTGGACCTTCGGGTGGTTCCCGTCGTCCGCTCGCAGTCCGGGACACCGTTCGCGCATGTTCGTTCACGCCTCAACTACGGCAACGCAACGATCAAGGCAGACCGGGTCGGCAGCGAACGAACGCCCACGATCGCGCTGGTGGACCTGCGAACGGGAGAAGACGTTTGCGATCGGCCGTGCCCGCGTCATGGGCTTCTTCGACCTGTACAACTTTCAGCACACGAACGCGGAGCAGGCGGTCACCACCAGTTCGGGCCCTCGTGGCTGGGGCCGACGACGATCACCGGTCCCGCATCCTCGGATCGGTGCGCGCCTGGAATGGTGACGACCGCGGGCCTGTAAGCTATCGAAAGTCGATGTCTCTGTTTAGCGGCTTGGGCTCACCGCCCTTACCGCGGAGTCGCGGAGACGCGGAGGAAGCCGGGCCTGCGGAGCAAGACCACCACGCAGAGATCGCCGTGGAGCAGAGGCACGCAGAGAGACAGGCACGGGTCGCCTGCACTGCGTGCGGCAGGATCGAGTGGGAGGGCGAATCGCAAGCGCTTCAGCGTCGGGAGCCGCGCTTGCGGATCGCCCTCCCAGCTCGATGCCAGGCCGGCCCGAAGGGCCGGCGCGACCCGTGCCTCTGCGCTCTCCGCTCCTCCGCGAGCTCCGCGTTGAAAAAGACAAGGAATGCCGCTCGACTCGTAATCAATTACAGTCGATATGAAGGTCGCGACTTCCCCTTCGACCTGCATATTCGCTGCTTCTTGTGCGAGCAGCGGCGCGGTGTGGAAGCGCCTGCGGCGGCGTCGCCGCGAGTATCAACGGACGACGCGATAAAGGTCTCAGGGTCATGACGCTGAAGCGCACGTCCGGTCGTCGGCTCCGTACCCGCCCACGAGTTTCGACGCCTCGGCTGCGCGCGACTGCGCCTCGGGCGTCCGCGATCACTGCCGCATCGACCAGCGCACACGTTCGCCTCGACGCCGGCCTTCAGTTGATTGTCCGCGCTCGCATCCGGGCTGACGTGCTCAAGTCCGGAGAGCGTGATGTTCACCGAGCAGCCACTCGATCCGGCTTCGTTCACGGACGCCCGAAATTTCGCCGCGAGCCCGCTTGAACCGCCCCCGCATCCTCATCCGAGCACCGGGAAGAGCGGCGTTCGCAGGTGGACGGCGCATCAACGCATCGTGCCAGCGACTTCATGTGAGATGACGTTGCCGGCGACGCAGATGACGAAGAGCTCGCCCGGGCTCCTGGTCGAGACCAACTCCGGCGGCACGCGTGAGTCGCTGCAGCCGATGATGGTGGCATGCGGCTGCTGGCCCTTCGCGAGCTCGGCAAGATGTCTTTCTGAACGGTAGGGAAGCGCGCCTCGCCGCGCACGAACCGCTCGTTTCCTGCGCGCAGCGCGCAAGCGCCTCGTCGGCGGTGACAGCCTGACGGTGCGGAATCATTCAGACCATATGCGATCGCTTCACCACCCGACGCGGATGCCGGTGACCCACGACACCCCCGAATACGCCCCGCCATCGGCAGCGGATCACCTGCGTAATGGCGAACTGAACACCACTCTGTAATTTGAGCTGATGACCGTGAGTAGTAATTCGCGCCGAAAGTGCGTCTTGGTAGTGATCGCCGCGATCGATACGACGCAGTCCTCGTAGGTGGCGAGCTCGATGCCATTCGGGTCTCTGCTGTCCCGAGAAAACGTGTAACGGCCGACGACCTGCAGCTTCTGGGTGAGGTTGACGAAAGGCATGGCCATGACGCCCCAGACGTTGCTCTGATCGAAGTATCCTGACGCGGCCGACCCGTCCGCTCGAAATCCCCACCGGCCGGTCTCGAACCTGAGATTCAGAGAGACGATGTGCTGATAGGGCTTCGTGAACGTGTTGTCTGCATCGGGACTCTGATACGTAGTTGACCGTCAGGAGCGCTTCCTTCGCGCTCACCGACTTCCGCAAGTCGTATCCCGAGATCAGCGTGACGACGCCTCCGCGCGAACTCGCCGGGCTCCTTGTTCTTCGCGCCCGCTGAATACACGCCCACGAGGTAGACCCATGGAGCAGCGGTGCCGGACACGCTCGCACCGAAATGCTCCTCCGTGAACCAGATGTTGTTCGTCTGAGTTGCTGCGATCGATCGCCAGCAGCTCTTTGGACGACGTGGTGCCGTCTGCCGTGAACGGGACGCTCTGCTTTCGATCGTCACCGCGAGCTGCGGTCGCGCAGCCCACTCCAGATACGAATCGGTGAAGCGTAAATAGACCGGGTCGGCCTCCTGTGGGTTGAGTCGACTTCGCCGTGCAGAGTCAGCGTTCCAAACAGGTTGGCCACGGTCCCATGCGCATTCGCCGAATGTTCCATTCGTCATGAATTCACCTGATCGGCGTCGACGGTCGCGTAATCTGCTGGAACCTCCCGCTGAACCGCAGCCGCTGGATCACCGGGTTGCTGTCGTTGCGGTACACTCGTAGGCTTCCAGACTCGGTCGTACCGATTCCGGCTTCGCCGTGTCGAATCCTGAGCCGTCTCCCGCTCTTTCGTCGGCTTCCAGACGTGTGTGAGTGTTGAGATCGAGCGCGACGTTCATGGCAGCAATCGTCACGGGCGATCGCGACCGGCGCATAACCGGTGGAAGGCAATGAAACAGACCAGTGCGGCGTGGATCGCATCACCGATCGCCGTTGCTCATGATGCGGCGTGTCTTCAGCCACGGTGGCGGCGGCTCCAGACCGCCACTTGCTCAACACGATGTCGACTGTCTGGTCCGCCTCCGCCAGTTCACCGGCGTCTGCACTGGCCAACACGTCGCAATGCCTCGCGCACCTCGCCATTGCACATCAGCGAGCCGGAACTCGATCCCGCGCTGCGAGCGGTAACTCGCGCGCAGCTCCGATCAGGAACTCCGGCGCCCGCGAGATCCACGTGCGGGACGTTGCCCATGAAGAGGATCGAGCAGCCGCGGGCGCCGAGGCCTGTTCGCGCAGGAGCGCCGTCAGCTGCGATCGCGCACGTGATCGACGTTGAAGTAGAGGAGCGAGCCCTCGCTGCGGACGACGAGCACGTCGCGGATCGCGCTGCGTTCTCCGGATGGCGGTCGAGATCCGCGAAATACGACGTTCCGGGAACGCGGCCCGACCTCGGTCGACGCGCGGACGCGAGGCGCGGCGGATCAGCAGGCAGGATCGACAGCGCCGACGCCGAGCAGCACGCCGTTCAGGAGTCCCGAGCCGAGCACGCCGACGAGCGCCGCCATGGCCACGGCGAACTCCGTCCGGCTGAAGCGCCAGATGTGGCGCAGCGCGTCGACCTGGATCGAGCCCCGTCACGGCGACCAGCACGACCGCGGCCAGCACCGGCTGCGGGAGATCGCGCAGCAGGCCGGTGAAGAACGCCACGACGACGAGCGTGATGAGCGCGGCGACCAGCCCTGACAGCGGCGTTCGCGCGCCGGCCGTTTCGTTGACGAGCGACTGCGACATGCCGCCGCTGACCGGGAATCCGCTGCCGAGGCCGGCCGCGAGATTGGCGCTGCCGATCGCCAGGAATTCCTGCGTCGCATCGAGTCGATAGCCGTGCTTGGCGGCGAACATGCGTCCGATCGCCGTCGTTTCCACCGCCGCGAGCACGAAGCACGCCATGGCCAGCGGCAGGAGCGCGTTGATGTCCGCGCGGCTGACGAGCGGCAGCGCCGGCATCGGCAGGCCCTGGGGCACTTCGCCGAGCAGCGCGACGCCGCGCTCGTCGAGGTGAAACATCCGCGCGCGGCGACGATGCCGCCGATCACGACGAACAGCGCCACGGGACGGTTCTTCAGGACGCGTCTTGCCGAGCAGCAGCAGGACCAGCGCGGCGACACCCAGCGCGAGCGACGTCGGGTTGGTGCCGCCGAGGCCGCGGAAGAAGTGGCCCATGCGCTCCCAGAAATCGCCGTGGCTGCCGCTGAAGCCGAACAGCTTCGGCAGCTGCGTGCTCGCCAGAAACAGCGCGACGCCGCACTTGAAGCCGACGAGCACCGTTTCCGAGAAGAAGTTGACGATGGTGCCGGCGCGCGACCGCGTAGGCCGCGAAGGCCAGCGCCGCGACCATCAGCGCCGTGCACGCGGCGAGCGCGGCCTGGCGCGCCGGGTCGCCGCCCGACGATCTCGCCGAGCGTGGCGCCGACGAGCAGCGAGATCGCCGACGTGACGGTGACGGCGGTCTGGCGCGAGCTGCAGAACAGCCAGAACACGAGCCCGCCGAACAGGCACGCGTAGAGACCCGCCTCCGGCGGCAGGCCGCGCGAGCGACGCGTCGCCGATCGCCGCCGGCAGCAGATACGCCGCGCAGCGTGACGCCGGCCACGACGTCGCCGCGCAGCCACGTCCGGTCGTAGGATGCGAGCCAGGCGCGCGCGGGCATCGCCATGCCCTACACGCGGCGGCGGCGCTTGACCTTGAGCTGCGCCAGCGATCGGGCCAGCGACGCGTTGACCGTCGCGACTTCCTCGTCGGAGATCTTGTCGCGCAGGCGGGCCGCGGCGCGCTGCCGCGCCTCCTCGGCCTTCGCTTCGTCGATGCTCTCGGCGGCGACGGCCATGTCGGTGACGATGGACGACGCGATCGCCGGTGATCGAGCACGAGCCCTTCGCCGACGGCGAGGAACGTCTCCTGGCCGTCCTTGCGCACGATCATCTCGCCGGGGACGATCTGGGTCATGAGCGGCACGTGGTGGGGCAGCACGCCGATCTGGCCCTCGACGCGCGGGCAGCGTCACCATGTGCACGTCCTCGGGTAGACGGTGGCGTCCGGCGTGACGATTTCCAGCTTCAGCGTGTCGGCCATCGCGATCAGCTCCCGCCTGATCTCTTCGATGCCGCCCTTCATGTAGAAGTTGTCTTCCGGCGACGTCGTCGTGCTTGCCGTCGAGGATCTCCTTGAATCCGCGCACCGTGTCGGCGACCGGCACCTGCCGTCCCTCGCGGCCCGTGAACACCTGGGCCGAGCTGAACGGCTGGCTGAGGAAGCGCTGAATCTTGCGCGCGCGGAAGACCGGTCTGCTTGTCGTCCGGGCGACAGCTCGTCCATGCCGAGGATGGCGATGATGTCCTGCAGATCCTTGAAGCGCTGCAGCACCTTCTGCACGCCGCGCGCGACGTCGTAGTGTTCCTGGCCGACGATCTCCGGCGCCAGCGCGCGTGAGGTCGACGCCAGCGGATCCACGGCCGGATAGATGCCCGAGCTCGGCGATCGAGCGCTCGAGCACGATCGTCGCGTCCAGGTGGGCGAAGGTGGTCGCCGGCGCCGGATCGGTCAGGTCGTCGGCCGGCACGTACACCGCCTGGAACGACGTGATCGAGCCCTTCTTCGTGGACGTGATGCGCTCCTGCAGCGCGCCCATCTCGGCGGCCAGCGTCGGCTGGTAGCCGACGGCGCTCGCCGTGCGGCCGAGCAGCGCCGACACCTCGGAGCCGGCCTGCGAGAAGCGGAAGATGTTGTCGATGAACAGCAGCACGTCCTGGCCCTTCTCGTCGCGGAAGTACTCGGTGATGGCGAGGCCGGAGAGCGCGACGCGCAGGCGCGCGCCGGGCGGCTCGTTCATCTGGCCGTAGACGAGCGCGATCTTCGACGCGCCCAGGTCCTTCTGGTTGATGACGCCGGCCTGCGACATCTCGTGGTAGAGGTCGTTGCCCTCGCGCGTGCGCTCGCCGACGCCGGCAAACACCGACACGCCGCCGTGCAGCTTGGCGATGTTGTTGATCAGCTCCATGATCACGACGGTCTTGCCGACGCCGGCGCCGCCGAACGCGCCGATCTTGCCGCCCTTGAGGAAGGGCAGATCAGGTCGATCACCTTGATGCCGGTGGAGAGCACCTGCGGCGACGTCGACTGGTCGACGAGCGACGGCGGCGGACGATGGATCGGGTAGCGCTTGTCCGCCGTCGACCGGCCCGCGCTCGTCGACCGGGCTGCCGGTCACGTCGAGCACGCGGCCCATCACGCCCGGCGCCGACCGGCACGCGAGATCGGCCCGCCGCTGTCGGTGACCTCGAGGCCCGCGCTTGAGCCCCTCGGTGCCCGACATCGAGATGGTCCGCACCCACCGGTCGCCGAGGTGCTGCTGCACTTCGAGCGTCAGCGTCATCGGCTGATCCTGACCGTGTAGTCGACGGTCAGCGCGTTGTAGATCGCGGGCAGCGCGCCGGGAAACGCGACGTCGACGACCGGACCGACGACTTGAACGATCGTGCCTGTGTTCATACGCGATAGCCTTCGAGCTCACTGCGGCCTGGCCGCCGGCGATTTCCAGCAGTTCCTGCGTGATGTGTGCCCTGGCGCAGCTTGTTGTAGGCGAGCGTCAGCTCCTTGATCATCGTCTCGGCGTTGTCGGTCGCGCTCTTCATCGACACCATGCGCGCGCTCTGCTCGCTGGCCTTGGCGTTCAGCAGCACGGTGTAGATGCAGGATGTTGAGATAGCGCGACGAGCAGGTAGCCGAGGAGCGCCTCGGCGCTCCGGCTCGAACACGGAACTCGGTCGTGTCGGCCGCCAGGGCCGCTTCTTCGGCGTCCGCGCCCGGCATCGTCAGGCCGCGGATCGCGCCGATCGGCAGATACTCGATGGTCACGGCCTGCTGCGTCAGCGTGTTGACGAAGCGCGTGGCGACGATCATGACCTCGTCGACCTCGCCCTTCAGGAAGAGGTCGCGCGCCAGCGCCGCGATCGCGCGGGCTTCGGCGAACCGTGGGCGTGTCGCCGTAGGGGAACTCGGCGACCAGCTGCCGCCGCGTGCGGGCGACGAACTGCGCGGCCTTGCGTCCGGCCGTGATGAAGACGGTCGACTGCGGATCGTACCGTCCCGCGAGACGGAACACGTTGCTGTTGAGCGCGCCGCACAGGCCCTTGTCGCCGGCGACCAGGATGACGGCGCGCTTCCTGACCGGGCGCACGTCGAGCAGCGGATGCGTGAAGTCGACCGCGCGCGTCGTCGCCTGCCGCTGGATGCGGTACAGCAGTCGGATGAACGGCCGCACGTCGATGGCGGCCTGCTGCGCCTTGCGCATCTTCGACGCGGCCACCATCTGCATGGCCTTGGTGATCTGCGCCGTGCTGCTGATCGATCGGATCCGCCGGCGGAGTCTCGCGTGTGCTCGCCATGGCTCAGCGACCAGAGCGGCTTGAACTGCTCGGCGGCGGCCTTCAACTCGGCCATCAGCGCATCGCTCCAGCGCCTTCGCGTGCGACGATGTGCGCGAGCAGCGCCGGCTTTGGACGTCGTCAGGAACTCGGTCAGCCGGCCTGGAAGTCCTTGATGCGCTCCACGGGAACGCCGTCGACGTATCCGTTCTGCACCATCCAGAGCATGGCCACCTGGATCTCGACCGGAATCGGGTTGTGCTGCGGCTGGTTGAACAGCTCGATGATGCGCTTGCCGCGGTCGATCTTGGCCTGCGTCGTCGCGTCCAGCTCCGAGCCGAACTGCGCGAACGCCGCCAGCTCGCGGAACTGCGCCAGGTCGCCCTTGAGCCGGCCGGCGACCTGCTTCATCGCCTTGAGCTGCGCGGCCGACCCGACGCGGGAGACCGAGATGCCGACCGAGATCGCCGGACGGATGCCCTGGTAGAACAGAGTCCGTCTCGAGGAAGATCTGGCCGTCGGTGATCGAGATGACGTTGGTCGGGATGTACGCCGACACGTCGCCGGCCTGCGTCTCGATGATCGGCAGCGCCGTCAGCGAACCGTTGCCGTACTTCTCGCCGACGCGCGCGGCCCGTTCGAGCAGCCGGCTGTGCAGGTAGAACACGTCGCCGGGATACGCCTCGCGGCCGGACGGCCGCTTCAGCACGAGCGACACCTGGCGGTAGGCCACGGCGTGCTTGGACAGATCGTCGTAGACGATCAGCGCGTCCATGCCGTTGTCCATGAACCATTCGCCCATCGCCGCGCCGGCAAACGGCGCGAGATACTGGCTGGTCGCCGAATCGGCGCGCCGGCGACGCGATGACGATCGTGTAGGGCATCGCGCCCGCCTCTTCGAGCACGGCGATGAGCGCGCGATCGTGGACTGCTTCTGGCCGATCGCGACGTAGATGCTGTAGAGCGGGCGATAGTCCTTGTCGCCGCGCGCCTCGGCCGCGCTGTTCAGGCGCGCCTGGCTGATGATCGTGTCGATGCAGATGGTCGTCTTGCCGGTCGAGCGGTCGCCGATGATCAGCTCGCGCTGGCCGCGGCCGATCGGGATCATCGCGTCGATCGCCATGATGCCGGTCTGCACCGGCTGGCTGATCGGCTGGCGCCGCATGATGCCCGGCGCGATCTTCTCGACCGGATAGGCGACGTCGCTCGCGATCGGCCCCTTGCCGTCGAGCGGCTCGCCGAGCGTGTTGACGACGCGGCCGAGCAGTCCCTTGCCGACCGGCACCTGCAGCAGCTTGCCGGTGGCGCGGACCTCGTCGCCTTCCTCGAGGCTGCGTGTAGTCGCCGAGGATGATGACGCCGACCTCGGTCTCGTCGAGGCTCAGCGCGAGGCCGGTGACGCCGTGGCCGAGGTCGAGCATCTCGTTCAGCATGACGTCGCCGAGGCCTTCGACGCGGGCGACGCCGTCGCCGATCTCGCGGATCGATCCCCACGCTCTGCTTCGATCGATGGCGGTCTTCGGCGCCCGCGATCTGCGCTTCGATGTCGCTGTATCAGGTCGGCCATCGCCTCATATCCTCATCCGCGATCGCCGCAGACCGGTGCTCAGCAAACCGGCTTCGAGTCGCCGATCAGAGCTGGCCCGCACGCTGCCGTCGTAGACATCGCTGCCCATGCTGAGCCGCACGCCGCCGATGCAGCGCCGGGTTCTCCGCGAACGACGTGACGATCCCGGACCGTACATGCGCCGCGACAGCGGCCGCTTCGATCGCGCGCGCATCGCATCCGGCGGCTAGCGGCGCGGCGCTCGACACGTCGGCGCGGTGTCTCGCTCCGATCGAGCCGCACCAGCCGCTGGAACTGCGCGACAGGACCGAGCAGCGCCCCGGCGTCGGGTCCGCGATGACGCGTCTGCACGACCTGCCGGACTCGCGGTCGTCGTCGAGCGATCCGTCGACCACACAGAGCCGGAAGAGCTGCCTGGCGGTCCGCCGCATGCGTCTGTTCGCGGTCTTCATCCGGCACGCCTGTCCTGCGGGCTCGCGAGCCTGGCCGTTTCCTCGGCCAGCCGGCGCTGATCGTCCGGCGTCAGGACCTTGCCGATCACCGTGGCCGTCGTCTGCACCACCAGCCGGCCGACCTCGCGACGAAGCTCGGCCGAGCATGCGGGCGTGATCCTGCTGCCGCCGCCTCCCGCGCCGTGGCCATGATCTGTTCGGCGGCGGCGATGCGCGTCGCTGCGTTTCCTGCTCGCTGCAGGCGCTGTGGCGGCGTCGCGCGCTTCGGCGATGAGCCTGGCCGCCTGCGCGCGTGCTTCGCGCCAGCACGCTCCTGACGCTGCGCCTCGATGCCGGCGAGCGCGGCGTTGATCTTCTCGGCGTTCGCCAGGCCCCGGGCGATCTGCTGCGCGCCGCGCGTCGAGCATGCGTCAGCACCGGTTGATAGGCGAGCCAGTACAGCAGCGCGCAGACGATGCTGAAGCTGATCGATTTGGGCGGATCAGGTGCGGCCAGTCCACACCGAACGTCCGTGGCGATCGTTTCGACCTGCCCGCCGCTGCGGCTCGCGACAGTGCGACAGACGTCATGGCGTGATCGCGTCCTTCACGCTCCGCCCTCACTTCACGAGGAACGAGCGCGTAGAAGACGATCGCTTCGGCGAAGGCGATGGCCAGAATCGACTGGACCATGATCTGCGTGGCCGCGCCGGGATTGCGTCCGACCGCCTCCGAGACGCCTTCATGCCGATGAGCCCGACCGCGATCGCTGCGCCCAGCGCCGCCAAACCGACGTGCAGGTTGCCGACCATCTGAATCGTTCCTTCTGCTCTCGCTGAACTTCGCGCTCCCCATTGAGCGTCAGTGGCGACATTCGCCCGCCGGGGACGCGGCCCCGGATCCTTCTCCCGTGCTCGTGCTGGCAGATCAGCAGCGTGAACACCGCGGTCAAGAGCATGAACACGAGCGCCTGCACGAGCCCGACGAGCAGCTCGAGGAAATAGAAGGGAATCTGCACCAGCCAGCCGATGCTCGGAATCCTGCGCCATCGTCTCCAGCATGCTTTCGCCGGCGAAGACGTTGCCGTAGAGCCGGAAGCTGAGCGAAATCGGCCGGAAGAGGATCGAGATGACCTCGAGGCAGCCCGCCGCGAAGAACACGACGGTCAGGAGCACGCGCAGCGCGCCCGGTGCTCTCGCCCTTCGGCGCGAACAGCTCCTTGAAGAACCCGACCGGCCCGCGCTTCCCGAAGGCCCCAGACGATCCAGGCTGCGAAGAACACGAGCGCCATCGCCAGCGTGAGATTGACGTCGGCGTTCGCGCCGCGGAAGAAGGGCTCCGTCGAGCTGGAACCCCTCCGGCGTCTGGTGGCCCCAGCCCATCGAGCCGATGCCGGGAAACAGGCTCAGCCAGTTGGCCGCGAGGATGAAGATGAAGATCGTCGCAAAGAGCCAGAAGGTCCGCTTGACCAGGTGCGGGCCGATGATGTCCTCGAGGAAGCCGTACAGACTCTCGATGAGCCACTCGGCGAAATTCTGCGCGCCGGTCGGGACTTTCTTCATGTCCCCGGTGGCCATCCGGGCAAAGACGATCAGGCCCGACGGCGACGATCCAGGTCACGACCATCGAGTTGGTGATCGGGAGGCCGAACGGCCGTGGCGATCTCCACGGCGCCTTGCGACAGGCCGTGTTCTTGCTCACCGGCCGGTGCCGCAAACGCCACGGCGGCATCGAGGCCGACCAGGGCCATCGCGAGCACCGGTCTCACGAATTGACGGACATGCATCACGCGATCATCTGACGGCGCGCTCAGTAGGCTTCGGAATGAACTTCAACGGGTATTTCGACTTCTTTGCGTGTGACCTTCGCTTCGGCGGCGTCACTTTTCGCGCAGCGTCGTCTTGTGCGGGACCTGGCTCAACAGGTGGGTGATGATGTTGAGGCGCGCGCGCTTCTTGTCGTCGAGTCGCGCCACGTACCACGGCGCGAACTCGGTGTCGGTGGCCGCGAACATCTCGTCGCGCGCGCTGCGTGTAGTCGTCACCAGCGGTTGTAGGACTTGAGGTCCATCGGCGAGAGCTTCCAGATCTTCGCGGCCGTCGTCGATGCGCGCCTCGAGCCGCCGCGTCTGCTCCTCCGGGCTCACCTCCAGCCAGTACTTGAGCAGGATGACGCCGGAGTCGACCATCGCCTTCTCGACCAGCGGCACGACCTTCAGGAACTCGTGCGCCTGCTCCTCGGTGCAGAAGCCCATCACGCGCTCGACGCCCGCGCGGTTGTACCAGCTGCGGTCGAAGATCACGATCTCGCCGGCGGCCGGCAAGTGCGGCATGTAGCGCTGGATGTACATCTGCGCTCTTCTCGCGCTCGGTCGGCGCCGGCAGCGCGACGACGCGGAAGACGCGCGGGCTCACCCGCTCGGTGATCGCCTTGATGGTGCCGCCCTTGCCGGCGCGCGTCGCGGCCCTCGAACACGACGCAGACCTTGAGGCCCTTGTGACTTGACCCATTCCTGCAGCTTGCACCAGCTCGCCGTGCAGCTTGGTCAGGCGCTGTAAGTCTTTGGCGGCTCTTCTTCTCGGTCTCAGCCACCGCATCCTGCTTTCTTGGCCTCGTTGTCGGGCGTGTCGCTACGGCTGCGATCATTTCACGGCAGGGCTTGCGCCTCGGCGATCGCGGCCCGGCGAAGTGCTGACCGGCGCCTGCAGCTCGCCGCCGCGAACATCAGCATCTCACTGCCAGCGCTCGTGCCGCGATGGCGATGCGCGCGATCTGGTCGCCGTGCGGCGTAAACGTCAGGTCGCTCCACTGTCCCTGGGATCCCAGCCTTCGGATCGATCGGGACGACGAGGAGTCGGACGGGGCCGTGCGGTCGATCTCGCGATTTCCGTCTGCGACCGGTCGAGTCTGCCTTCCTCAGTAGGCGGTGACGTCGAGACGATACACCGTTTCGGCTCGTGGGTCATGGTGGGCGTGTTGGCGTGGGCATCGTTGAAGCTGACTGACCTGAACGGCGTGGGGCTCGTGTGGAATTCCGTGCCAGTCGAACCGTGCGGGTCTGGGTTGCAACCGCCCGATTGTCAACGCCGGGCCGCGGTTTTGGTCCGCGCCCCCCGAGGCGACGGTAGCAGCCCGCTGTGACGTTGACTGTGGCTGTCAGTCGTCGTGCGGTGGGCGGCGGCGATCCGGGGCTGCTGACCGACCGGTGTTGAGTCGCGGTTGTGGACTCGCGTGTGCTGGCTGATAATCGGCCGCGAAGGCGTTGGGTGACCCGACGGCCTCTCCGACCGGCGTTCTCGAGCCCGTCGAGCGGGTCTCCGGGATCATCTTCGGCCTGATCATGGCCCTGACGTTCACCGGTTCAATCAGCGCGGCCACGGCCGGGCGAGGCTCCGGCTGATGGTGTTTGGCGCCATCGGCTGTAATCGCGTGGGGATTGTGGATGCGGCGATGTACTGCTGCCGTCTGGTGGAGCGCAGCCGGGCCGCCATGTCAGCGGCGGTCAGACGGCGGGGCCGGCGGCCCACCTTACGCGTCGGCCGAGCGGCGCTTGCGGTGTTTTTTCTCGTCTTCACCTCAACGTTTCCCGTCGTCGTTCCGTTTTCGTGTTCGGGTCGGCTGCCGCGGTTCGCCGCGTGTCTCGAACATCGCGCTGGTGATGCTGTATCTCGGCGGGCGCTTCCCGGCCGCCATGCGGGCTTGTCCCCGTTCCGGCTCGGCGCCGCGTGTCTCGGCGTGGTGTGTGCTGGTTCGATCACGATTTCGCTCGGCGGATGAAGGCGATGCCGGTTGGTCCCTAAGATGCAGCCGCCGGCGTCATCCGCTTTCGCCGGACGAAACCAGCGGACGCTTCGACAGCTTCGGCCCCTGAAAGTGGACCACCGCGACGGGCGCGCCAGGAACCGCGCTCCGTCATCCTCATCGAAGATAGTGCTGGCCGCGGGCATCGGTGAGGTCGGCATCGTCATCGCGCCGGGCGACGAACCCGCCTATCGGTCTGCCGCGGCCGCACGCTCGCGCGCAACCTCGTGTTCATCGAGCAGCCCGCGCCGCAGGGCGGCGGCCACGCCGTCTGGTGCGCCCGGAACGTTCACTGAGCGCGACCCGTTCCTGCTGGTCGTCGGCGAATCATCTGTGCGTAACATCAGCCAGCGTGAAGGACAGTCGTGCGCGGCGCAGCTCGCGGCGATCGCCGTCGCCCACGAGAGTGCGCCGCGTGTCGGCCGTTCAGGCGACGCACGAGAGCAAGCTGCTCGTACCACGGCGCCGTCGGCCGGCCGGCTCGTCGCGGCGGGGCGGACGGCCTGTTCGAGGCATCTCCACCCAGCCTCGAGAAGCCCACGACCATACCGAGGCCGAGCAGAAGCGCCTGATCGTCGCGGGCCTGCGCGCCGGCCACTGCCTCTGCTTCTTCGGCATGCACGTGCTGCCGCCACGATCATGGATCTCCTGGCGGAAGACGTCGCGGCGGCTGAGGCGCCGGGGCGTGACGCTCAGCTCGGCTGCTGCGCGGCGCTGTGCGCCGCGAGAGCGGTACTGGCGGCGGAACTCGAGGGCGCCGGTACGACATCGGGGCGAAATGCGGCCTGCTCACCACGCAACTGGCGCTCGCGCTCGGGCGCGATCGCGACGACATT
>ERZ1370068.9613-contig-8378_pt1 | contig 59286 bp, 82 predicted proteins | sample MGYA00561227_ERZ1370068 | MGnify/ENA primary metagenome ERZ1370068 (study PRJEB38410, sample SAMEA6850437) | metagenome | study: Metagenomic assessment of the ecological functions of the soil: analysis of the soil microbiota associated with the... | reverse complement strand
GTTACGTATTGCTTGCGCGTGGACGTGCGCCAAAGTCGTCGCGCAGATCCCGCAGATCGAGCACGCCGTAACCCCGTTGAGCGTCCCGTCAGGTCGATGTAGGGCGCCGCGTAGCTGCGCATCAGCGCGTGCAGGTTCCGGTGACGGGCTTGCGCCCGTGCAGGCCCGGGTCGCGCGAGCGCGCGACCGCGCCGAGCCAGCCGCGGCGGCGAAGGAAGATCACGTGGTCGAGCAGGTCCACGGATTCGAGGTCCAGCGGATGATCGGCGGGAATCCGTGGCGCTCGAGGATCGTCGCCGCGCAGAGCACGGCCTCGAGGCAGTGGGCCTGGCCGTGGCGCACGACGCTGCGGAGCGTGCGCAGCGTCTCGCCGCGCCGCCCCAGTTAGGGCATCGCGCCGAGCCAGCGCTGGACCTTCTCCGGGGTGTCGAGCCGCGCGATCAGGTGGCGGACGCCCGGCGGTGGATCTCGAGCGGTGGCGGGGGCGTGGGGGCGCCAGAGCTCTTGGCGCGTCCGGGATCTGGCGCATGCGCGCAGCATATCAGCGGGCGAACCTGGCGCATGAGCGCGTCGAGCGCCGTCGTCGTTCGCCGGCGGTGGGCGGTCGTGGTCGAGTGGACCGCTCCCTCGGCGTCGCCGCGCTCTTCGCCGCACGGCTCTCCGCGGTCAGCGCGCGGTGGCCCCGACTCGGGTCCGCAGAGCGAATCGTCGCGCGTGACCCGCCTGATCGAGCGCGAGTTCAGCCGCGGCGCGCATCTACCAGCAGCTCGTCGTGCTCTCAGGTGCGACGCGTTCACCACTGACGATCCGCGCTACGAGGAAACGGTCGAGACTGTGCTGACTTGCGGCGGATCGGCGCGCCACCCCAGGTGCACTCGGTCGAGAAGCGCGCCGGACGCCTGGAGTTCGTCCTCGAGCTGGTGGGGGCGGCGGCTGGCGCAGCCGCGCTGCTCGTGGTCACGCCCCGCGCCCGCGAGCCACCTCGGGGCCGAGGGCGTTCTGCCGCGACGCTGGGCGGGACGCGATCCGATCCGGCGGGCGCTGCCCGCGGAGCTGCGGGCCGAGGTCACCGGCGCCACCGCGACGCTCCGCGATCCGGGACCAGACCTCAAGTCGAAGCGAGTCTGCTGCTGCGCCGAAGCGCGCGATAGGGCGCTGCCGCTTCACCCCGCCGCTGATCACCCAGCGCGACTCGTCGTGTTCGACGCTCACGCTCGCCGCGCTGCTGCCACCGCTCGTTATTGCTCGCGCTTGATCCGCGGTTCACGCATCGCGAGGCTGAGCGGGGTCTCTACGCGCTGCACTCCGTCGGATGCACGGTCAGCGCAGTTCAGCCTCGGGGCATCGTGGTGTCGACGATCGGACTCGGCTGTCGGCGTGGACCGCGCGCTCTTCAGTGCTCAGCCGCTTTCGCGAGGACGCGGCCACGAGAGGGAGAAGCGCCCCGGAGGATGCTCTGCGGCCCACGCTGTCTCCGGTACGCCGTGCCACTCCGTTGCGTTCCTGGAGCGCTTCCCGCGTCGCGGTCGGTTTCCCGGCGCTGATCGCTGGTGCCGCTGATTCCTCACGATCCGACGCTCGGCGGGATGATCGCTGGTCGTCGCGGCGGTGCTCGCCGCCGTCACGCTCCTGCCCGCCGCTTGCCTCGCGATCCTCTGGGCACGCGGTGAACTGCTGCGGCGCGTACGCACGCCATCGGCGACGCGCCGTCGAGCCCCGCGTTTCGTTCTGGTCGCGGTGGGCCGAGATCGTGATGAGGCGGCGGTGGATCTGGGTCACCGTCGCGTCGGCGATCTCTCGTGCCCTGATCCTGCCGACGCCGAGGCTCGCGACCTGCGGAGAGCGCCATCGGCCCGTCGCATCTCTACGCATCGCCTGAACGATACCGGCGCGCGGCGCGGCGCGATATTCTCACCTGCTCGGCGACCACGAGCTGCCCCAGCTGGGCTGGATCGGCCCGATCGTCGGTCACGATCGAGGCGCCGCCCGGCTTTGCGACGCTGTCGCTCGGAGCCGGGACCGCGCGCCGCCGATGTCGAGCTCGGCCGCTTTTCCGGCTCGGCCGCGTACCGTCCGCGGCGACGCACCGTGGCGCTCGGATTCCCGCAGCTCCGTGGCGGCGCCGACGCCGACCGCCAGAACGTCGCGCCAGACTCGCTCGGGGCCTGTACGCCCCGGTTGCGCGCGGCCGCGCGCGGCAGTGGTTCGAGCGCCGACTGGTCGCATGGCGTTGATCGCGCTTCGTATCACGCCGCGGGAGCCAGTAACCACCCGCAGACCATGGCCTACCTGCGCGAACTGCCGCGCCAGGGACGCTCATCAGTCGTCTGGCGAGCTGCAGCTGGGCACCATCCGCATGTCGGTCGGCGCCAGCGCCGTGACGGCCGAAGCTTCGAGCGACGAGATGCTCGAGCGAGCCTGCCGCGCGTCATCGAACCCGCCGTCGTCGATCGCGACCATGACTCGGTGCTCGAGCGCGCTCTATCGCTCGGGTGCTGATCCCGTGCACAAATTTACGGTCCTGAACATCGTTGTCGGTGCTCGCCGCCTACGGCTTCCTGGTGCTGGTGTTCCAGGACGGCCACGGCCCGCCACCTGCTCGGCCTCACTCCACCAGGCGGCCTCAACTCGTTCATCGTGCTGCGATGCTGTTCACCATCCTGTTCGGCCTCTCGATGGACTACGAGGTCTTCCTGCTCGAGCCGGATCGCGAGGAGTACGACGCGCACCGACGACACGCCCGACGCCGGGCGCTCGGCCTGGGCCACGCCACCGCCCGCATCATCACCAGCGCGGCGCTGATCATGATCTCGATCTTCGGGCTCGTTCGGCTTCACCAGCCTGATCCCGACCCGCGAGTTCGATTGGCCTAGCGTTCTGCCGGCGCTGGACGCGACGATTGCTGGCATGTCGTCGTGCTCGTGCCGGCGCTGATGGTGATCCGGGCGCGGTGGAACTCGGACCGGGGAGGAGGACTACGGTGCGCGCTGTGAGGAAATGAGACTGAGGAAACTCCCACGACGACGATGAGTTCCGTTGGATCCACCGGCTTGAGCCAGGCGTGCGCTGAAGCCCGCCCGGAGCGTACGGGTTCGGTCCTCTGCCCGGGCGAACGCGGTCAACGCGATGGCCGGGATGTTGGCGTCCGACCGCCAGGCCTGCCGGATGAGCTCCGAATGAGATCGTAGCCATCCATGTCGGGAAGACCGATGCTCGCCGAGCAGCACGTCCATCCGACCCGTCCGCATCAGCTCCAACGCCTCCGGAGCGCTGGCCGCCACTGTCACCTGCGCGCGGTAGCTCTCGAGCAGACGTCGCACCACGGTCGCGCGTGTCGAGATCATCTTCGACCACCAGGATCCTGATCCCATCGAGGCGACACGCCGTCGGCGATGTGGAGGCAGCGGTCGCGATCTCGGTTGGGACCTCGCGGAGTTCCCGGCTGATCAGTGGAACGCACCTGAAGCTCGACCGTGAACGTGGCGCGCCTTGATCGTCACCGCCACCCAGGCGGAGATGGAACCGCCATGGAGCTCGACGAGGTGCTTGGTGATCGAGAGTCCGAGACCTAAGCCACCGTGACGGCGTGTCGATGTCGTCGCGCCCTGACGAAAGCGTTCGAAAATATTCCCGGCAGCAGTTCTGGCCGAATCCCGACGCCGGAGTCGGTAACGGTGAGCTCGATGTGTTCGTTCGCGCTTCGCAGGTGGACCGAGACATTGCCACCATTCGGAGTGAACTTGATCGCGTTGGAGAGCAGGTTCCACGCCACCTGCCGGAGCCGGCCGGGATCGCCGAGCATTGCGGGCACGGGGCGCGCGATGGCCATCTCGACCTCGATGCCCTTTTCGGCAGCGGCGGGCTGGAAGCTCTCAATGCTCTGTTCGACAAGTTCATCGAGGCGCACGGCCTCGAGTTCGAGCCTGCAGCTTACCCGAAGCGATGCGGCTCACGTCGAGCAGGTCGGAAATGAGCTGTGCTCTGGAGGCGCGTGATTCCGCCCCACGACCTCGGAGCCCGTGCGCCAAGAGCGCCGGGTCAGCGTTCTTCTGCTTCAGCAACTCGATCCAGCCCAGGATGAGCATTCAACGGCGTGCGCAGCTCAGTGGGACACCATGGCCACGAAGTCATCTTTGACCCGGTTGGCTCGGTTCGGCTTCGCTGCGGGCCGCGCGCCGTGTCGCTGTGCCGTTCGCGTTCCGCCGCAGCAGAGCGGCGCCTGCCTGGTTCCTCGCGGCGAAGGGGTCGGCAATCTCGCGAAAGCACCAGGACGACGCCGAGGACGTTCCCATCGTGGTCGCGGATCGGGGCGGCGCTGTCGGCAATCGGCCACTCGGCGCCGTTGCGCGCAATGAGCGCGTGTGATCGGCGAGGCCCACCACGTGCCCCATGCGCAGCACCTTCTCCGCCGGGTTCTCCACGCGCTTACGACTCTCTTCATGGACGATGTGGAACACTTCCGACAAGGGTTGCTGCAGTGCTTCCGGGAGCGACCAACCGGTCAGGCGCTCGGCTTCCGGGGTTCAGAAACGTCACTCGCCCATCATGGTCCGAGGCGATGACCGCGTCGCCGATGCTGCCGAGCGTGACGCGAAACCACTCCTGCTGGGCGGCGAGCGCCTGCCACATCGCGCTTATGTTCGCGGATGTCACGGGCGATCTTGAGGCGCCGATGATCTCCACCCGACTGTGATCGCACCGGTGAGACGGTCAGCGAGACATCAACGCGTTCGCCCGATTTCTGTCACGCGAACGGTCTCGAAATGCTTCGACTCGTTCTCCGCGCCGCAGCCGCGCCAGGATGTCCATTTCCTCATCCTGACGTTCCTGGCGGGATGAGGACCAAGACGGGCCGCCCGATGATCTCGTCCGCACGGTAGCCAAACAACTCTTCGGCGGCGGCATTGAAGGAGCGAATCGCTGCCGTCGAGATCCCTTCGAGATGATGGCGTCGTCCGAGGACTCGACGATCGCAGCCAGGTAGGCGTGGTCGTTGGTAGGCGACATGGGGTCCAAGGGATGCGCCGCAGCCAAGCGCTCGAGCCGAACAACGATAGCGACCAGTGATCTCGAGAATAGGTTCGCAGGCTTCACCCCACAAGGCGCGCGAGGCACAACGCTGAAGTGGATTGCGCCCCGGAAGACAGGCGATGGCTAGCTGGCGGTTGTCAGTGCGCCGCGCTCTCAGCCGTGCGAGAGAGCCAGTGTCCAAAAAGCATCTCAGCCATCCAGCGCAAATCTTCTTGGCGAGCCTGCTCGAGCGATCCGTACCGCTGCATGCGCGTCAGGATCCACTGTGAGGCCTCGGCTCTCCTTCCTGAGGAAGGTGAATGGGAGTCGTCATGACCATCGACGACGCGGTGGATAATCAGCCGAAGATCGGACATTGCGTTCGGATACCCAACCGTTGGTTCTCCCAGACCGACCAGACCCAATAGCTGGAGGTGCACGAAGTGATCCGACGGCCAAACATTCTTTGGCCGCTAGGCTAACTGCTGATTCTGCCAGTCACTCCCGCTTCGGTGGCAAGGCTCGAGGGCGATCACCACCGCCGGTGGGGGCAAACCCTCACACTCGATTGTTCCCGCGGCCACCTATTCTCTCGCCTGCCGAGCGATCGCCGCCGACCGACCCCTCACTCCACCGGCTGATACGCCGCCTTCCCGATCTGCCAGCAGAAGAACGCCAGCTGGATCCGTCGTCTCCCCAGTCGCGCTGGGCCCGCGTCGAGCCCACGCCGTGGCCAGCGTCGAAGTCCACGCGCGAGCAGCCAGCTGGCCGGCTCGCTCGACGTCGCGGCCTGGAGACCACGCGGCCATCTTTCCGGGCTGCCAGGGTGCGACGCGGGGATCGTTCATGCCGGTGGTGAGCATCCACGGCGGGGTAAGCCGTCTTCTCGTGCACGTGCTGTGTCGCGTCCACGGCATAGAGCGCCCGAAAGCCGTCGGGGTTGGTGGTGGTGCCGTACTCGAGCGAGTTGGCGAGGCCGTCGCGTCGCGTGCTCCACCCGCAAGGCGTTCGAATCACCGACCTTCGCTCAGCACCACGCGGAACAGATCGGGTCGCGTGGTGAGCGCCATGCCCACGGTGATGCCGCCCGCGCTGCCGCCCTCGATCGCCGTGGTGGCGGGGAGCCAAAGCCGTTGCGATGGAGGTGCTCGGCGCAGGCGATGAAATCCTTGTACGTGTTCGGCTTGGTGAGCAGCCGGCCGGCCTGGTGCCAGTCCTCTCCGTACTCGCCGCCGCCGCGCACGTGGGCGATCGCGAGCACGCCGCCGTCCTCGAGATAGGCGAGGAATCGCGCGGCGAAGCTCGGGTTGAGCGAGATGCCGTAGGCGCCGTAGCCGCGCAGCCAGACGGGAGTCGTGGAATCGCGCTTGAGGTCCTTGCGATGGACGATCGAGAGCGGGATCAGCGTTCCGTCGGGTGCGGTGGCCTTCACCTCCTCGGTCGTGAGGTTCGACGTGTCTTCCGCCCACGGTGGCGCCAGGTCGAGCTTGGTCGAGACCGTGCTGTCGGAGCGATACCAGACCGGCGGCGAGATCCAGCTCTGCATCCCGAACAGGACCCCGGGCTGGGTGGGATCGGAGATCGGTCCCTGGAGCGAGCCCGACATCGGCAACGTCACCTCGACGATGGCGCCGGTCGCGTAATCCACGCGGCGCATGCGTCCCAGCCCGCCGTCGAGATCGGACAGGTAGAGCCCGTCCGCAGCCGCCGCGATGCCGTCGACCACCCGCTCGCTCGGCGCGACGGCGACGCGCGCGTGCGCCAGATCGGGATTGGCGGCGTCGACCTCGAGCACCTTGTAGCGCGGAGCGTCCCGGTGCGTGAGCAGGAAGAGACGTGAGCCGTGTAGGGCGATGCCGGTCACGGCGTCGGGAACGTCGGCCAGCTTGCGCCACCGCGTGGTGGCACTCCTCACACTGTCCGCGCGCGCGAGGTAGTAGGTCGACGCGGGATCAGCGCCGTGGCTGATCACGGCGATCGCCCACGGCGACCCCGCCGTGGTGGCGACGAATGGAAAGTCCACCTTGGTGATCGGGATCGAGCCCTTCAATCCGTTGCCGATCAGCGGCGGGTCGGTCTCGGGGCGCGTGCCGACGATGTGGAGATAGGCGCGGCTGTTGAGGAACTTGTCGGTCTCCTTGGCGCCGGGCGCCATCTTGGCGAAGCGGTTGTAGAAGAACCCGCGGCCGTCGGGCGTCCAGCTCGGGCTGCCGTATTCGGTGCGATCGATGGTCTCGGCCGCCTCCTTGCCCGTGGCGACCTCGAGCACGTGAATGACGCTGTTCTCCGAACCGCCGGGGGAGACGCCGTAGGCGATGCGGTGTCCGTCGAGCGACGGGGCGTAGTAGTCGATCGCGTAGTGCGGGCCGCCGGCGGTGGCGAGGCGATCGGGGTCGACGAGCAGCCGCTCGGGTGCGGTCGGCGTCTCGCGCGTATAGAGCTTGAACGAGTTGTCGGTGGGACCGCGCTTCTCGTAGAACACGCGCCCGCCGGCCACCTGCACGGAGGTGACGACCGTGCCGCCGCCGGTGTGCGCCTGGATGCGCTTGAACAGGCTGTCACGCCCGGGCAGCTGCGCGATCACGGCGCGCGCGTGCGCGTCCTGGCCCTTCATCCAGTCCACGAAACGCGGCGAGCGCGACTCCATCCAGCGGTAATTGTCGGTGACCTTGGTCCCGTAGTAGTCGTCGACCACCGGCTCGACGTCGGCCACCGGCGCGGGCGGAATGGTCGAGGCCGATGCGCCCATACCGAGCGCCGCGATCGACAAGATCATCAGGAGCTTCTTGAGCATCGATTCGCCTCCTTTAGGCCGAGACGGTCGTTCGAGGTCACCCATCGCTCGAGAAGCTACTTCAGAATGCCGTGGCCGTCGCCTCCGGCTGCCGAAGCATGTTCTTTCCGCACCGACGCGCGATAACCCCGGGCGTCTGCCCGACGCGACGCTTGAACGCCGTCCGGAACGCGGCCTCCGACACGTAGCCCAGCGACGCGACGATCTGCTTGAGCGGCATCTCGCCGGCCTCGATCAGCGACTCGGCCTGCTGCACGCGCCAGTCGGTCATGTATTCGAGCGGTGTCTTGCCGGTGAGCGCCTTGAAGCGCGCGGCGAAGGCGGAGCGCGACATGCGCGGCGCGCGCGGCGAGCGTCTCCAGCGTCCACGGCTGGCCGGGCTCGGCGTGGAACGCGGCGAGTGCTCCCGCGAGCTGCGGGTCGGTCATGGCGCGCAGCCAGCCGCCGCACGACGGCGACTGGCGATCGAGCCAGGCGCGGATCAGGTGGACGAAGATCACCTCGGCGAGACGGTTGAGCACGGTGGACCGGCCGGTCGAGGGTGTCGAGCTCTCGAGCGCGAGCAGGCGCACGGTCGGCTCGAGCCACTGCGCGACGTGCCGGTCGCTCGCCGGACAGTGAATCAACGGCGGCAGCGTCGCGCGGACGGGGTTCGTGCACCCCGGTCAGCTCGCAACACAGCGAGGATGAACTCGGTCGAGGCCTCGGGAACGACGACCGGCGCGGTGGAGCAGACACCGCTCCGGCGATCGGCACCACCGGCGAGCCCGGCCGGTCGCGCAGCGAGAAGGCGTTCCCGCTCGGCGTCGCGACGACGTCGCCGGTCGCGAGCTCGAGGACGCCGTTCTCGATTCCTTCCATCTCGAAGTGGATGCGTCCGCGCAGCACCACCAGCAATCCGAGGTCGCGACTCGCCGGCACCGAATAGCCCCACGGCGCGCGCGCTGCCACGATCTGGGCGCTCACCGACCCGCGAAGGCGGAAGGCGTCGAGCACCTGGGAAAGCACGTCTGGGGTGGAGCTTGTGGCATGAGGGGGCATCAGCGTCTCCAGGAGTACAGGACGATTGCATCGCTGGCGTGGACGATCGCGATCAATTCGTCTCGGAACGGCCTCAACTATACGGACCATCTGATGGTCTGTCACGCCGGAGGGTTCAGCCGGCGACGCAGCTCACAGCGCAATTCAGAGGCCCCTCATGTCAGTCGCCACCGTCCACGCCAGACCACGGACCTCGACGTCCGCATCGTTCACCGGAACGCAGTCCATCACGGCGGCATTCGTGCCGCTCGGAAGAGCGCTCTTCGCGGCGATCTTCCTCAGGCCGGCTTCACTCACTTCGTACCCGGCACGATCGCCTACGCGCAGTCGGCGGGAGTGCCGTTCGCGGGATTCCTCGTTCCCGCCTCGGGTGTGCTCGCGTTCCTCGGCGGCGCGAGCGTGCTGCCTCGGATGGCGGGCGCGACTCGGGGCCGCCGCGCTGGTCGCCTTCCTCGTCCCGGTGACGCTCTCGTTGCATGCGTTCTGGGCGGTCAAGCGACCCGATGATGGCGCAGCTGCAGTACGCGATGTTCATGAAGAATCTCGGTCTGCTCGGCGGCGCGCTGCTGATCACGCACTTCGGCGCCGGCCCGGTCAGCGTGGACGCGCGCACGGCGACGGCCAGGTGATGGCGGTGAAGTAATCGGGTGGTCGGGGAAGAGGCGGATGGTCGGAACGCGTTTGGAAATGCGCCGATCCATCCGCCTTAGTGACGAGGCTGGCGCCCCAGCTTCCCCAGGGACTGTCTCCCTGCGCTGCATGACCCGTTCGACGACGCCGGCGAGTGCGTCATCCCCGCGACTTCCGCCTATGCCCCCGTGTGCTCCCGCACTATGATTTGAAATGCTGCAGGCACCTCCATCGTTCTCCCGGAGATTCCATGGGATCGTCGCGCCCTCGGGACCCGGCGGCCGTAGCGCCATCATTGGTCGCCACCAGCCAGCTGTTGATCCGCGCCAAGGATGGAGATCGAGCGGCGCTCGATGCGCTGATGGTCCGCTATCTGCCCAAGCTGCGAAGCTGGGCGAGCGGCCGTCTGCCGATGTTCGCGCGTAGCCTGCTCGACACCAGTGACCTGGTCCAGGACGCGATGCTCCACACGCTGGGGCGGCTCGACTCGATCGAGGTACAGGGCCCTACCGGATTTCAGTCCTACGTGCGGTCCGCCGTGCTGAACCGCATGCGCGACGAGATCCGATGGGCGGTCCGTCGGCCGGGTCCCGATGGCGTTCCCGAGACGATCGAGAGTCCCGCCCCATCGCCTCTCGAGCAGACCATCGGGGCCGACCTGGTCGCGCGTTACGAGTGCGCACTCGCGGCGCTCTCGAGCGACGACCAGCGCCTGTTGCACCTGCGAATCGAGCTGGACTATGGCTACGACGAGATCATGGCGATGACCGAGCGCCCCAGCCGGGACGCGGCGCGCATGGCGGTGGCGCGCGCGTTGAGGCGGCTCGCGGAGGCCATGGGTGCCGGCTGACGAAGCGCTGCCTCCCGATCGTGTCGATCATCTTCCGAGCGCGTATCCGACGGACAATCGATCGACTGGCCGCTCGCGGAATCCGCGTCGACGTCCACGACGGAGCTCGCGAGTGTGCACGCACTCCGCGACCTGGAGCGCATCCTCGAATATCACCGCAAGCTCCAGAGCGTGGCGCCGCAGGTCGGTTCGAGTCCTGCCGGCGCCGACGGGCGCCAGCCCCGGATGGAGCAATGGGGCGACCTGGCGATCCTGGAGCTCGCCAGCACCGGCGCCAACGGCGAGGTCTGGCGCGCGTGGGACGCCTGGCTGCAGCGGGAGGTCGCGCTCAAGTTCCTTCAGGCGGTGCACGGACCGGCGCCGGACGACGGCAGCGAGTCCGCGCTGCTCGAGGAATCGCGCGCGCTGGCGCGCGTTCGCCACTCCGCGGTGGTGGTCGTGCATGGGATCGCCGAGCACGATGGCCGCGTGGGCATGTGGATGGAGCTGCTGCGTGGCCGCACGCTGGCGGCGGAGATCGAGCGTCGAGGCGCCCTGCCGGCTCTCGAGGTGGCGCGCATCGGCCTCGAGCTGTGCCGAGCGCTCGAGGCGGTGGAATCCGTCGGTCTCTGCATCGTGACGTGAAGCCGGCGAACATCGTGCTCGAGCCGGATGGCCGCGTGGTGCTCACCGACTTCGGGTTGGGGCAGCGCTGGGCGCTGGTGGACGGAGAGGTCGCGCGCGGGTCCGGCACGCCGCTGTTCATGTCGCCGGGCATGCTCTCGGGCGAGCCCGCGACGCCGCGGTCCGACCTGTACGCCCTGGGCGTGACCTTGCGCTGGGCGCTTACGGGGCACGCTCCGTTCCAGGCGCGCACCCTCGAAGAGTTGAAGATCGAAGCCGCGCGCGGGCCGTCGCGCTTGCTGCGCGCCGAATGCCCCACGGCGCCAGAAGCACTGGTGGCCGTGATCGATCGCGCCATGGCGCCCGAGGCGGATGCGCGCTACACCGAAGCGCACGGGATGGCAGTGGCGCTCGAGTCCGCCATCGAGCGGATCGAGGCGAGCGGCGTGCGGCGCCGTCGTCATGTGCGAAGCATCGCCGTTGCGGCCTCCATCGGGCTGGCGGCCGCCGCCGCTCTATGGCTGCTGCCGGGCCGGCTGGTCTGGTTGGGCGACCCGCGGACGGTGCGGTTCGAGGTGTCGCCGCCGCCCCACATGACGCTCGATCCGGAGCCCGATGCGTCCGCCGTGTCGCCGGACGGACGCGTTCTCGCGTTCGTGGCGATCGACTCGGAACGGCACGCGCCGACTGTGGCTGCGCCCGCTCGAGTCTCCGGCCGCCCGCGTGCTCGAAGGCACCGAGGACGCCGCGTTTCCGTTCTGGTCGCCCGACAGCCGCAATCTGGGTTTCTTCGCCTCGCGCTACCTCAAGAAGATCGCCATCGACGGTGGCGCGCCCGGAGATTCTTTGCCCGGCCCTGGATCAACGCGGCGCGAGCTGGGGCAATGGCGTGATCGTGTTCGCGTCGATGGCCGCCGGGCCGCTGTTCCGGATCTCCAGCGAGGGTGGCGATCCCGTGGAGATCATGCGGCCCGATACCACCCTCGCGGAAACGGCGCTGCGCTGGCCGGAGTTCCTGCCGGATGGGAAACACTTCCCTGTGCGTGGCGCTGCCGCCGCACGATGGGGAGTTCACGATCTACGCCGGATCGATCGCGTCACCCGAGCGGAAGCGGGTGCTGACGTCGAGCAGCGCTCCGGTGTGGGCCGGCGGTGGGGACCTGATCCTGGCCAGCAATGGTCGCCTGATGTCGCAGCACTTCGACGAGCACGCGCTCAAACCCGTCGGCCGTTCCGTATCCCTGGGTAACGCGCACGTCAGCGACGTCAGCGTCGGGGAGCGATTGGCGTCGGCGTCGCACACCGGCGTGCTGCTGCAGTCCACCACCGGTCTCGGCAACACGCAGCTCGTCTGGCTGAGCCGAAGCGGCCGGCCCGAAGAAACAGTCCAGGCGCCCATGGGCCGTTACGAGAACCTGTCGCTGTCGCCCGAACGGCACGCGCATCGCCGCGGTTCGGAGGACCACTCCGACATCGGTCGATCTGGTGGCTGATCGAGCCGCGAGGGCAGCCCGCGACCGGTTCCACGCAAACCACGCAGACTCGCATTGAGGCTACCCGGCGCTGGGTCGCCCGATGGCACCCGCCTGGCCTTCAGCTCCAGCCGATCGGGTCCCTCGAACATCTACCAGAAGCCTCGCGAACGGAGCCGGCAACGAAGAGGTGCTCTTTGAATCGGGCGAGCAGTTCAAGGAGGTGGTGGCGTGGTCGCCGGACGGACGGTACCTGGTGTTCGAGGAGGCCAATCGCGTCACGAGCTGGGACCTGTGGCTTGCTGCCGCTGGCGGGGGACCGCAAGCCCATTCCTTACCTCTGCTCCAACGCTGGCGAAGTCTCGCCCTCGATCTCACCTTCGACGGACGCTGGGCCGCCTACTCCGGCGACGAGACAGGCAAGAACCTGATCTATGTCCGATCGTTCCCTACGCCCGGTGCCAAGCACCTGATCCCGACCCCGGACGGAGACCGCACGAGCTGGTCCAGGGACGGGCGGGAGCTGATCGTGTTCGGCATCGACCGACAGGTATGGTCGGTGCCGATCACGCTCCACCCACCTTCCGGTCCGGGACGCCGCGCCTGCTGTTCGAGATCCCGACCCGACGCCCAGTGGCTGGCGGTGACGTCCGACCATCGCCGGTTCCTCGAGGCGATTCCCTCCCGGACAACCCGCCGAACACGATCCTGGTGAGCCTGAACTGGAGGGCGCAGGTCCACCATTAAGGTCACGACGAGACCGTGGTGGCCCGGGGACTTCCGGGCACCGCCTTCGGTCGGTCTCCGGGTCGCGCTGTTCGTTTCGTCACGCTTCGAACGTTCGCGAGATGGGTAGGTCCCGTCGTCCCGATCCTTCGGAGGTTGCGATCCATGAACCGGTCCGTTCCATCGTGGTCCCGTGCTCGACAGTCCGATCGACAGGCGCGGGGGCCGATGCTCGCCCGATGCGCGCTGGCGCTGACCGGCGGTCTGCTCGCTCTGCTGGTCGCCCAGGCGGAGGCGCGCGACCTGAGTCTCGACGAACGGATCACGGCGCAGCGGGCCATCGAGCAGGTCTACTGGAACCACCGCATCTGGCCGGCCGGGAATCCCGGCGCCAAACCGCCGCTCTCGGCCGTCGTCTCGGACGCGCAGATCCGCGCGCAAGGTCGAGACCTACCTCGCCAAGTCGAACGCGCTCGCGACCGAGTGGCAGCGGCCGATCACCGCGGCGCAGCTCCAGGCCGAGATGAACCAAATGGCGGCGAACACCCACAGCCCGGAGATTCTCCAGGAGCTTTTTGCGGCACTCGGGAACGATCCCTTCGTGATCGCTGAAACGCTGGTGCGGCAGACGCTGGCGGATGGTCTGATCCGAGGCGCCTACGCGAGCAACGCGGCATCTGGCGACTGCGCCCACGGCGAGGCCGAAACCGATTTCGACGCATGGTGGGCGAAGCACCGCGGCGACGCGCTGACGGATTTCGTCGGACCCGTCGGCCAGTACTCGCTGCCGAACAACGCCGAGACGCAGTGCTCACCCAACACATGGGGCACCCCGACCAACGCAACGGCCGGGTACGCACCGGAGCCCCGGTATGGACATTCGGCCGTGTGGACCGGCGCCGAGATGATCGTGTGGGGCGGAAACAACGGATTCGGACCGTACGGCGGCGGAGGAGGCCGCTACGACCCGGCCACGGACTCGTGGGGACCGCTGGGCGGCGGTCCATCTCTGCGCTACCTGCATGCCGCGGTGTGGACGGGCACCGAGATGGTCGTCTGGGGCGGGAACGACGGCAGTAACGGTTACCTGAACACCGGCGGCCGATACAACCCGGTCGCGGACACGTGGGGCACGCCCACTTCGACGAGCGGCAACTGTCCGACCGGGCGTGAAGGCCACAGCGCCGTATGGACGGGCACCGAGATGATCGTGTGGGGTGGACGCAACAGTGGAGGTGCGCAGCCCACCGGCGGCAGGTACAACCCCTGCCACGAACGCTTGGGAGCCCCGACCTCGACGAGTAACCCCGATCCCTCGCGAGGTCACGCGGCCGTTTGGACGGGCAGCGAGATGATCGTCTGGGGAGGATCGCAGGACCTGTTCACCTCTCCTGGAAACAGTGGTGGCCGCTACAAGCCGACCACGGACACGTGGGGTCCGCCCACCTCGGTGAGCGGAAGCGCTCTCTCCGGGCGCATCTTTGCCACCGCCGCTGTCTGGAACGGGACGGAGATGATCATCTGGGGCGGCACATCCGCTGTCATCTCGGGGGTTGAACACCGGCGGACGCTCACAACCCGTCCTCGGATACGTGGGGCGCCGCGACCTCGACGAGCGCGAACTGTCCCACCGCCCGGTTCTCTCATTCGGCCGTGTGGACCGGCTCCGAGATGATCGTCTGGGGCGGCGCGATCAACATCTCCAACCCAGCTCAACACGGGCGGCCGCTATTGCGGCTGCTCCCTCACGTTCTATCCCGACGCCGACGGTGACGGCTACGGTGACGGCAGCGCCAGCGGTGACGGCCTGCGCCCCCACTCCCGGCTATGTCGCGAACAGCACCGATTGCAACGACACCGATCCGTTGGTGCATCCCGGCGCCCCGGATGCGACGTGCAACGGGATCGACAACAACTGCAACGGAACGGTGGATCAGAAGGAGTCAGCGGATGCGTGTGCATCGCGCGCGCCCCCGGGCTGGTCGGCTGGTGGCCCGGCAACGACAACACTCCTGGACGTGGTGGCGGGGCACGACGGCACGTTGGCAAACGGGGCCGGGTACGCCGCCGGCAAGGTCGGCGATGCCTTCAATCTCAATGGCGTCAACGACCTCGTGTCGAACCTTGGAGCGGCGTCGACGTTCTCGTTCATCGAGAACACGGGCGTCTTCACGATCGAGGCCTGGATCAACTGGCCGATCCCTTTGCTTTCGGCGAGCAAACCATCATCGGCAACACCTATACGTCTGCCGAACGGGGCTTCTTTCTTCGTGGTGGAGAACCCTCACTCGCAATTCGGGCTGGCGCTCGCGCTCTCGAGGGGACAGAACGGTGTTCCCATCATCGTCTCCAACAGCCCGAACAATCTGCTCGTGGACTCCGGATGGCACCACGTTGCGGCGACGGGGAACGGGACGAACGTCACGTTCTACGTCGACGGCGTGGCGTACCCCGGGTCCGGGACCATGGTCGGACCCATGGGCAGCGGCGACGCGGCCCGTGCCGTGGACATGGGATGGGACTCGAACCCTGGAACCAACTACTTCGGCGGTGAGATCCGACGAGCTGGCGATCTACAACCGGGCGCTGAACAGTTCGGAGATCCGCGCGATCTACAACGCCGGTTCGATCGGCATGTGTAGGTTGGGGCCTCTGGCGGTGGACGGCCCGGCGACCTCCGCGCGCACGCTCGCCGTCGCGGATGCGTGGCCCAATCCCGCCGAGGCGAGCCACGAACATCGAGTTCCAGCTCCTGCCCGCGACCGCGTCAGCGCCGAGGTCGTGGACGTCGCCGGGCGCCGGGTGTCGATGCTGCTCCAGAACGGGATCCTGGCCGCCGGGACACACCGGCTGGAGTGGGATGGCCGCGACGCGTTCGGCCTGCAAGGTGGTGCCCGGCATCTACCTGATTCGCATCAGCACCAGCGTCCAGGCCTCGAGCCAGAAGATCGTCATGGTGAATTAGCGTCCGGATTCGGGATGCGACGAGGCGTGGCGCTTCGTGACGCAGGTAGTCTCTTCCGCAGCTCATCGTTCACGGCGCGTCTCGCTGGTAGCTGCTCTTCTTCCGCACGCCAACACCCGGGACGCGCTCGGTGATGGTCAGGCCCGAGAGCCAGTCGACCACCGAGACCACGGCGCGCTTGCCGTCGGGCGCCAGCCCGAAGGACTCGATCGACTCGTTCGAGCCGGTGAACAGCGTATCGATCCGACCCGCACCGGTGCTCCACGCCGACAGCGGGCGTCGCAGCAGGATCGGATGGCCGTCGGGTCGCACCTCGGTGTAGATCACCGCATCGCCGTCGGGAGTGATGCGTGATCGGCCCATCTGGATGGTCCCGTTCACGACGTGAATCGGGACCGGATCGGGCAACAGCCTCCGTTCCGCGAGATCGAACACGCCGAGATTCGCCGCCAGCGTTCCCACGTTGGTGAGGACGGACACGTATCGTCCATCGGGGAGAGATCGGGGATCAGCGTTCCGTCGCGCAGCAGGTGTTGCCCGTCTCCGCCGGCGAACGGGACACGCCAGAGTCCGGACTTGGCGCGATTGGCGGAGCTGTAGATCACCGACTGGCCGTCCGCGGTGACCGAGGGATTCTCGGCGTCGAGGCTGTCGTGCGACACCTGGCGCGGCGCGCTGCCGTCGCGCCGCGCGGTTCCAGATCTCGTGAGGCGCCGCTGCGGGCCAGAGCACCAGATGATCGACTGTCCGCCGGGACGTACGCGGGATCCCAGTCGTCGGCGGGATCGTCGGTGACGCGGCGCATCTCGCCGGTCTCGACCGACACTTCCCACAGGTCCAGGGTCCCGCCGCGATTGGACGAGAACATCACGGTCTTGCCGTCGGGCGAGTACATCGGCTGCCGATCGATGGCCAGCCCGCTGGTGAGCGTGCGTCCATCGGTGAGGCTGCGCGCCTCCAGCGATACCTCGCGCAGGCCCTGGCGCGCGAGCGGGCAGGACAGCACCAGGCGACCGTCAGGCAGCGGATCGATGATCGTCGGGAAGTTCTCGAGCCAGCCGAGTGCCCGGTACTTGCCCGAGCGAGCATCGAGCCGGAACAGACGGCCCGAGGCGGCGCGTTGCACCGCGGTGACCCCGACGCCTTCGGCGACGATCAGGCCGTCGGCGGTGCCGTCCCAGATGGCGTTCGAGAGCACGGCTCCGTTGGGAGCGGGGTAGAGCCGCGAGGTGCCGGTGGATGCGCTCACCACCACCACCGCGTTGGGCGTGTTCTGATTCCCGCTCGTGATCACCGAGATGCGCCGGCCGTCCGGTGACCACCGGGGAGAGCCGAGCAAGCGCGGAGCCCCGTGACCACAGCGCGCGGCCGCCGGTGCCGTCGGACTTTGCCAGCATCAGGCGCGCCTGCACGCCACTGCTGTCCGTCGATCCGGAGAGATAAGCGATCCGATCACCATCCGGTGAGGATCGCCGTCCGACGCGTCGTCCAGGACGATCCGCGCCAGTGCCGCCGATCACGGGGATGCGCCACAGGGAGGGGGCGGCCGTTCTGGAGGCGCGTGAACAGGATGCTGCCCCCGTCGGCCGAGAAACGCGGGAAGTGATCGCTCTCGCTCGTGAGCTTCACCTCGCTGCGGGTGATCATGTCCATGAGCCACAGGCCCTGACCGTCCTGGCGCACCGCGCCGAAGGCGGCGAGACGCCCGTCCGGTGAAACCGCGGGCTCGCTGTCGCGCGTGCCCTGGGAGAGCGTCGAGGTCCGGATCGAGCCCTCGCCCGAAGGCGATCGCGCCAGGCGGCCCGCGACGAATCCCAGCACCAATCCGACGACGGCGATCGCCGCGCCGATCCAGGGCGCCACCGATCGCACCGGTCGGAGCGGTCACGACCGGTAGGTGCGGGTCCGCGCCGCCGATCAGGTCGAGCGCGAACATCAGGTCGCGCGCCGATTGCCACCGTTCGTCCGGGTCCTTCTTCAGGCACTGCCGGATCACCTTCTCGAGTCTCGGTGGCGTCACCGGTTGGAGCTCGGTCATCAGAGCGCGGCTCGCCCGTCATGATCGCCGCGATCAGGCTCGGCCTGGCTCGCGCTCGCGAACGCGCGCGTGCCGGTCGTCATCTCGTACAGCACGCAGCCCAGCGCCCACAGATCGCTGCGCGCGTCGGCCTCCTTGCTCTCGAGCTGCTCGGGCGACATGTACTGGAAAGTGCCGACGATCGCGCCCTCGGTCGTGAGCGGTCGCGTCATGGTCGGCGACAGGCTGAGGCTGCCGATCGTCGGCGCGAGCCCGGCGCTCCGGGCGAGGCCGAAGTCCAGGAGCTTGGCGCCGCTCCGGGTCAGCATGATGTTCCCGGGCTTGAGATCGCGGTGCACCACGCCGGCGCGATGGGCGCGATCGAGCGCCTCGGCGATCTGCCGGCCGAGCGCGCAGTGTTTCGGCGAGCGGAGCGCGCCCTCCTCCAGCCGGTGGGCCAGCGTCTCGCCGTCGAGCAGCTCCATCACCAGGTAGTCGGTGCCGTTCTCGCGACCGATGTCGTGGAGCGTGCAGATGTGCGGGTGGTTGAGCTGCGAGATGGTGCGGGCCTCGCGCTCGAACCGCGCGCGTGACTCGTCGGTGACCGCGAGGTGCTGGGGCAGCACCTTGACCGCGACGTCGCGGCCCAGTCGGGAATCGTGCGCGCGGTACACCCTCGCCCATGCCGCCGGCGCCGAGCGGGGAGATGATCTGGTAGGGGCCGAGCTTGGTTCCGGAGCGAGAGGCATCGGGGAAATCTACCGGTGGACTAGGTGCGGCGATCCGCGAGATACGCCTTCACCACCGCGTGGGGACTCGCGTGATAGAGCCTGGCCATGTCCGCGAGCAGCGACGTGGGCGCCGGAGCGGTGCCGCCCTCGATGGCGCTCAGATCGCCTTCGGAGATGTCGAGGTTCTCGGCGGCCGCCAGGGTCGATAGATGAGCATCGACACGCAGCTTCGCGAGCGCATTCGCGGGCGGGCGTGGCTGGCTCGTCGCTCGAGCACTCATTCCGGGCCTCGCATGATCCCGGCCTCGCGCCGTCTGGCCCAACGGTCGATCCATCCGACAAAGCCGTATGGATTCCGGATCGCGAAATCCCTCGCTGTCGCCATTCGACCATCGAGCAAGAGCTCCTCCGGCTGGTGATACGTACCAAAGCACCAATCGGGGACCGGCAAACCAAAGAACCCCGAAATCGCTTCGTTGCAGCCGATGTTGGCGTGGTGCATGAGGTGAAAGCCATAGAGGAGACGCCAGAAGGCACCGAGCCTCGGATGCTCCGTGGCGTTCTTCCACCACTCGTACGGCCAGTGATCGATCGCGTGAAGGATCTTCGTACAGAGTAAGCGACCAGGCGATGGCCGCATAGCCCCCAAGCAAGATGGGCAGCCTGGGCAGGATGATCTGAAGGACGGCCAGAAGCGGCGTGAACAGCACCCAGAACGCGACCAGGGAATAGACGGGAAAATCCGAATCGGGATACTGCTCTTCGCGGGTGATCGGATACTCATTCAGGACCACCCGGTCCGAGCCGGTTCCGACCGGCCGGAGACGAATGGGTGTCAGGCTGTGATGATGGCGATGCCCCTCGCGAATCGTTGCAACCACCAGACGGTCACGCCATGAAGGACATAGCGATGGAAGAACCATTCGAAGAAAGCGAGGAACAGGTGCATCCCGAGAAAGACCACGCTGAAAGCCCAGAATCCTCCGGCCACGTTCATCGCCCATAGTTTCGGGAAGAGCGCTTTCAGGGCGAAGAAGAGAAGGGTGAGCTGGATTGCGACGAGAGATGCGAAGCGGGCGATGGAAAACCGTTTACGGGGCTTGACCAGGCAGCCACTCCTTGTGCGCGATCATCCAATGGTGCGGTTTCCCAGACCGATGAGTCCTGGTAACCGGGATCGATGGTGTCACCGGCGCTCGCCGAGACTCCTCCGAATCTAGCGAAATCGGAGTCCTGGAGCGAGGGCGCCGGGACGGGCGTAGAGTCGCCAGCACGCGTGAGAGTTCCTGTCCTCACCGACCTCGGCATGATTTACTTCCTCGGAGTAACAGGGCTGCGGCCACCATCGGTCCGCAGGAGGCATGCCGACGTCCGAAATCGATTCGCTCACCCGCTCGAGGCGGCTCGCGCCCTTGTGCGCGATCGTGACATTCTTTCTCCTCGCGCCGTCGCGCCTGCCCGCTCAGCCGCCGGCCGCCCCGGCCACGGCGACCGTGCGCGGCCGGGTCACCGATGCCCAGTCGGGGAGCCCATTAGCCAGGTCGACGTCGTCCTCCTGCCCATCGGCCCACGGGCCTACACGGCGGACGACGGTCGGTTCGTGCTGGACCATGTGGCTGCGGGCCGTTGCACCCTCACCGTCACCCGCATGGGCTACGCGCCGCTACGCCGAGAGCTGACGATCGCCGAGGGCGTGGACACCACGCTCGAGCTGCGCCTCACACGGAGCGCGCTGCCGCTCGATGAGGTCACCGTGACGCCCGGCAGCTTCTCGTTCATGGGCCGGGGCACCGGCACGCGCCAGACCATGTCCCGCGAAGACGTCCAGTCGGTGCCGCAGATCGGCAACGACATCTTTCGAGCGGTGAATCGACTGCCCGGTCTGGCGTCGAACGACTACTCCGCACACTTCGGCATCCGCGGCGGCCGCCACGACGAGACCCTGATCACGCTCGACGGGCTCGAGCTCTACGAGCCCCTACCACATCAAGGACTTCAACGAGGGCGCCATCAGCATCATCGACGCGCAGACCATCGACGGCGTCGAGCTGATGACGGGCGGATTCCCGGCGCGATACGGCAACAAGCGCAGCGGAGTGTTCGGCATCACTTCGCGCACGCCGGATGCGAGTCGCACCGGCATCGACGTGAGCACGAGCTTCATGAACTCGAGCGCCATGGCGCAAGGGCCCTTCTCGAACGGCAAGGGTTCCTGGCTCGGGTTCGGCCGCGCCGGCTACATGGGCCCCATGTTCCATCTCATCGACCAGGCCGACCTGCCCCAGCCCAACTACGAGGACGTGTTCGCGAAGCTCAGCTATCGGCTGTCGGACCAGCAGGGGCTTTCACCGAGGCGCTGCACGCGGGGGATCGCTACAAGTACGAGGTCTCCGGGACCACCGGCTTCGAGGACTCGATCCTCACGAGCGAGGTCGCGAACAACGAATACCAGAACAGCTACGTATGGGCGACGCTCAAGTCCGCCTTCAGCCCGCGGACCACCGTGACCACCTTGCTCTCGGGCGGGATCGTCAAGCGGTCGCGGGACGGTTTCGAACGCAACGTGCTGCTGACGGCGCCGTACTACGCCGTCCGCAACGAGCGCACCTTCCGAACGTACGGGGCCCTTCAAGATTGGTCGCTCAGCCTCTCCGAGCGGAACCTCCTGAGCTTCGGCGTGGACTTCCGCGAGCAATACAACCGGGACACGTCCCAGAGCATCGTGTACCAGGATCCGACGATCCGGAACAGCCCGACCCGGGCGAGTTCCCGATCGTCAAGAACTCCCACATCGAGAAGACCGGCTCGCGGCTCGCGTTCTACCTCTCCGATCGCTGGCGCGTCACAACCCCGCTGGTGATCGAAGCGGGCGCGCGCTACGACCGCGCGACGTGGACGGGTGATGAGGACGTGAGCCCCCGTGTCAGCGCCGCGCTGGACCTGGGCCGCGGCATGACGGCGCGGGTCGGGTGGGGCCACTACCGGCAGATGCAGGGCATCGACGACGTGTCCACGCTCGACGCGACGCAGATCTACTACCGCTCGGAGCTGTCCGGAGCAGTGGACCGCAGGCCTGGAGCGGATCGGGGCCAAGAACTCGCTCATCCGGGTCGAGGCCTACACCAAGCGCGGCTCGCACCTGCGACCCGTGTTTCGCAACTGGAAGGGCGCCATCGATGTCTTCCCGGAGCCGAACGAGGACCGGATCGAGGTCTTTCCAGAGCGCTCCTCGAGCCAGGGGATCGAGGTCTACTTCGACCGCCCGATCGCGGAGCACGTCACCGCCCGCGCCAGCTATTCCTACGCGATCACCAACGAGGACGTCGTGAAGATGGTGAACGTGAACTCCAACGACCCGCTCCCCTATGATCTCTCCCATCCCTATCCGCAACACCAGAGGCACGCGGCCAACGCCGACCTCACCTACCGGACTCGCCAGTGGTCGCTGAACGGGTCGTTCGCCTACCACAGCGGCTGGCCTTCCACCGAGGAGCAGCTGGTGAGCGTCATCAACGCGAACGGCCAGCCCGAGCTCACGATCCGGCCGATCAAGATCTACGGTAATCGGTTGCCCGACTACCTGCGGCTCGATCTGCGAGCGATGCGTAGCTGGCGAACCGGCTGGGGCTGTTCGGCGCCTCGCTCGAGGTGATCAACGTCACCAACCACACCAACGTCTTCGGCTACGACTACTTCCGTGCGAAGGGCGCGGCGGGACAGATCACGCTCGAGCGCGACAACGAGACCTGGTTCAGCATCTTCCCCAACCTGGGCGTGACCTGGAGCACGAGCTTCTAAGGTGGCGACGGCGTCATGGCGGTGGTGTTGGCGCCGCGTCATTTCCCGAGATCTCAGATCCCCGCCGCGTTTGCCCCGCGCTCGGACGGCGTCCAGAATGATGCCCGAGCCCGTCACCTCGGGGCCGCATGGAGTGTTCCGTCAGGAATGAAGAGTCGGTCGAAGACCCGCACCGTCCGCCACCGTGAATTGCAGCGCAGCGCGCCGATCACCCGCGCGCGCCGCCGGGCGATCCCCGTGGTGGTATCCGTCGAGCCGCTTCGGGGCACGTCTTGCGGCTGGGCTTCGACGACGGATGCGAGGGAATATCAATGTGGCCGCGGTGATTGATCGTTTCGTGGCGTGTTCGCGCCCCTGAGCCGGACGAGCTACTTCCGCCGGGTTCGCTTGGACCCGAACTCGGCACGGTCTGCTGGCCCAACGGCGCCGACATTGCCCCCGAGACGCTGAGGGAGGCGCTCACCGATGTGACGCGCGAGAAGCGAGTGCGCGGACCCTCCGAAACCCCCGCTCGACCCGCCCCCGGCACGAATGGCTCCATGCCAGAGATCTGTCGGTTCTTCGGTGTCGTGATCCAGATGTATTTCAGCGAGAAGCACTCCCCGCACTTCCATGTCCGTTACGGGGGAAACGGGCGTCCATCGACATTGGAACGCTTGGAATCTCCTCCGGCAGTCTGCCACCGCGGGTGCTGGGCTTCGTGACGGAGTGGGCAGCCCTCCACGGTCGCGAGCTGATGGACAACTGGGAGCGCGCCCGTCGCGGACAGAAGTTGCGCCCGATCGCCCCACTGGAGTAGGACGCGTTAGTCAGTGTCTCGTGGGCCGCGATCAGCGTCACCGCGGGAACAGCATCCCCCGCAACCGAACCACGTCGGTCTTCGACTCGTGACGCGGTCGCGCGGGATGCGACGGATCGCGTGTAGCTCATCGACCGGGATCGAGCGAGCACCTCGGCGATCTGCCGGCCGAACTCGAGCACCTCGACGAGGGGGAGGGCGCCTTCTCCAGCCGGTGGGCGAGTGTCCCGGCCTCGAGCTGCTCCATCACCAGGTAGTCGGTGCCGTTCTCGCGACCGATGGCGTGGAGCGTGCAGATGGGGATGGTTGAGCTGCGAGATCGCGGGCCTCGCGCTCGAACGCGCACGACCTCGGCGGTGATCGCGAGACGCTGGGCAGCACCTTGACCGCGACGTCGATCGCCCCAGGCGGGATTCGTGCGCGCGGTTCACCTCGCCACTGCCGCCGGCGCCGAGCGCGGAGATGATCTATTAGGGACCGAGCTTGGTTTCCGGGGCGAGCGGCACCGGTGGAATACCGCAATGGTGAGAGAGTGGGGCAATGCGCGTTGGGTGGAAGTCCTGCTGTTGGGTGAATCGCCCCTTGCCAGCGACCAAGGGTCGACTGGCGGAGACCAGAGGGGACTACTCCAGCCAACTGGATTGGGTGCGCCGCGAAGCAGTCGAACCCTTAACCGGAATTAGAATTCGCTCAGTGTGGGCGAAGAGCGACGAGATCAGATGACGGCCCGATGACAGGGCATGGATGCTATTGAGCAGGGCTTTTGGCCGCTCATTATTGCCCGTAGTTTTCGGTCAGTGCGGCTGCGCTACAATTAAAAGACTCTGCACAGTTCCGTGGCTTGGTCGCGAGCTGGGACGAGTGAAGCCCTCCGCGATGCGGTCTGGCACCTGCCGCTGAAGCCTACTCGAAGCACTCCGCGCGTTCCCATGTGAAGGTTGCTCGGCGTTGGGCAGCCGAGGAGAAGCCGATGACTTCCGACTTCCATCGCTCATGGCGCGGCCCGCGCGGCACTCATTGCCGCCTTGGCATGCCCACTGATGTCGACCAGCGCCTGGCCGAGCGGGCGACTCCCACGTGGTCCAAGATTCTTGATCTCATCCCGAACGGGATCGGTCGCGGTTTACGACTCGGTAGCTGATCGGTTCGTATTGGTCGGTCCCACAAAAGAGACGTGGATTCTTCGAGGAGATTCCAGTGGCTGGGCACGCGCCTCAGTGGATCGGGACTCCGCCCCTCGAGCGGCAGCACTTTCGCTGGCTCGATTCTCGGCGCGAGCGCTTCGATTCTATTCGGTGGCCACAATTATGGATTCGGGGGCGGGGCTCACAACGACGTCTGACGTTGTCGCTGGGCGGAACTCCGGAGTTGGTCTCGACTGAACCCCTCCGGCGCCGCGCCGCCGCCGCGGGGACAAGCAGTGTTGATCTACGATCCCGTAGACGATCGCATGATCCTCTACGGTGGTCTTCGACGGCATTACTAGCTCAAATACCTACGGGGACGTCTGGAGCCTGCAGTTCGGAGACAGTCTGCGCTGGATACCGCTCTCGCCAACCGGCAGCCCACCGCTGGCCCGGCATGACCCGTTGGCGATCTATGACGCGAAGCGACGACACATTGTTCTTTTCGGCGGGTCGGGAAACTATGGGGACTACGAGGATTCCTGGGAACTGACTCTAGGAGGTGCTCCGGCATGGAATCCTCTCGTTCCGGATGGCCCCATCCCCGACGGACACACGGCGGGCGATGCGATTTACGACCGTGATCGAGACCGCATGCTTGTGAGCTTCGGCATCGGTACGACCTACCATTCTGATACTCTGGGCGTTCTCGCTGGTCTGGCCCTACGTTTGGACACAACTGCTCCCCGAGACTCCTGCACCAGTCGCCCGGCCTCGCGTGGCCGAAGGCGCTAGACACGCGCCGAGGCCGCGTCATCCTTTTCGGTGGGCAGACAACGATGTCCGTGCTCAATGACACCTGGACGCTATCACTCTCCGATCCTCGGTGGTTCCGCCTCGTGGCCTTACGGAAATCCGCCATCCGGGCGGGTCGGGTCGGCCGCGGTGTTCGATCCGCAAAGACGCCGAATGGTAGCCTTCGGTGGATATGACCTCGGAATTGGAATCCGAAACGACGCGAGCGGGTTTCAGACCATACCGGACTACGCGTGGTCGACCACGGCACCGACGGGAATCTCTCCTCCCCACGTTCGGGGCACACAAGCATCTATGATCCTGCAGCGGACCGAGCCCTGATCTTCGGCGGCTGACAGACGGTGCCTATTACAACGATCTCTGGTCACTTTCATTGGGTGAGCGATGTCGTGGAGTTCACTAGCGGTCGCGGAGTGCTTCCGCCACCTCGACAGGGTCAGGCTGTCGCGCGCGATCCTTTACGGCAGCGCATGCTAGTCATCGGAGGATCAACGCCCTTCGGTCGGACCCTCAACGATGTCTGGTCTATGTCGATGACGACTGCTCCCTACATGGTCTCAGGTGGTGGCCGATGGCACTCCACCCGGTCCTCGAGCATGGGCCTCCGCTATCTACGACCCCGTTCGCGCGATCGCGTCCTCGTGTACGGTGGCCTGGATCTGCTGGACCAGGAAGTCTGCGTGCTTTCCCTCGCTGGATCGCCTACCTGAGTCAGCCTCGGTGAGCGGCGTCAAACCTCCGGCGCGCGGCCGCCACACGGCCATCTATGATCCCGTGAGGGATGCCATGGTCGTGTACGGAGGGACGAGCAGCGAGGCCAACCCACCCTGACGCTTTCGCTTTCGGGGTGCCACACGTGGTTCAATCGACCGGTACAGGAACGAATCCGGTACCGAGGCAATGGCAAGCAGCGGTCTATGACGCGCGCTTGATCGCATGCTGATGTTTGGCGGTTCGGGCGGGGATCGGATATACCGACGAGACATGGGAACTCACTTGGGGCCAGCCAATCTTCCCCGCCATCGGCAGCCCGGGATGGTTGAAAGCCGAGCCCAACCAAGTCGTCACGATCAGCTATTCAATTTCGCACGGTGCTGAGTCGCCGCGTGCCGTCGAGTGGAGCCTGCATGGAAACCGAAGCTGGCCTGGGCTCCCGCGCAGCGGTGTTTCGCTCATCCGCCCGCAAGGTGATTCTGTCACGGTCGAATTCGCCGTACCCGATACAGCGGTAGTCGGTACTTCGACTCTGACCTTTGACGCTCAGGTCTCCTGGAGCAGAGGGCAATCGGACCACATCTGGATTGATCCTCGACGTGAGCGCCCCGACTCCGACCCCGGTACTGGCATCGCCGCTCCATGTCCGGTGTACACCCGAGGGCGTAGAAGTAACCTGGCAATGGCAGACAGGGACGGCATATAAGGATCGAGCGATGCGAACCCGGCACGGGGTGGCTCGTGCAGACAGAGCTAAATGTTGACCCCGCGGGAGACGCGCGAGCTGGATCGATCGCAATGCCCGGGCTGGTGCGAGATACGGCTACCGCCTCGAGCTGAGTGCTTCCGGGCGCAGCGAGACGACACCGACGGAGTGGATCGACATTCCGGCGCCTCCCACGTTATCGCTGGAGGCATTGAGGCCCAACCCTGTCAATCGCGAGGTCGACGTCTCCTTTTCCCTTCCCATGGCCGGTTCCGCAACGATTGGGTTGATCGACATATTAGGTCGCACGGTAGCAGAGCATTCTTTACCAACGCTCGCGCCGGCGCTCAAACAATTCGTCTGGAATGGGCCGGCAGCGTTCCTGCAGGGATCTATTTTGTCCGACTGAGCCAGAAGAGCCTGGTGAGGATGCAAAGAGTCTGCATCCTCCGATGAGTTCGTTGCCAGCCTACGCATGCTGAACAGCTTCCAGCCAGGCGTGAATAGTCGAAGGCAGCAGGGAGCGCGGGTCGCGCGCCATGTGACGCACCGCGCGTAGCTCGTCGACCGGGATCGGATCGCGCGCCCGCGCACCCGCTCGATGTCCGGCGCGGTCGACGGTCGGTCATCTCGACGCACAGCACCGCATGTTGCCCGCGCGAGGGATCGAGCGCTCCAAAATACGCGGCACGGCTCACGTCCGGCAGCTCGCACGCGCGCAGCTCGGCCGGCCCGCTCCACCACACGCGTCCTCGCGATCGACGCGCTGCTTCACGCGGCCCATCAGCCAGAGCTCGACCCTCGGCATCGAGCCACCCACCGTCGCCGGTGCGATGCCATGACGCGATCGCCCTCGCGGATCTTGTTGCGGCGCTCGGCCTCGGGGTCGTTCCAGTAGCCACCGAGCACGTGGGCGCCGCTTCACCCGCACCTCGCCGACCTCGCCGCGCGCGACCTCCCACTGCGCCAGAGCGCTCCGACTCGAGCCCAGGGGATCGTCGCACGCCCGGGATGATGCGCAGCTCGGTCTGGGGCACGGGGCGTCCGGCGCAGATGCCGTCGGGCGCGGGACGGCCGGCGACGCTCGCCATCGCAGCCAGCATCTCGCGCACCCGAATCGACGTCGATCAGCTCGGCCTCGCTGCTACCGTAGACGAGGCCTCGCAGGCGAAGGCCTTGGGATCGGGCGAGCAATCGCGCGAATGGGGTAGCACCTTTCCGGTCTAGCGAAGGCGCGGTCGACTTCCTTCCTCAAACCTGCGCGGCTAGAACAGCGTCATCTTTCGACTGATCGAGTTCTCGCCGGTGATGAGCCGGTAGAAGTAGAGCCCGGCTCTCAAACGGCGCCCGCGCTCGTCGGTGCCGTTCCACTCGATCACGTATGAGCCGGGGTCGTGCATTCCAGCCACCAGCGTCACGATTCGCTGGCCCGAGGCGCTGTAGACCGCGACGGGAGCAGTTGGTGCGTTTCGGAATGGCGTACTGGATGGTCGTGGTCGCAGCCACCGGATTGGGAAAGTTCTGCTGGAGCGCCAGACGCGCGATCGTGACTGGCGCTCGGCAGGACACGCACGGTGACCGCCACCTGTCGCGTGTCGGTGTGCCCGTCGACCGTGAGGGCGTAGTCCCGCTTGGCCGGCTTCCGCCGGCGGCTGACCGCGGTGGGCTCCCTTCACCCTCGGTTTGACGGGACTGGCGGCGCGGACGCTGTCCGGCGGGACCGGCTCGGGACGCGCCGAGGACAGTAAGACGACCAGCACGCAGCCGATGAGGGCTCGCGAGCGCCTCACCTCCGCATCACCGCGTGCGCGCGGTAGAGACGTGCGTAGATCTGGGTCTGAACCGGTTGATCCGTGACGGACGCCGCGATCACGCACATCGCATGTTGCCGCCGCGCGGGGCCTTCTTCGTCATGGTGACGGTGCCGGTGATGGCGCGCTCCTCGCCGGGCTCGAGAGTCAGGGTGCCGGGTTCGATCTTGATCTCCCCTTCGTTCGAGAGCTCCCGCTCACCGGCCTGCAGCGTGGCGCTGGCGCTCGCGGCGCTCATCGCTCGCAGGGCGACGACCACCGTGTGGTCGGACGTGTTGCGGATCATGAATGGCCCGGAAGCACACTCCTCGAGGCGATAGGTGCGACCCGGGAGAGCTTTCCCATCGCGAGCTCCGCCGGTCGCAGCGACACCGAGAGATCACCCTGGAGTTGTTCGCTGGAATCCGAATCCGTGGCGGTGGAGCGATCGAGAAGATGATCCGGCTCTTCCAGTCCATAGGCCAGCATGTCTCTCGTCCCCACGCGGGAGCGTGTGGGTCCAGAAGAAGACCTGGAACTTGCGCCCGAGGAGGCGAGGATCGTTAGGGATGTCGAGCCGCATTTCCGCGGCGCGCATTTCGCCGACCGGAAGCTCGAGCGTCTCCGGCCACGCACTGGCCCAGCGCACGTCCGGAAGCGGCTCCGCGCCGTTTCGGAAGCTCGGAAGAGTCCGGCACCAGCGGCTCGATCCCGCACGAACGCCGACCGATGTGGTCGGTGTTGGTCACGGCCAGCGGCACGTTGGCGAGGGTGGTGAGCGAGATAGGACGCTCCGATCCGCAAGTTGTCGATCACCACTTCGCCGACCGAGCAGCGCAGGCCTCCGGCCGCGGCCGGGCCCGCGATGCAGGCCAGGGTCACGAGGACCGCCTGTGCTATGAACGAGCCTCATGCCGTGAACGGTTCTCATGGTTATCCGGCCGCCGCGGTGACGGTCACGGTGATTGCCTGCTGCGTCGACACCGCGGTGGAGGGTCGGCGCGTTGAAGCGGAACCACAACGCGCGCGTGCTCGCGGCCGGGATCGACAGACCGGTCTGGGTGCCGGCGAACTTGGTGGCCGAGCTGGCCGTCGAGGTGGTGGAGAGCGCGTGATTGGCGTAGGGTGAAGCTGATGGCCGTGGGCCGCCGCGCTGAACTGGGCCAGCAGAGCGTACTGTTCGGCCACTGCCGGCGCCGCTTGTACCGCCGTCCAGCCCGCCGGATTGGTCACCGAGAGTGAGACGGTCGCGGTCACTGTTGCCGTCATTGGTCACGGTCGAAGCCGAGGACGACACCGTCTGGCTTCCCGCGACCACGGTTCCGAAGCGCGATCGGCCCGGTCGCCGCCACGCTTCAGATCCTGGATGGTGACGGTGACCGAGATGGTGGCCGGGTTGGCGGCGAGGGCCATGTCGACCGCTCCGAACGTCAACAACGCCGCGGTGAGCGATGCGAGTATTCCGATTCCGTTCCTGCGCACAAGGGCTCCTTCCTGTGGGTTCCGTGCCGCGCGTTCGCAAAGGTTCTGCGTTCGCGACAATTCGACCCCGATGTCATTGCACGGGTCCGAGGGGGGTTCGGAACCGTAACGCTCCAGGCTCGTCCTCCTCCGCTGCGGATGCTGCCGCTGATCGCGAGGGCCCGTGGGCGCCCACGAAAACGGTTTCATCTCCGCCTCACTATCGACAGCACGACCGCATCTTGAGAGGTGCAATTCCCCTTTTTGCACTTTATCGGATGAGGCGCGCGCCAGATCTCGCGAAGGCGCGCCGGTCGATACAGGGATCGTGATGCGTTCCGCGCGGACGACACGGCATCGTCGGGAGGGCGAAATCGTTTCGTTACTGTGCGGTCACGGTGAGTGTGGAGGAGTACTGATTGAGTGACGCGGTCGAGGTCGGGGTTTGAATCCGGAGGTAGAGGCGTCACCGTTCCGCTCGCGGCGAGGCCGGAGGCGATCGTGAAGTTGGTCGCATAGGCCGCGATGTCGGTCCATGGCCCGCTGGGGCCGGAAGCGGTGGACCACTGGGCCCGCGCCTGGTTCGCCCCGTTCGAGCCGGTCGACAGCGTCCAGGTGTTGGCCCCGGCGGTGAGGGTCGAGATCCCGGCGACGACGGTTTCGGTCTCGGTGCCGTCGTTGGCGATCACACGCTCGACTGCGCCGCGAGCCAGGTGTTGAGTGGCTGCGTCGAAGCGAACGTGCTGCCGTTGGACGACACGCTCAGCACGTTCCCGATCTGGAACACACCGACGGCGGACTGAGCGGTGATCTGGGTCAGTGGTGGCGGTCCGTGTCCCGATCGTCGTGGGACGACCGAGCCGACTCCGCTCCAGCGGCGGACGCGATGAAGTTGGCGGCTGAAAGGCACCCGGCGTCCACGTCGCCGAAGCGACAGAGCGCGAACGCGTGGTGCTGTGGGCGGTGAACGTCGGCCCGCCGCTCGAGGTCATCGTCCAGTAACGGTTGACGCTCTTCGAAGGATTGACGTCGGACGAAGCGATGCTCGCGTGATCGCCTCGAGGTCGTGCTGCACACCAGGTCGCCCGCCACGGACACGCTGGCGAAGACGACGGTGAGCGGAGTGTAGCTGGCGCCGCGCCGATCTCGTACGTCCGCGACACGTTCGAACCCGTCGCCACGTTCTTCCTGAAGTTCCAACCACGTGCCCACTGGTGCGCGACACCGAGCCGGTCGAGGCCAGGAACATAGTGCTGGCGCCGGTCGCTGATGTTGCCGCGCTGGTGAAGGTGAGAGCGTTCCGCCGGCCGTGGTGCTGGTGCTCAACGACAGACCGTTCGAGTTGTTGAGCCCCAGCGCTGTTGAACGTGGTCGCGGTGGCGCCGAGATCGTCTGCGCGCCGAAGATCCGTTGAACGTGAAGCTGCTGGTGGCGGCGGTGAACGTGCCGTCGTTCACGAAGTTGCCGCCTATGGAGTGCGCGAACGACGCGGCGCCGAGCTGCAACCGCTGCCGATGTTGAAGCCGCCGCTCACCGTGAGCGCCGGGCCGCCGTGGCCGAGGCGTGCCCGACATGGTGAAGTTGCCGGCGATGGCGACCGCCGTCCGCGGGCATCGTCTTGGTGCCGCTCGTGCTCAGCTTGAGGTGGCCGTAATCCTCGTCGGTCACGGTCTGATTCGCACCGTAGTAGTCGACCGTGCTCGTCGCCCCGAGCGTGTGGGTCGTGTAGTTGGACGGGAACGAGTTCGTGCCACCGATCCTGAGCGTGGCGCCGTTCGAGACGGTGGGCTTCCGCCCACGGCGGACCGATTCATGGTGAACGACGACAGATCGAGCGTCCCGGCGGTGACGGTGAGGTTGCCATTGGTGAGCGTCTGATTCTGGCCAGGGTGGCGGTGCCCGGAGGTCTTGTTGATCGTGACGTTGCGGAAGGTCGTGCTCGACGCTCCACCGATCGCTTGAGCTCCGGTGCCGTTGAAGGTGACCGTGGTCGCGGTGCCGATGAGCGTGGCCGTGCCGTTGATCGTCCAGCTCGCCACGGACGCCGATCGCGGCCGCGAGGTTGGCGCTGAAAGTCGGTGGTGATGCCCGCGTCCACAGAGCACATTGAAGAATTGGTTGGTTCCGGGCGCACTTGAAGGCGTTGCCTCCGCCGCTTCCGGCGAACTCGATGGTCCCCTGCCGTCGCGGCGAAGGTCCCGCTGTTTCTGAAGTCGTGATACTCCTTGAACGTGCCGCCCGACTGGTTGCAGACGCCGCCCGGTGAACCTGAGCTCGTGGTGAAGTCCCTGGTATCGATGGAGCCGCCGGAAAGTGTGATCGTGCCGCCGGCGAGATACCACGATGGAGCCGATCGGAATCGTCCCGATGGCGCTGGCCATGTGAATGACGCCCGAGCCCGAGACGTTGACGTTGCCGCCGCTGTTGACCGTCATCGTCACCGAGAGCTGAGCCAGGTGCCGCCGGTCTCGTTGACGAGTGCCGGTGATGGACACGGCGCCGAGGGTCGTCTTGATCGTTCCACCCGATTGGGTCACCGAACCGGCGTTGACGGAGAAGTTCCGGCCACGGTCAGCGTCTGGGCCGACACCGTCACGGTGGGTGGGGTGCCGGCGCCGATCGCCAGCGTCAGTGTCTTGGCGTTGGCGCTTGCGGTGCTGACCACGGGGTAGCGGCCGCTGGCGACGTTCGCGGGAATCGTGACGTCGTCGCCGATTCCCGGACGGTGTTCCGAGCTCCAGTTGCCCCCGTGTTCCAGTCGGTCGAGACCGAGCCGTTCCAGGTCACGGCCGCGTCGGTGAACGTCGTCTGCGCCCGCCTTCCCCGACGTCCCGCCGGTCGCCGTCACACGGAACTTCACGCCGAGGTCGTAGCGGGCGGGCGCGAACTCGGTGTTGATGATCCGACCCGCCGCATCCGCGGTCGAGGTGAGCCGGTCGTCGCCATGCACGAACGGATCGCGGTGCAGGACGATCGTCACCGTCTCGCCGGGCACCCATCCCTCACCGGTGAAGGTGACCACCGTGTGGCCAGGGGGATAATCGAGCTTGTCGGTACGGAGGGTCGCTGGATACCGCGGATCCGTGGCGAGGACCAGCGAAATCAGAAGTATCCACATGGATCCGCTGCCAGCCCTCCGGTTCGACACGCTCGGGCCGGAACGTGCCCTGGGCTTCCCAGGACCCGACCGTGCGTGCGCTTTGCACGGGGTTTCGACACCTCGACCGAGCGAGTTCACCGACATCGCTCGCGGCTCTCACTCGTCGATGAAGGTGAGGGCACTCCGTGTCGATCACGAAGGTCCACGACCCATGGGGCACGTTGGTGAAGGGAACCATGGAGGTAGACGGAGGATGAGACTGGGACGAGGCCCGGCCATGGCTTTCCTCCTCGGCGCGGCCGTCGGGATCGTGGCGATCTATCCGATCGGATTGCCCCCGCCGCTCACGACGTTCCTCATGTGCCTGTGCCCGGGGTACTGGGTCGAGATTCCGCTTCTCCTACTCATCGCTTCAATGCGTTTGGGCCTCGGGGCCACCTTGTTGGCCGCGCTGGCGTCGACCGCCTTGATCAACGGCGAATTGCACGCCCTGTGCTGGCATCTCGGCCGGAACGCCAGGATGGGAAGCGCGCGGCGCAGGGCGCCCTGATCGTGGGCGGAGGGTCTGGTTCTTGGTGTGCGCTCGGAACACGAGCGAGATCTGGAAGCCTCGACCGCCGCCCGCACCCGTTGACTTCGCATCGACGCTCACCGGTCGCTGGCAAGGCGTCGCTCGCGGCGAGGCGGGTGACGCGCCCGTCATTCCTGATCTGCCACCCACGGACCGACGGGACCCTCGACGGACTGTATTACTCGAACGGTGAGCTGATCGGACCGATCGAGGCGGGAACCCTATGCGCGGGGACTCGATCCATCCAAGACGCCCGCCTTCCAGAATTATGGCCGCCACGTTGGCTCGAAGATGACGCTCGAGCGGAGGGAAGGCCGCTGGAGCGCGCGCACGAACCTCGAGTTCGTGGACGCGGAACGGCGAGGGTGCCCTGGATCGTCCAGAAGTACTGATCGAGCCGTTAGCGTCACCGCCCCGCGGGAACACCATCCCCCGTAACCGATCCACGTCGGTCTTCGACTCGTGACGTGGGTCGACGCGCGGATGTGACGCACCGCGTGCAGCTCATCGACCGGATCGGATCGAGCGCCGCGCGCACCCGCTCGATGTCCGGCGCGGTCGACGGTCCACCCGTCATCTCGACGCGACAGCACCGCACGTTGCCCGCGCGAGGGATCGAGTCGCCCCGAAATACGCGGCATGGCTCACGCCCGGCAGCTCGCACGCGCGCGCAGCTCGGCCGGGCCGCTCCACCACACCCGTCCCTCGCGCTCGAGGCGCTCGCTTCACACCGTCCCATCAGCCACAGCCGACCCTCGGCGTCGAGCCGCGCGCCGTCGCCGGTGCGATGCCACACGGCGATCGCCCTCGCGAACTCTTGTTGCGACGCTCGGACTCGGGGTCGTTCCAGTAGCCGGCGAGGACGTGGGCGCCGCTCACCACCATCTCGCCGACCTCGCCGCGCGCGACGACCCATTCGGCGAGGCCCGACGGCCCGAGCGCACATCGGATCGTCGCACGCACGGATGATGCGCAGCTCGATCTGGAGCACCGGGCGTCCCGCGCAGATGCCGTCGGGCGCGGGGCGGCCGGCGACGCTCGCCATCGCGGCCAGCATCTCGCGCACCGCGATCGACGCGATCGGCTCAGCCTCGCTGCTGCCGTAGGCGACGACGTGGGCCTCGCCGGTGAAGGCCTTGGGATCGGCGAGCAGTCGCGCGAGCGGTGGGAGCACGGGGGCGCCGCCGGTGAACAGGTTGCGCACCCGGAGTGGCCGGCCGTGGTCGCGACACCAGCGCAGGGAGCCGCTGGTAGAAGGCGGGGGAGCCGCTGGCGGTGGTGACGTGCTCGAATCGATCTGGCGGACGATCGTCTCCGGGACGGATCTCGGCGGGCCGCCGCGGTCGAAGTCCGGGATCACGCTGGTGACGCCGCACGGCGAGATCGTTATGAGCACGAACACGGGCAGCGTCGGCGGTAGTCGACGTCGCTCTCGGTCAGGCCGAGATGCTCGGCCAGCACCTCGTGCTGCGCCCACCAGGAACCCGTGCAGGATCGCGCGGCGGCCTTGATGGCGCCGGTGCTGCCGGTGGTGAAGGTGACGAGTGCCACGTCGTCGTTCGCGACGGCGGCGGGAGAGGAGGCGCTCGCGGCGGGCGAGCCGGCGAGATCGAGCCAGCGTCGCGTGATCGTGATCGAGATCGGGATCCGTCGCAGCGCGCCGCGGGTGAGGCGCAGGAGCTGCGGCGCGCCGGGTGCCGATGAAGGCGCGCGGCTGGGCCTGCGGCGACAGCGGAGCCCGAGCCGCTCGCGTCCGGCCCATGCGTCCACAGAACACGGCGGTGGCGCCGACGTGGAGGCAGGCGAGCAGCACGAGATAGAGGTCGTCGATCGACATCGGAACGAACAGGACGACGCGATCGCCGGGGGCCGATGCCGCGGTCGCTCAGCGCCGCGGCGATCGACGCGACCTGGCGCGGCAGCTCGCCGAAGGTGATCCGGCGCGACCGGCCTCCCCGGTCATGGACGATCGCCGTCCGATCGATGGCGGGCGGCGCGCTCGACCAGCCGCGCGGCGATGTTCGGGTTCACGGGGTCCATTGGTAGAGGGCGTAGCGTCGGAAGATCTCGCTCGACGGCGCGCCGACATGCGCATCGAGAAGCCGGCGACGTGCATCAGGGCGTGGACGACCTCACGGTAGCCGCGATCATGGGCCAGCGCGCGGATCCGGTCGAGCAGGTGCTGGCCGAGCCCCTTCCCGCGCGCGTCCGGTCGTGCGGCGACGGTCTTGACCACGATGCGCGTCGGTCGCCCGTCCGTAGCACTCAGCGGATCGGGGTACGCGAGATGGTAGGCCACGAGCCGGCCGCCCCTGATCGTGGCGCGAGCAGGACGAAGTCGGGATCGAGGAGCGGACGCAGGCGCTGGTTGGAGAGCCGGAACGCCTCGAAGTCGGTCGGCGTGGTAGTAGGGTTGTCCGCGAAGGCCTCGAGGCTCATCTCGAACAGCGCGCCAGCTCGTCGTCGAAGCGCCCGAGGTCGAGCAGCGAGCGGATCGCGACGCCTTGGAAGGCCGGCGCCGCTCCCGGCGCTCGGCGGCGGCGCGACCTCGCCGACGCGACGGTCGGCGCGGCCTCGCAACGCGCCGCCACCGTGAACCCGGCGACCTCGAAGTGCTCGGGATAGTCGAACGGATCAGCGCGGCTCGCCGAGGAACAGGCGGTGGGCGAACGCGGGGTCGCCGGGTGCGGCGGGCAGCGCCAGGCGATAGCGCGCCCACGTGCTGCCGGTTCATCGGTCCGAGCACGCGCGTCACACTGGCGGCAGCGAGCGCGTCGCGGGCTTCGAGCAGCAGCGCGATGCCGGCCTCCGGAACGAAGCTCTCGTAGTGACCGATCAGCCCGGAGCGTCCGGGGGCGCCGTTCAGGTCGGCGACGATCTGCGTGGTACAGCGCGCGACCGCCTCGCCGCCGCGCCGGCACAGCACGCACATCGCCTCTGCGTGTCCACCGGCTCGCGCGATCCGTCGCCGTAGACGCGCTCGCGCACGCGATCGAAGGCCGCGTCGTCGCCGGCGCCGGGTGCGAAGCGCTCGAACGACCCGGTCACGGCAGGCTCGCTTCCCGGCGCCGCCGCGCCGAGCCAGCCTCAGGTGGAGCGGCGTGACGATCAGCGTCGCGGCGAGTACGCAGATCCCGATCAGTCGCAGGTCCCAGAGGCTGCCCGGCGGGCGCGGGATCCATCGCCGCGCGCCGAGGTAGAGCGCGAAGCCGCCGAGCCCGATCGCGATCGCGACCGCGAGCGTCTCCGATCTCGAGCGGACGAACGATCGTCCACAGTCCGAGCGGGACCACCGCCAGGATTCCGATCGCCGCCGCGACCAGCGCGCGCTGGAGCGCGGGACGCCGGCGCACGCGCGGCAGCGCCGCGAGCGCCCGGTAGGCGAGGATCGCGACCGGCGCGGCCAGCGCGCCGACGAAGGGTCCGCCGAACGGATGCGCGGTGACGAGCCGATACGAGAACCGCGGAGCCGTGGCCAGGGTGTTGTCGGCGAAGATCACGAGCATCGCGACGATGCTGGCGGTAGAAGATCGCGCGCACCTGGTAGCCGCCGCGCGGCAGGCGATGGGCGCGGCTCATCGCCGCGTCGAGGGCGATGAACGCGGCCAGCGCCAGCGCGGGCGCCACGACCCACGTCGGCTCCGCCGAGGCTGAACGCGCCGTAGAGCACGAGGTGCGCGGCCACCGCGCCGCTGAAGGTCGAGGAATCCGGTGCGCCGGGCCAGCAGCAGCATGAGCGCCAGGATCAGGAGCTGCGGCGAGCTGGAGCCCCGTGCCTCGATCGGCTTCGGCGCGAGCTTGTGGAGCAGGTAGAAGGTGGCGAGCGGCAGCACGAGGTTGTCGACGCCGCCGAGGCTGATCGCCTCGAACGAGGTGACGAGCAGCGCGAGTCTGGAACGCGACGATCACGCTGGTGCCGCGATCGATCGGCGTGCCGAGCAGGAGCGCGCAGGTGCGCGCCGAGAAAGGCGGCGAGGAAGAACACCGCCGAGCCCTCGAGCGTCTTGCGGTCGGTCTCGACCCGATAGCCGAGCCGGCCGTACTGCGTGCCCAGCACCGCCGCGAGCGCGTCCGCGATCACCAGCATGAACAGCGAGATCATGTAGTAGACCGGCTCGTGACGCGCGACGACGAAGAGTCAGGTAGACGGCGATCGGGAAGTAGAGCTCGCCGCGCGAGAACCGCTCGACGCGGTGGAGGCTCGTGAGCAGTCCGAGCTTGCTGGCGAACCGCAGTCCGAGGATCGAGCAGCGCCGAGCGCGAGCACGGTCCAGTGGGAGCGGAACACCCACGGCAGCACGAGCGCACGATCACGCCGCCGCCGACGTGGACGAGCTTGCGCGTCCACTCCGCGGGAGGATCGCGCGATCCGCGTCCACAGCTCGGCGATCAGCGAACACGGCGACGTAGGCCGCCGCCATCGGCACGCGCGCGCGATCTCGCCGCCGCCGCGGTGCCCGCGGGCGGCAGCGCGCCGATCAGATCGGCAGCGGTCACGCGAGCCTCCGCGCGCAGCACTTCGTCGACGCGCAGGCGCTGTGTAGAACCACGCGCGGTCGCGCCGATGGAGCGCCCAGCGACAGCCTCGATCATCGGGCGAACCCGGCGACTTCGAGTTCGGGCAGCCGCGCGGCGCCAGCATGTTCCAGTAGACCAGCCGCGCGCCCGGCTGCGCGCGGTCGAGCAGCGCCGCGTAGACAGCGCGTCGTGCTCGGCGTCGGCTCATGTACTCGAAGATGTCGGAGAGGTTGAACCCGTCGAAGCGGCCGCTCCCGGCGGTCTCGATCGGCGCCCGCGCCGAGGCGCAGCCGGTCGAGCCGCGCGCGGATGGTGGCGAGGTGCTCGGGTCGCAGGTAGCGCGGGAGCGCCCCGGGCGCGAAGTTGCCGGTCGACGATGTAGGCGACGTAGGGATTGCGCTCAGCCGGCAGCTCGGTCAGCGCCTAGCGCGAGCGCTCGAGGATGCGCGTCCGCCGACCGGGCCGTCGACGTGGGCGAAGAACTGCCGGATCGCGGCCGAGCCGCCCCATCACCGCAGCGGCTGAAGAACACGCGTGAACAGCCCGCGCCAGCGCCAGGTGTCCCAGCGCTCGGCGTAGAAGGTGCGCTGCTCCGCGATCGAGCGCGGCGCGAGCGAGCTCGTCGACGCGTCGTCGCGAGTGGACCAGCGGCAGCACGCAGCGGCGGAAGCGCGCGCAAGTAGCGCTCGAACTTCCCGGCGTGGACGACGCCCGTCGCGATCTCGCTCGGTGTGCGCGTCCCAGAACGCCGCGACTGTCGGGCGGCAGCGTCGGAGCGCAGCGCGCGATAGATCACGTCGCGATCGTCGCGCGGCGCGACGCCGAGGAACGCCGAGCAGCTCGGCGTCGTCGAGCCGCCGGAACGCGGCGATGCGCAGCTCGACGCAGGCGATGCTGCGCCGGGCTCAGGTCCACCGCGACCACCTCGGCCGAGGTCGAGCGTGAGCAGCGCCAGCGCGTTGTCGCCGGCCGAGGCGATCGAGAGCAGCGCGGCCGCCGCGTGCGACGCGGCGAGCGCCTCGCACAGCACGTCGGCGTCCTCCCACACGCTGCGCGTAGCGGACGAAGTCGAACGCCGCGCGCTCGCCGATCGATCCGGACGGCTCTCCGTCACGCTCCGACGCGCACTCGGCCGCACCACGCCCGGTGGTGCCGTCCATCTCGACCTCTCTCGCCGTCGACGCAGCGTGTCGAGCAGGCCCGGCGATCCCGACCACGCACGGCAGTCCCATCTCGCGCGCGACGATCGCCGAGTGGCTGAGCAGGCTGCCGCGCTGCGACCAGCAGGCCGGCGCGCGGCGGGGAAGAGCAGCGTCCAGCCGGGATCGGTGCGCTCGGCCACCAGGATGCGTCCCGTTCGAGGTCGCGCGCCTCGCGCGGGTCGCGCACGATGCGGACCGCGCCGCGCACGACGCCGGGGCAGCATCCCGTGCCCCGCAGCTCCGCCGCGGTGGCGCGCGCCCAGGCGCCGGCGGCGACGGCGAGCGCTCGGAGCCGGTCCGGCCGAGCCACCGGCCGGCGGACCGTAGTGTCTCGAAGCGGTCGGGCGGCGCGCGGCCCGCGCGCGATAGCCGTCGAACTCCGCGCGGCGCGCGCGCGACCAGTGCGGCAGATCGCGCGCTCGGCAGCCGGCGCCGTCGAACGCGGCGAAGAGCTCCTCGACGCGTGAGGTAGAACACGTCGCGCGGCGCGGCGATCCGTCCGCGGCGCGCGAGGTGCGCGCCGAGCGCCAGCACGATGCGCCGCACCACGCCGAACACCCGCGTGCGCTCGAAGCGCAGGTTCTCCGCGGTCGCGCACGCGCGCCGCGCGCTGCGCCGAGCACCCAGCGGAAGACAGCGCGCCGCGTCGCCGCGAGCCGCGCGCGCGACCGCGCGCCTCGGCGCCGTGCGGATCGCGCGCTCGCGCGCGCGCGCTGCGCTCGGGATCCATCGTGCCGCTGCGCCGCGTAGGCGCGGATCATCTGGATCAGGAACGTCGGATCCTCGGCGCAGCGTCACGGTCTCGAGCTTGAGCTCCTCCATGCAGCGGTCGCCGAAACGCTCGAGGTAGCGCTGCGAGCTGACGCGTGGAAGCCGGCAGCTCGGGTCCGTGGCGATGCGGCTCGAGCACCGCGCGGTCGTCGGGCTCGCGCGCGAGCAGATCCGACAGCTCGGGCGACGCGGCACGCGGCCGCGCCAGCGCCATCACGCGCCGCGCCGGCTCGGTCGAGATGATGCCGCCCTCGCCGCACAGCAGATCGTTGGCCGAGCGTCGGCGGCGAGCCTCGGCAGCCAGCGCTCGATCGAGCCGGCCGAGCACGCCGAAGTAGATCATCGCGAAGAAGTCGTTGACCAGCGGCGGGCGCCAGTGACGGAGCAGCTCGCGCTCGAGCCGGCGGTAGAGCGCGATCAGCCCGCTCGGCCGGCCACGCGCCGAGGTCCTGGTCGCGGAGCGGCGCGAGCGCGCGCTCGACCGCGCGCGTGGAACGCCGGCACCTCGCGGTCGAGCCGGCTCGACTGCGCGCAGCATGCCGCAGCACCATCGCGGACCAGGCGCGCACAGGTCGCGCGAGCGCGGCTGCCGCGCGCGGGCGCGGCGGCGGATCCTCGAGGCGCCTCGCGCACGCCCATCATCCGCTCCATGAAGCGCGCGGTTGAACGTGAAGCCCGGCAGGAGCGCCAGCGTGCGGTACCAGTTGAGCAGGTTGTAGTACGACCCGCCCGCGCACCAGGCCGAGCATGTTCGCGAACACGCTGCCGATGCGGCGTCGATCAGGGTCTCGGCTCACGCCCATGAGCCGGCAGAACTGCCGGTAGACGTCCTCGTAGACGCGCGCGCGCGAAGCGTGAAGGTGAGCGGCGTCGTGACGCCGCTGTAGCTCTCGATGATGTTGCTGTTGTCCCAGACCCGGCGCTCGCCGTCCGGGCGAGCGGCCGCGGGCGTCGAGCGGCAGCCGGCGGGGCGCGATCGTGCGCCGCGCGCCAGCGTCGTGATCGGCCGGGTCTGGAGGACGACGAGCTCGCGTGCGGACGGCGCCGTCGCCGACCAGCGCCCACTCCACGTCCTGCGGCGCGCCGAGCGCGTCGGCGAGCGACGCGCGCCGCGCCGCGACCCGACGCGCCTCGTCGTCGGTCGAGCGCGGGCGCGGTCAGACGCGCCTCGGGCACGCGCCTCGAGCGGTCGCGTCCGCGCCGGGCGCAGCCGCACCGCGCGGTCCTTGCGAGCGACGTCGACGCTCGCACCGCGCCGGTTCCCGCCGAAGCGCACGCGATAGGTGTCGGCGTCCAGCTCGCCGCTCACCAGTCCCTCGCCGAGCCCGTAGACCGCGCTCACCACCGCGACGTCGCGGTCGCCCGATGACCGGATCGGCGGAGAACGCGACGCCGGACGCGTCCGGGTCGACCAGCCCTGGATCACGACCGCCATCTGCGATCGAGCGTCGCGCTTGGCGAGCTCCGCGCGCGCGATAGGCGACGGCGTGCGCGTGGAACGCCGAGGCCCACACCGAGCGCAGATCGCCTGCCGCAGCTCGACTTCGCGGCTCGGCGCGCACGCCGAGCACCGCGTCGAACTGGCCGGCGAACGAGCGCGCTCGAGCCGTCCTCCGCCGACGCGCGGACGGACCGCACCGCGACGCGCAGTGCCCGCGAGCCATCGCAGCCGCGAGCGCCGCGCAGCCCGTCGCAGAGCCTCGGCGACGGCAGCGAGCCGCATCGCGATCGGGTCCGTGCCGCCGCCGCGTCGGCGACCGCGGCGCCGAAGCGCCGCGTCGCACGACCACGAACTCGCACCGCGAACGTACGCTCGAGTCGCGCGATCGCGGCGGAGCCGCGACGTGAGTTCCACGCCTTGCCGCCCATCCGCGCTCGGCGGCGCGGCCAGGCCGCGATGAGGGATCGTACACCCTGAGCGCCGGCAGCGCGGTCGGCATCGCGCTCGCGCCTGCGCCTCGGCACTCACGAACGCTCACGCGCATCGAGAACGGACGCGCCGAGGCAGAGCAGGTCACCAGCGGCCAGCGCGCGGCTCGGGTTCTCGACCATCCGGGCCGAACGCTCGTCGCGCTGCGATCAGGAACCGCGACCGCCGGCGCGCCGCGACCGAGGCCAGCGCCAGCAGCGCCACGGTGAGCAGCATCGGCCCTGCTGCGATCGCGCCGAGCGCCATCGAGGCGCGTCAGCGCCGAGGCCGCGAGCCGCGATGCAACACGAGCGGCGCGATCGTGCGCAGGCCCCAGGCGCGCGTGTACGTGTCGACGCCCTCGCGCTCGGACTCGGGCGCGCGGATCTTGCGGCCGATCTCGATCAGCGATCCCGTTGAAGAAGCGTGACGGCGAGGAACCAGCCGAGCGCCGCCGGCGGATGCCGCCCTGCGACCAGCCAGTCGAGGCCCGGTGGTGTAGGTGTCGATCAGCGGCATGATCGCCATGTGCGTGACGCAGGTAGGCGAAGACGGTGCGCCCGCAGCCAATCGGCGGACGAAGAACTCCCTCGGTCATGAGCGCCGGCCCAGACCGCGACGATCGCGGCCAGCGGCAACAGCAGTCACCGGCGCGCACGATCAGGCGCGTGATCAGCGCGAGCGACGACGATCGCGGTCGCCGATCGCGCGCAGCTCGCCGAGGCTGACGAGCCCCGCGGCACCGGCAGCTCGGGCCGGTAGCGGCGGTCGACGTCGTGGTCCTTGTGCTCGTCGAGCACGCGCAGCATGAAGAAGCACACCAGCGCGGTGCAGCGACGCCGATCACGAAGACGGCTCCAGCGGAATGAAGCCCGGCGCGCCGCGCGCGAGCCGCGAGTAGGCGACCGACGGAGAACGTGAACGCGCGATGAGCGGCACGTAGCCCGGCGAGCGGGAAGCGCTCGCGCTGGTACGCCCAGAAGCGCGCGGCACAGCCGCGCGGCGCGTCGCGAGCGTCGCGGTCACGGCGCGATCCAGGTTCATGCCTCGCGGGGCGGCCCGAGCTCTGCGTGCGCGCGCGCGAAGTCACCGCGCGCAGAGCGCGCCTGACGATCGACAATCTCGCCCGCCAGCGCGACCGCGGCGCAGATCTCGGCGAACTCTGGCGGCCTTGCCCGTCGCCCTCGCAGTCGCATGATGCCGCAGGCACTCGCGCGCGGTCGGCAGGCCGCGTGCCGCCGCCGACGGTGCCGACGATCAGGTTGGGCAGCGTCGACGCCGCAGTAGAGGTCGCCCGTCGGCCGTCATCTCGAAGCGCGTGATGCCGACGCGCCGCCTCGCTCACGCACGCCACGTCCTGCCCGCAGGCGAGGAACAGCGCCGCGATGCCGTTCGCGACGTGGCCGCTCACGCCGATCGAGCCGCTCTGACGCCGCCGATGAAGCTCATGCGCCAGTAGTCGCACATGCGCTCGGGCGTGGTGTGCAGCACGCGCTCGACCAGCGCGCGCGGCAGCGTGACCTCGGCCATGACGCTTGCGGCCGCGCGTGTTGAGGAAGCTCAGCGCCGTCGCCTTCTTGTCGCCCGACATGTTGGACTCGATGAACCAGTAGCGCGGCGCGACCGGCGTGCGTGCGCGACGATGTCCTGGCAGACCGCCTCGGTGCAGAACGTCACCATGTTCTGCCCCGACGCGTCGCCGGTGTGGTAGTCGAGGATCAGGTAGACGTGCGTCGACTCCGACTGTGACGCAGCAGATCGATGAGCTCGCCGTGCGACGTGCGCGTCGCCGCCACCGCCTGGAAGCGATCGAACTCGCCACGTCGCCCACGCCGCGAACTGCGCGGCCTCGGCGATGCGTCGCGAACACGAAGCCCGGCGCGCGCTGCACCTGCTCGGTGGTGGTGATCGCGGCGACGCCGCCGGCGCGCGTGACGAGCCGCGCGCCGCGGTGGTAGCTCGCGACCAGCGCGTCCCTCGGAGGTGGCGAGCGGCACGTAGTAGTCGCCGTGGGCGTGGAAGCCGATCACCCGGAGCGGCCCGATCAATGCCGGTCGGGATCTGGTCATCCCGACGAACTGCTGCGATGTTGCCCCGCAGCGTCGCGGGATCGAGGCTCGGCCCCGCCCGGCGAGGTGCGGGATCGGAATGCCCCCGGCGTCTCGACAGAAGCCGCGCGACGCGACAGGTCGCGCGCGCTCCGCCGACCAGTCCGCGGGCCGCGGCACGCCGGCGCGCCGCCGCCGCTCGGAGTATCGGCGTCGGCGACTAGGCGCTTTCGCAGCGCCTCGAGCGGAACCCCTTGCCGAGACGCTTGACGACCTCGATCGCTTGAGACTTGGAAATGGGCATCGGGAGAGCGCTCGCGAGACAAGTCTGGCCGGATGCGGAGGCGTGACGGGGCGCGTATAGACCCAAAGACACGCCGCGACCGGGGATCGCAAACGGATGCCCTCGCGTCGCCTCAATTTGCCGCGCGCGAGCTACCACGTCTCGCCACGGGCCGCCGCATCTCGATGGGCGTGAGGGTGCGAAGATCACGCCCTCGACTCCGCCGGCAGCACTCAGGCGGGAGAAGACCATGCGAAGGGAGATGGACATGAGGGAAGACAAGAATGCTTCCAAGGACTCCGCCATGGGTCGCGGCGATCATGGGGGCACGCAACACTGGGCGCGACCGCACACGCCGATTCGTTCAGCCTTTCGATCCACGGCGGCTCCAGCGTACGGCCAGAACGGGTGTCCCGGATCGCGCTCCGGCGTGATGTTCCGCGGCGGTGACCACAGGCTCGCGGTTACAACCAGAACGGGTATCCGGTTCGCGCTCCGGCGTGTTCCGTGGCGGCGACCAGTACGGGGCGAATCGCTGGCACCGTGACGCCCGCGCATCGGTGGTGCTGGCAATCAAACGATCGCCGTGGCGGCTGCGGCGACCGGTGGGATCGTCGTGACGGGCAACAGCATGATTTCCGCGATCGCGGATGGTCGCGTCGCGATCGGGACTTCCGGAATCAGGGGCTAGTCGAAGCGGAACGATCAGGCCGCGCTCCGGTTCGGAGCGCGGGCCGCCTGATCCCCTGGCGACACTCGACGGTCCTGGGCCGGCCCGACTTGCCGTTCCGCGCGTCGGGGCGGAGAATGCCCGCGTTCCCGGTGGAGTCCCGCACGCGCGGCCTGACCGTGACCATCGAGGAACCGAGACCGCCGCACATGCCCAATCGCCGAGCGCCTGCGCCTCGAAGAGGACGGGCGCGCGTCGCGAAGAACTGGAAAACGCTTTGGTGTCCCCTACCTCGCCGAGCGCCAGTGGGGATCGGTGCGTGAGGATTACTCGCCCGGACGGCACGAGCTGACCTATTTCCCCCGACCACTAGCGCTCGCGCGCCCATCCTAGGGCAGACGGCCTGCTTCGGGGATCACCGATCGCGAGTGCCGCTGTGCTGTCGCGCTCGCGCTGTGGAACGGCAAGGACCTGATCCTCAAGGAGCGGCTGTTCGGGCTCTCCGGCCACGAGGGCAATCACGGCGAGGACGAAGGAGCACTACTTCACCTCGACTCGACCCCGACCCACTCGTACGCAAGGCGCTGTACAGTCACCCGCACGACGAGTTCCCGCACCGCCGGCTGCTCGAGGGAGAACCGCCGCCGCGGGTCGAGCAGATGGAGTTCGAGATCGCCGACACCGGCGTGTTCGACGGATCCGCTACTTCGACGTTCTCGCCGAGTACGCCAAGGCCGCGCCCTCGACGACCTCCTGATCCGCATCACGGTGACGAACCGCGGGCCGGAGGCGCGCGTGCTCCACCTGATCCCGCGCTGGTGAAGCTTCCGGAGACACACCGGAGCTGGGGGCGGATCGACTGAGCGAGACCTGCCTCGAGCAAGCCGCGGCTCTCGCGCTCCGGCAACGATCAGATCCGCTCGATCATCCGACGCTCGGGCGCCACGTGCTGCGCGACCTCTGAACGGCCCCGTTCGGCCAGCCGCCGGCGCTGATCTTCACCGACAACGTGACCAACACCGAGCGGCTGTTCGGCGCGCCGAACCCGAGCCTCCGGCCGTGAAGGACGCGTTCCACCGCTACGTGATCGACGGCGACTCAGTGCGGTGGATCCGGTCGGGTCGGCACCAAGGCGGGCGTATCCACTATCGCGTCGAGATCCGGCGCGCGGCGCCAGCGTGATCCAGCTCGAGGCTCGGTCCCGAGGATTGCCTGCCGGCGGAGCGGTTCGGCACCGGCTTCGAGAGCCTGTTCGAGCAGCGCATCCGCGAGGCCGACGAGTTCTTACGCGTCGGTGCTGGCGCCCACGCTCACCGACGACGAGCGCCGCGTCTCGCGTCAGGCCTACGCGGGCCTGCTCTGGACCCAGCAGTTCTATCACTACGTGGTGCGCGACTGGCTCGAGGGCGATCCCGCGCAGCCGCCGCCTGCCGGAGCGTCCGGCAGGGCCGCAATCACGACTGGCCATTCGTCTACAACCGCGACATCATCTCGATGCCGGACAAGTGGGAGCACCGTGTGGCGGCCTGGGACCTCGCTTCCACATGGTGCCGTTCGCCAAGATCGATCCCGAGTTCGCGAAGTCCCAGCGTCGCGCTGTTCCTGCGCGAGTGGTACATGCACCCGAACGGCCAGCCCGGCCACGAGTGGGCGCTCGACGACGTCAACCCGCCGGTCCACGCGTGGGCGGTGCGGGCGTGTACAAGCTCACCGGAGAACGCGGGCGCCGCGATCGGCTGTTCCTCGAGCGCGTGAGCAGACAGCTGCCAGCTCAACTTCACCTGGTGAGGTGGACCGCAAGGATCCCGACGGACGTCAACTTGCACTCCAGCGCGGATTCCTCGGGCCTCTGACAAGCGCCGAGGCTGTGTCGACCGCTTCGAAGCGCGCCGCCCGGCGGCCGCTCAGGCGAGCAGCCTAGATCTGGACACCGCGCGGATGGCAGTTCTTCTCTGCGGCACGATGCTGCCGATCGCGCTCGAGCTGGCGAGCGAGGATCCGGCCTTAACGAGGAGCGCGGCCTCAGCGTTCTTCGAGACACCTGTCGTCGCCATCGGTCGACGCCACTTGACCGGGATCGGCGGCAACCGGCCTGCGGTCCGAGGGCAGGTACTGGCCTCTTACTACGACCCAGCTCCACACCGTGGATCGGCCGCCACGTGCCGCTGCGGGCCAGCGCTCGATAAGGTCGGGGTGATCCCGGCGAATAAATCGCCTTTGCGAAGGCGAGGTGCTCGACGCAATTGACCACCATCGACCGGTTACCCGAGCTTCGCGAAGCGCGAAGGTGCGCGATTCTGCTGACCGATATCGCGCTCGATCTCTCCCGCGTCGGGGCATACCGCTTCGGCGATGGAGAGCGCCTGAAGCAATGCGGTGCGGCAACGCGCGCAGCGTCTCCTCTGCAGAGCCGAAGCCGTCGCGCGAGCGGCCTCGAGCGGGTGCCGCGGCGTGGTGCGACGAGCAGCAGCGCCTCTCGTCGCAACGGCGTGCGGTCGCTGTCGAGCCCATTGCGCGTCACCGGCCCTGGCCGTGCTCGCTGCCGACGGCGCTTCAGAACTCGCGTGGCGAGGTGCGCTGACGGCCCCGGCGGGCGTCGACCACCGGGCTGGTCTGGCGGCAGCTCAGACCGGCGCGGGAAGTCCAGAGCGTGGATCCCGGTCGACCCACCTCGCTGGATCCAGGCGCTCGAGCGCTACCACGACTGCTGCAGGCGACTCGCTGCATGGTCGAGTGCCCGACCGGATCCGGGCCGGCGCATGAACCTGTCGCCGAGGTGGCGCAGGTGATCAACGTCGCGGCTTTCGCACGATCTTCCTCGCCGATCGAGCGGACTGACGCCCGTGCCCGTGATCGGATTCCCGCTTCGCCGACGATCCCCACTTCCGCGAGTCTTCGAGCTTCTCCGCGCGCAGTAGCCTCACGGCGACGACGCCGCGGCCATGGCTCGGCGCGGAGCCACCAGACTTCGGATGGACCTGCGCTCGCTTACGGCGCGACTTCACTGATCGACCCGAGCACGCGCATCGCACCCGGGCGGGAATTTAGCCGCCGAACCCAAGCTGCCGCCCTGCTCACGGTGGGTGCGGGCAGGCAACGGACGGCGAAGACTGAACGACGCTGAGTGGCTCGGCGACCTCGACCGGCAGGGCGGCCGCCGCCTGCAGGCAACCGTCTCGGGCATCCGGCATCGCGGCGCCCACCACGCGCTGCTCGTCGCCGCCGCGGCACCGCCGCTCCGGCGCACGGCGGCGCTGGTCCAGGGGGTCGAGGCCTGGGTCGGCACACTGCCGACCGGACGATTCGCGCTCAGCAGCCATCGCTACGCCCTGGACGCGTGATCCTGACCCCAGTCGAAGCGCCACCTCGCCTCAGTCGTTCCGCGCTCGAAGCCTGGCCGACCTGGAACGCTACCGGCTCGAGGACGGCACCGCGCGTGAAGGCACCGGGATCATGATGCGCGGTGGCTCGCCGCTCGGTGATCAGCAGCCTGGAAGCCGTCGAGTCGCACCAGCCGAGTGCGATGGATCGCTCGACGCGCGGCGCCTCTTGTCGGGCCGCGACCACTCTGATCGTCTCTCCAGCAACGAGAATCGCCAAACCTTCCGCTTCGACGCACGCAGGTGAGCGACGGCAGGGTGCGGCAAACCCGTACGCCGAGGTGGCCGCCGTGTCGCGCGCCGCGTCAATCGCCCACTACCAGCGCGCGCCTGATAGTGGTATCGCCGCTTCCTCTGGCGTCGAGGTAAAGCCGAGCGCGGCACCTCCGAGTCGATCGAGGACCTGGCGCTCGCCCGGCGCCTTCCGCTTCGACCTCGGCCCGGTGAGGCGTTCCCTCGCCCTCGCCGCCGGACGCGTGACGGTGACGCCCGGTCGATGCTCTCCTCCGACGTCGCGCGCCTGGTGACCCGGGGCCGCGAATCCGGCAGAGCGCCGCCGTCGCGGCGGACCCTTCAGCGCTCCACCGCGCCGCCGACGCTTGAGCCCTTCGTCCACGGCCTCGCGGTCCACGATCGTCGCTTCGGCTACCGGTTCGCGGACTGCGAACCAGCCGACACGTTGCATCGCGATGCGCGGGCTGGTGACCGCACCGCCTCGGGCCGGCGCTCGATGCCGCGCGCGCGATCCTGCACTCGACTGGTCGGAGCACCTGAGCGAAGGCATAGCGCCTGCGCCCAACGCGTCTCGACGCGAGGCGCCTGCTACGGGCACGCCCGCGTACGCGTCGGTCGACGCGATCGCTGTGGTTCAGCGGCCTCGATCGCGGTGCACGAGCTGCCGTCCCAGACGCGCTGATGACGCGCGGCAAAGGTTTCGCTGTGGCAACGCGGCGCAGGCGATCGCGAGGCGCCTGCCGTGGTCGACGATCCAGGCAGGCATCCGATACGCCGGCTGACGCGCGCGGCACCTGCCGCCAGCCCAGCATGTGCCGATCTTCTGGACGGGCTGCTCGCGCGCGGCGAGCCTGGCCACCGCGCTGACCTGGATGGACGCGCGCGTCGGACGGCGAGGCAGTGCACTGACGACCGCACGTCGGTAAGCTTCGGTCAGTGCAGGCGCCGTGGCTCAACGCGCTGCGGATCGGCGGCGCCGCCCGCGTGGCCTGGCGTCGGGCCTGGCTCGGCAGCCAGGTGCGGCGGGCTCTGATCGCCGCTCCCGGACCGCTTCTGGAACGACGCGACGCACTGGCGCGATCTTCACGACGTCGTCGACGTCGATCACGTGCCCGGCACCGCCGACCCGGACGTTTCCGACCCAACCAGATCCTCGCCGTCGGCGGCCTGCCGTGGTCGTCGATCGAGGGTGAGCGCGCGCGCTCGGCGGTCGACGCGGTCGAGCAGCGCCTATGGACGCGGCGCGGCCTGCGCTTCGCTCGCCGCGCGACGAGCTACGGGCTCTGTATCGCAATACCCGGCGGCGAACGCGAGCGCACCGCGCCTACCACCAGGGCACGGTGGCCGTGGCTCGCCGGTCCGTTCATCGAGGCGTGGGTGCGGGTGCGCGGCGAGGAGAAATCCCGCGCTCGCGCGGCGCGGCCCGCCTCCTCGCGCCGCTGCTCCAGCATCTCGCCGAGGCCGGTCCCGGCCACGTCCCCGAGATCGCGGACGCCGAGCCGCCGCATGCGCCACTGGGGTGCCCGTTCCAGGCGTGGTCGGTGGGCGAGGTGCCGCGAGTCGATCACCGTGCTGGCGGAGGACATTCGCGCCGCCGGTGAAGCTGCTCGGCCGGCGAGGTTTCGCTGATCGAGCGGTAATATCGTTCGACGTCACGGCCGCTCGATGGAGCCTGTTCGGCGCGTAGCTCGGGTGCAGGAGCGGGGTCGCTCGGTGAGGACGCGATGCCCCGGCATCATGCCGGGGCTCGCTCTCCTCGATGTCCTCCCAGGCCGTCCTGGCCTCCGGACATCTCGAGACGCCTCACCGAGCGACCCCCTTGCTCCTGGGCCACGATTCGGGGTGTCGATCCTCCTGGCGTCCTCTTGGCTTCGATCTCGACCCTCGGTCACACCCGCGTGACGGCTCCCGTCGTCAGGTTCAAGATCGGTAGGCGATAGCCGCCGGTGGCGGTGACGGTCGCGGACTGGGTGCCGTTGAGGTTACGACGACGCTGACCTCGAAGTGCTTCGTCACGGTGCCGCGATCGCCGGTCGCGAGGCGATCGATCACCAGCATCCAGGCGGCGGTGCCGGAGATCGGCCAGGGGTGGAGGTTCACCACGGCTCGAGCCTGCACGACGTCGTTCCATGCGCCCGTCTCACGGCGCGTAGGTGTGGACGCGGCCGGTGCGAAGCGTGGCGTGAACCAGCGCGCGCGAGCGTGCGTGACGCGCGACGTTGGTGGTCAGCGTGTCCTCGAGGATCGAGATGCCGTGGATGTCGATCGACGCGGCGCCGCCAAGCTCGCGTGTCGGTGACGGTCTCGATCGATCCGACGCCGCGCGACGTCACCGCCACGCGCACGGTGGTGAGCGATCCGGTGGACAACCGCCGCACGCCGCCGGCGTCGAACCATGGCGCCAGTGAGCGTCCAGGTGACGGCCAACGACGAACGCCGTCGTCGAGGCCACCGCCTCCGCACCCGCCGACTTCCAGATCAGGCGCTGCCGAGGTCGCGGTGGAGAACCGCCGTTGCCCTGCGCCATCATGAGCCCGACCTGCTGGCGCGTGCCCGCGCCCCGCTGGGACACGTTGTTGGTCGTGGTGGGCGAATTCTTGCCGCAGCCGGCCAGCACTGAAGCGGTCAGCAGGAGCGGCACGATGAAGCCAAATCGATGGGACGACATGACGGGCTCTCCTCCGAGGGTGGTTCGATCGGAACGTGCCCGAACCCATGCGCCAATGCCGACTCGGACCGGGAGACAAGGGATCGCGCCATTTCCCCCGAACCGGCGCACGAACGCGCTCGGATCGACTCGTCAGAATCGCGGCGACGGCGCGCCGGTCGGGCGATCTCACCCGAAATCGGACGCCCATAGATGCGGTTCACGCCGAACCCGGACGCAACAGAATCGCCGCGTACTCAAGCGGTCGATTACGAGGCGATGGTGTGCGAGTTCGATACACGGATGCTCGAGCGCGCGGTCGCCGATCTCGCTCTCGACCGTCCCACCGAGCGACCTCCTGGCTGCCTCGGCCCACGACACTCGGGAGAAGTCACCCCTGACGTCCGAGAGCAGGACGTTAGACACGAAAGTTTTCGATGTATGAAGATCCCCGCGCACGATCGAGTCTCGTGGGATCGAAAGCGGGTCAGATCCCGGCACATCGCGGGCTTCCGCGAGGGTCGTCACCATGCTCCGCGCGTACGCATCTTGACGCTCTTTGCCGCGCTCGCCATCGCCGCGCGCGATCGCCGAGGCCACATCGAGGCTGGGCTTGCACATTTTGATGGCGAACCGGTAGCCAGCGAGGCGGCACGTGGTAGATCATCCAGATCGAGCGGCTACGCCGCCTGGGTACAATCCGCCCGACGCGCGCCCGCCAGCGGGCGATCGAGCTCGACCAGGCGTACGCCTTTACGTCTCGGGCGGTGTGCTGTACTTGATGCTGACCGGCAATCTGGAAGTCGTGTACGTCGGCGCGCCGCTCATCCCGCCTGATCAGTCGAGGTCTGACCATCCTTCCAAAGATGCTGGCGGATAACGCTGCGCGCCGACAATCCCGGGCTAACGAAGCACCCCGCGCTTCGACACCCCCGCTGGGCTGGTGTTCGATACCCAGTTTGAACCTGATTGATTGATCCAGTGCCTGACCAACACCAATTCGCCTGGATGGCTCTTCCTCTGTTCATGGATCCAGCTGGCTGGTAATCCAGCGGAAATCCGGCAACTACCTGCCGCACGGGCAGCAGGTCGGGGCACGCTCTGGCGGGGAAGCATAATCCGTGCTATCATAAGCAGTCGATTTATCAGGAAGCGCAAAATGCGCTGGCGTCAGTCGCGGGCTGCGGCCGGCGCTGGGAGCCGGCGCCACGATGGGGATCGAGCTGGCGATCCGCTCGCGGCGACGGAGCGCCGCAGCCGGCTCATCAGATCTGCGTGCTGCTGACCATATCCGCGCCTTTGCACAGCGTTCCCGGTGCGCCAGGTGCTGCATCTTCGTGCCGCCGGGCACCTGCTCGTTCAAGCCTCTCGCCGGCCGGCGAAGACTTCGCGGCCATTCCCGGGGCGCAGTACTTTCACCCTCGGCGCGCCGACGCCGGTGCGCTCGTTCCACGTCGCCGTGTCGCTGAGACGCCGACGCGCGCCACGCGTGGCGCTGGCGCCGCTCAATGATGCAGGGGTGAACTTCACTCGGGACCACGATCCATACCGGCACCGGGCAGTGATTGTTCGACAGCGCCGGCGTGAACACACCCACTTGCGGATCGCGCAGTAGCCCCGCCGACAGCGCCTCGAGACTTAGAAGCAGCGAATGAACAGTGCCGATTATCAGCGCGTCACCTTTTGGTTTAGGATTTGCGCCCGGCACTGGCGAGCTTGAAAATCGTAACGCCACCGCGATCGAAGCGAAGTCGGCAGATGGCGGTTGACCATTTCTCCTTCACCAGTCTGGTGAAGCTGATCGACAGATCGGATTTGTCCGGAGCCGCTTGGCACTTCGACCGGAGCAGACGGGCGCCGTGCTCGGGATCCCGCTCGCTGGCGCCGGGTCCAGGTCAGCGCTGGGATCAGCTGACGATTCCCGGCGTCTCCGACTTCCGGTCGATTTGTTCCCGGTCTGAATCCGCAGCGGAAGATTGAACCAAATCGCGAGGAAAGAACGTGGATGAGCGTGTCGAGCAATCGGCTGTCACGCGCTGAAGTTCCCGCAGATGAGCGCGGCGCGGCGGCGGGATGAGGATCGAACTGGGCATCGGAGCTCGCGGGGCGGCGGCCTCGACTGATATGCCTGCGCCAGCGATCAGGAACAGGACCGTCCAATATCGCCAGGATGATGGCGCGACTGTGGTGGTATACGCGCGCGATCGAGCCTGGTTTAGTGGGCACAGAGAGGTGCGGCGGCGTGGGCGTTCATCGGATGACCGACCGGCCAGGCCGATGGTGTCCCGAACCGATCTGCCCGGCAGGAACGACTCGATGGTACCAACCGGGCGATCGAGGTCAATACGAAATCCGGGGCCAGGTCATTCCCGCCTTCAACGGAAATCCGCACCCTCGCGAGAGGGTAGTGATTCGCCCGCGCATACTCCAAAGCATTCGGTCGAGAAAGCATGCGATCGCCAATTTGGGCGATGGATCGAGCGAGCCTGGAACTGACCTTAAGAGTCGCCGACCGCCAGACCACACGGACGCAGACTAACACTCGTTGCCGCCCGCCCCGTCCCCGGGACCTCAAGGAAGCCCTCCTCGCTGGCGCGCAGTGGGACCGATCAGCCTGCCTGGGCAGTGGCGACCCGCCAGGGCGCCCGCGCCGAATAGGGCAGATTCAAGATCCGAGAGAGGCGCAGCCGAAGCTCCCTCCACGATATAATCGTCGCTCCGCACCAGGATCCGCTGCTTGCCGAGCGTTGCCGCGCTTTGATCACCTTCTTCCGCACTCCGCACGCCGAATGGGACGCCAACCAATTACTACGTGAAGTTCGTTGTTACGACGCTGAGTGGTGGATGCCGTCATTATGAGCAATATCGCCGTAAAGCAAAGTTGCGGGGTGCTGGACTTTAGAGTGCTGATGGAGGTGGAAGAGGCTATTGAGATAAATGAGAACCGTAGTCAGTGGTGAACTCCAATAACCATGGTGGCTTGACCGGATATCGCGCCGCTAAGGTGTCCAGGCAGGATGGTTTCGCTCACCGTCTTCGATGGCCAGACGGTGGCGGCCTGTCCGCTCTCCGATCTCAGCTCACTTGGCGCGGGCAGGATGAATCCGGGGCGATCGTGGCCGATGGGATCTGTACTGACTGACCTTTATGGGGCATCGTCAGGAGGGCAAAGTCGTGGTGATTAGGTGATCAGCCTGGCCCCAGAAGGCAAGGCTTCCATTCAGCATGTGCTTAGCGGGCTGCCACCCGCGATCTTATTGGTGTGGACAACGTGGGCGGCTGCGCCATGCGACTTCGTGAGCATTGGCGTAGATGCCGTAGGGAGGCATCGTCCTGTTTCAGAAGTGGCGAAGCGTGTGGTGAGGCAACGCGGGCGCAGGCTAGATCGGTTGCAGCCGGCAGATACGCTGATCAGCTCCCACTGCTCATGACGTCCGCGAGGCCTGCGGTACGTCAAAGTGGCGGTTACAGTGTCTTAATCACAATATAAAGGATGTGGAATAAGAAATTACCATACTGATCTAAACTTTTTCGCGAGCCTAATCAGTTTCTGACCTTCCTGAGGTGGATAGTCGAGAGCCACCTGACGGAAGATGCAGTTTTTCTTGATCCTCCATTCGTCTTGGTCTAAGGGTCCGATAGTGGAAGACTTCGTAGTCTGCTGGGACACAAGATGCCTCCGACTTACTGAATAATTTGGGTGACTTCTACGCCGGGGCACGAGTTCGGCACATCCATAACGCGCTTGACGAAAGCTTGGGTAATCCAATGATCATTTTCCATCCTACGACTTGATCTTCACGGTGGAGTTTGTCGGAGCGACGCGACGCCCGTCCGCCGGAAGACATGGGAGAGCTCAAGGTCATCTACCGATAGAAAGCTCAGCCTGCCCAAGCGGCTGGAGCTGCACGCGCCGCCGTGGGTGACAAATGAAGACTTGTGTCCAGTAAAGGCAGGCTCGCTGGCCAGGATCCTTGAGGTGGTGAGGATGGTAGATGATCGAACCTCGTCCCTGGAAAGTGTCTGGCTTGTTCGAGTCGTGCCTTGTGTTTCCAGATCTCGTTCTTCATCGATGTGAGATGGTAAAAGCCGCAGGACGTGTGATACTTTTCAGATTGGGTAGACACGTCGCAGGCGAATGACACGTGGCAACTGATGCGGTGAAGCGCCCAAGTGACCCGAGGCCAGTTAGATACTTCGACTTCACCGCCATTACACTCTGTAAGAGGGCCGCCAGCTGATCCCAAATAGGGAGGTGGTAAGGCCATGGTGGCTCTGATTACCAAGGCGGCGATACCTTTGCCGGTACAACTCCAGCGGAGTCATTACCTCGAGTCCATAGCGACCTTCCCGAAATCGCCTGATGCAGCTCGCAAAGATCAATGGAAATGAAGTTTTTGCTTGATCCTCCACTTCCGTCTTTGCCAGGTGCAGTGAGTACTTCTTCGCCGTTCAGACTTTCACGGTGGAGGAGCTCAGCCGATATTTTCCGGCGTCGTCACCCAGGATGCCTACACGAAGGTGATTTGTGGCGCACGTCCATAACCTGCTTTCGACGCGGTGCTTCGGCCAGCCAAAAATCCATCTGATCATTTTCCGCCTTATGATTTGTCTTCAGCCTTCAGTGTTTTCATTTGAACGCGGACGCCCGCAACGTTTTTCCGCTTCTGGTGGAAGATGCGGGACACTTCATCAGTGGCAGCGCCTGGTAGCCATCTGCTTGTGGGCAGCACATCGCCATGGTGACGCGACGCGGAAAGGTGTGGCGGAGGTGGCGCGGTCACGCCAGCACGGTAGCCCAGTACTTCCGCGGGGAAATCGCGGTGATCCGCCCTGACACGCCCGGATCGCGGAGTTACGCCAACCCCGCCGCCCGGCCCGGGCCTTGAGCTGCAGTTTGAAGAGAGAGATCGCCGGGGCGTTGCAAGATCCGCCCAGATAACCGTCAACCACGACGCGCGATGGCCCAGCGCCGTCAGGCATTACAGGCGCTGATCGACCCGGCGATCGTCTTTGGCCTCTTCAGATTTTTCCATCGGCGATCGAGCTGGCAATGCGGTGTCGACTCCAGGCGCGCGAACGAATTGACGCTGCGGTGGAAGTAGTGGTCGTCGTCGAAGATGCTTCAGATTTATATTTTGATGGAGCTAAGACTTGAAAAATAAAGCAAAAAGCTTAAGATCAACTGATCTGGTTTCCATGAATTGATCATTTAATTCGATCCATAATCGTGAATATGGCAATCGTAGTTTTGAACGGTCCTGGCTTCTGATCAAAGATCCGAGATTTGCGGTTCGCTCGTTTGTACAGGCTCTCAGCCAGATCGTAACGATGTCGCTGCCGTGCGGGCCGGTCACGGCAAGCCGGTCTTGGTTCGCCTGCAGCGGTGCGTGACGTTATCGCGCCAGCAGCGCGATTGCCGTTGGTCCCGGCGTCTTTCAGCCTGAGCAGATCGGGTCCGACTGCGGTGGTGGCCACGATGGTGAACGCCGCGTCGCTCAGGTCCTGCGCGGTGTGCTGCCGCGCGATTGTCGAAGGCTACGCGAATCTGCCAGGTCGGGCGGTGAACGGTCCGGTGACATACCAGGTGTAGCTGCCGGTGTTCGGCTGGTCGAGCGCCACGGCGTCTCGGAAAACGATCGCTGGGGCTTGCCAAAGCAGTAAGATTTATGGTGAGGTCGATGGTCGCGACGGGCCTGCTGGTCATCGCGTCCAGGTCAGCGCGACGAGCTGGCCGCCGGTCAGGACCCCGCCGCCAGTCCGGCTGGCAGCGAGATCAGACGCGCCTGGCCTCGCACGCTGCGCTCGCCGTTGCCCATGACACTCCCCTCCAGGTGGCAGAGCGTCCGCGCCTGACGCCGTTGGTGGCGCTGGTGAGGCTCACCACGCGTCGCAGCCCGGTTCCTGGTTTGTTCCGATATCGCCGGATCAGCTGCCCACTGTGAATGCCGCGCCACCTGCCGGCCGTGGGATCACGGATCGACGAGGCGACCGGGCTCGTAGCGCGTCCAGGCCGCCGCAGGCGCTGCAAACTGGCAGGTCCACGATGACGCACCCGCCAGCGCCTGGGCAGGCTGGTGGCGCGCCAGCCGACAAATCTGCATGGTAGGTGGCGTCGCCCGCCGCCCTCAGTGCCGAGCTGACCTGCCGGCCATTGGTCTGTGCCGGCGCCGGTCCCCGCACTGACTAGCCCCCAGCATAAAAAAGTTCCACCACTGGCGCGTTGTCGCCTGGCGCCAAAGCGGCGCAGGCGCGCGTACTCGTTCACGGTCCATTCAGCGAGCGGTCGCCGCGGAGATCCCATTTTCCGCCGTCGTCTCCCAGCGATTTGCGCAACCGCAGCGTCTTGTGGCAGTCCCCGCCGCCCTTGTAGACCATCGCTACACGACGCGCCGCCGGGAGTGGCGTCGGCGGCGAGTAATGGCGTATCCCGACGCCGGACGCTGGTTCGAGGCGAACTGCGAGAAGCTCATCTGGCGCTTATGCACGCGCCGGTCGCGCCGACGGCGAGGTGCGTATTCGAGTGCTACCCACTTTCCCGCCGCTGGCGCGTGTTCGCGGTCGATCTTCGACATCGCTAGTTCTTCGCCACCGATCCCCGGCAGGTTGAGCGAAGTCCACTGACGCTCTTCGGCGCGCGCGAGGCTGCCGGACGGAATGCCGACGGTCTGCGCGTAGTAGATATGAAGCTCCTGCACTCCGGGGTCATGATCTGAGTCCATGGCATCCTGAGCTGGCAGTGGTCGCGCCGCAGGACGCCGTAATCTGGTACTTCGCGGGCGGTTGCGGCGACTGGCCCCGCGGGCTGGCTCCAGGTGAGGCTGCGTGGCTGAGCGTGCCGCTGATCGTGTAGACCGGCGGCGCCGCGGTGGTCCGCAGATCCTGGGTCGAGACGCCAGCGCCAGCGTTCGACAGTTGCGTCGGCACGGAGAGCGTGGTCTCAAACAAGATGGCAGAGTGGTACGGCGCGGAGCAGAGGCCGGTCCCGGTGACCACGGTGGACGCGCGAGCGCGCCGGCGCGGAACTGCGGGTAATCGATGATCAGGCACTCGACCCCGCGGGCACGTTTGAGAACGCACATGTTGATGTTGATCGCGATCCATGCCCTGGTTAGCCGTGACCATCGCAGTCGGCCCACAGCGTGCCGCCACGGCATAGGCGTCCATGTCGATGCGCGGGCGATTGTTGTGGTCGGCCGGATCGCTGGTCTGCGATTACGCCCACGCAGATCGACGAGTTGGCGTTGCGCGAGTCCGAGAGAATGACCACGCATCCAGCGGTCGCCAGATCGAATCAGTTGAGCTGCGTCCTGATCAGAAGAACGATAAATATTTCTTCCCAACGCCCCAGGTAACGCTTTCGTTCGTGATGGTGCAGAGCTTCGACGCCGGTCTTGTCGAAGACGCGGTAGTTGCTGTTGCGGCCCTCGGAGGATGCGCGTGGAAGCCGACCGCGCGCCGCCCACGTCCGGCGGTGGGGATGACGATGGAAGCCGTTCTGTCATCGGGATGTCGCTCGAGGCCGATGAAGGCGCGCGGATGGCGGGCGGGGCGAGGCGACGTTCAGTCAGTGGCGGCGGCGGCGGCAGCGCGATCTGCGCCGTCGCCACGCGGATCGATCGGCTCCATGCGTCTTCCTCGGGATCTCGCTGACCTCGGTGCCGAGTTCGGGAGCACACGGTCCAACGCACGTGTTGGCGCCGCCTTGTCAGCGCCAGCGCCGGCTACAAAGTCGACGTGACCCGGATCGATCGGTCGCCTTTCTTCGCGCCTCCCGGTTGAGCGTTTCTGGCGGGAACGAAGCGATAGGGCCCCGGCCGCGCGCTCGCGATCGCGTTCGCGCTCGACCTGTCGGGCGGGCTGCAACAGCAATACGGGAACCTGAAACGGGGGCGCCGCCGCGAAA
>ERZ1370068.10226-contig-8943_pt1 | contig 59296 bp, 69 predicted proteins | sample MGYA00561227_ERZ1370068 | MGnify/ENA primary metagenome ERZ1370068 (study PRJEB38410, sample SAMEA6850437) | metagenome | study: Metagenomic assessment of the ecological functions of the soil: analysis of the soil microbiota associated with the... | reverse complement strand
TTGTACTTCGTTCAGTTACGTATTGCTAAGACCGAGCGCCTAACGACGGCGTGCCTGCGGAAGCCCTCACGCGCCATCAGCTGTTGGTGCAGGTCCGGCAAACGATAAAACGGGACGCTCGGATACCAGTGATGCTCGAGGTGGTAGCCGACATTGCACGGCAGGATGAAGATCGACTCGATCAAGGTCGGGATGGTGGTGCGGGTAATCGCATACTCTTCTTCGTCGCTCTCGACGGCGCTGTGCTCGCAAATGATGCGCGCATACTGAATGGCGATATGCCAGGTGCAATAGGGCACGATCAATAGAGCAGGAAGGCGTACCAGGCGCCAAACACGGTCAGAGGCCACGGCAGCACGCGCATAAAACGCGATCCGCGCAGCGACCATCCACGGCGGTGACGGGATAAAGGACGAGCCGACCAGTCCTCTGACGATCCAGAACAGCCCGGTGAGGAACGCGGCGCGGCGCAACAGCATGAGCGCCAAGCCTGCCCGCGTCTTGGGAAAGACCCAATCAGCCTCGAGCTCGCCCGCGGCGTCGTGGGTGTACCAGATGTGGCGGTTCCCATCGTTCGGCAGGTTTGTGTATTGGTGATGCGTCGAGTGAAATTTGCGGAAGCCCCTCGACCGAGGCGAACACCGGCCACATCAGGAAGAGGTTGCTGAAGAGCTCGTTCTGCCAGCGCTTCGGCAGATAGCGATAATGCGAGGCGTCGTGTCCCATGATGATCAGCGCGTGCTGGCGCGCGCCGATGAACATGACCGCGAGCACGTAGAGCACCGGGTGCCAGAAATAGGTGCAGAGCGCGATGGCGGCGGCAATCGAGACCCATTCTCCTGCGGTCGCGGCAAGCGCTCTCGCAGTGTCCAGCTGAGACAATTCCTTGACGATCGCTGGCGGCAGGCGCTCGGGGATAGTCCTGCTGGTGTTGTGGGGATGTACGACGACTGGATTGGTCGAGATGTCTTCCGCCGGGATCTCCGACCGGAGGAAGGCGATGACGCTGCTGGCTTTGGCGGGGACTCGGCCATCTCGTTACTCAGGGCTGAACTTGCCACAACGCCGTAAGCTGAGATTTCCGCTACCTGCCTGGAAGAATTTCAATAGGTGGGGATCGTACCTCTCCTTTCGCACACTCGGCTGACCATTTTGCTGCAAGCAACGTAGTGGCACCTACGCAGGAGCCCTTCTCCACACCAGACGCGGGAATAGCCCCATTGGTACTGCTTGTTAGCTTTGCCTAGCACAGAGCCTCTCCGCATCTGCATCTGCGAAACATACCAAGCTGAGGCTTCGCTGATTGTGAAAGCATTGCGCTGTCAGGATCAGAGCGACTATCGCGTGCCATCATCGAAACATGTAGTTTCTCACTGGCTCCCATGCAGGTATTGATACATGCTCACCTGGCGAAATTCTCTTGCACTGCGAGAGTACCTAGGAAGAGATCCAATGGTTGCCCCACGCTTCGGTAGTGAACCCGAAGCCCGGTGAAGAGGGCGTTAGTAGTAGCCTGTGCAAGCGTAATAGCGGTCCGCAAAATGGGGCTGCCGCTATACACGGCCTGGCGGTACAGCCAGCTTCGGCGGATCAGGATGTCCGCTTTGCCCCCAAAGCGGACATGCTCAGCGTCGGCATCAATGTCTGCTATGTGCCATAGCGGACATTATCGCACCGATTGCCGCTGCATTGATCATGAATTACGCTCCTCGGCCAACACCCACACCAAAATCGAAGGACATGGACGATGACCACCTCAGGCGGCTGCCAGAGGCGTCTCCATTGAAGCCATCCAGCGTGTGCCACTCTTCGCTGATTTGAACAAACACGAGATTCAGGAGATCGCGCGGCTGTTCAAGGAGCATCGTTTCGCGAAGGGGAAATAATCGTTCAGGAGGGCTCGACCGGTGACACCCTCTTCCTGATCGAGATCCGGTGAGGCAGGAGTTTTTATTGGAGGCAGGGGACGCACCACCATGAAGTCTCCGGACTACTTTGGTGAGGTCGCCCTGATCGACGAAGGCACGCGCCATGGCGACGATCTGCGCCTCCAGCGAAGTGGTTTGTTATGGGCTTACCTGCCACGACTTCCGCGCGCTAGTGGAAAAGAACGGTGTGGTCGGCTGGAAGCTACTGCAACGGATGGTGAAGATGTTGCGCGCCACTCGGAAAGAGGCCCACGAACTCGAAGATGTCCTCGGCACGCTGCGGCGCTTCGACGATACGTATCCGGGTTAGGTTACCTTCACCGTGGCTGTCGGATTATGAGTACACGGCCTAGGTTGGGGACTCGATTCAGATCCACTGACACACGATGGCGGCGAGTGCGAGGCCTGAGAGGTAATTTTGGGCATGGCGATCATATCGTGTTGCGATGCGTCGCCAGTTCTTCAACTTGCAGAACATGCGCTCGATGACATTGCGGCGCCGATAGGTCTTTTGATCGAGCGGATATGGAGTCCGTCGAGTAGCGGTTGATGGAATGACGGCCTTGATCTTTCGTCGCTTCAGCCAGTTGCGAAAGCTGTCGGCATCATAGGCCTTATCGGCAAGCAAGCGTTTGGGCTTGTCCACGGCGCTAAGGAGCGGAATGGCCATGGTGATGTCAGCGACGTTGCCGGGTGTCAGGGCGAAGGCGACCGGTCGACCACGATCATCGGCCAAAGCATGGATTTTGCTCGTTCTTCCGCCGCGCGAGCGCCCAACCGCTTCCGCGTACTCCCCTTTTGAGCCAGCAGCCGAGCGGTGCGCTTTGACGTGACTGGTATCGATGCAAAGCTCGTCAGGCACCGGTCCTATCGCCGCCATCTTCTCGAAGATCCGCTGCCAGATGCGGCGCTTCGACCACCTGTTGTAGCGGTTATAGATCGTTGTGTGCGGTCCGTACTTCGCGGGACAATCGCGCCAGCGGCATCCGGTCTTAAGGACATGCAGGATGCCACTGATCACGCGACGGTCGTCTACGCGCGGCTTGCCAGGCTTGCCGCGTGGAAGATGGGGCTCAATCGCTGCCCAGGCGTCGTCCGACAACCAGAACCCATGTGTCATAGCGGCCTCCTTGCTCGGCAAGACTCAAAGAAGCCGTGATCTCGCCCAAAAGATTCAATGTGCTGTATGAGTTCTCATCCTCGGGCGATAATACTCCACGTCGCTGCCCGTTCATTCCCCCTCAAAAGCGGTATCATTCATCAACGCGGTTCGCACGTTCCGCTGAAAGCCAATAGCAGATGTGGATATTCACAACATTTATGGTGCCATTGGAGATTTGTAGGCATCCTGGCAACCGCAGTATGAAAGGCATAAAAGGAGCTTTCTGCATCTTCAGGAAAAAACCGTGGTACGGCCCATAGTTCGTGTACACCGCTCCGTGTATCGCATCACAGGCGACGATCGAGGTGAGCGCGCCATCCCGGAAGAGACGGCTGTTGCCTTCACCTTCAATACCGCCTCGTACGCGGTAATGATGGCAACGCCCCAGGATTTGGAGGACTTTGCCATCGGTTTTAGCCTGACAGAAGGTGTCACTTCGTCGAGCGATGCAATCGAGAGCGTGGAGATTGTTGAGGAAGATGTCGGCATCGAATTGCGGATATGGCTAAAGGCACCGCACGCTGCGGAGTTTTTGGGACGCCGGCGCAAGATTGCGGGCCCGACAGGTTGCGGGCTCTGCGGCATCGAGAGTCTTGTCGAGGCAATGCGACCGCCACCCTCGGTAGACGAAGGTCTAGTTTTCACGCCGGATCAGATTATGGTCGGCGTAAGCGGGCGGCGTCGAGGTCGGCGGGAAGTCGAACCTGATCCGCGCCACCGTCTACGCCGCGATCGTTCGTCCTCGATGACGTCGAGGAACTCGACCTCGCTCGGCCCGACGTCGCCGCCGGCGACCTCGACCTGGAGCCGGCAAGCGCGAGACGATCGCCGCGCGTCGGCGAGCATCTCGCCCTCGATACGCACGGAGCGCATGCATCGCCGAAGGCTGGCCCGGATGAACTCCACGTAGCCCACGGCGGTCGAGCTCGAGCAGCCGCCATCGGCCGCCGGTCAGACGTAAGCGGAACTCTGAGCAGGGCGGCGCCCGGACGCGGTGCCAGGCCCAATCGCGAGCCAGCCACGACGCGACTGATGACGCCGCGTGCTGTCCGTCGCGGCGTTCGCGAACGCCGTCGGGAGATCCACGAGCTCGTCGCGGTCGGCGTGGCGTCCGTGCCGCCGACAGAGCGCGTCGAAACGCGCGCCGGCCTCCGCCTGCGCGGTGGGCGTCGAAGGGTCTCGTCGTGCACCACGCGCGCCCGTCGCGGCCGAACGCCCAGAGCGGCAGGAACTCCGACTCCGAAGGCGCCGCCGCTCATGCGGCGGTCGATCCCGGTGATCGTCCAGCGCAGTAGGACCGCGTCGGGCTCGAGACGCAGCACGTCCTCGACGCGCGTGGTCAGCTGGTCGGCGAGCTCGAACAGCGATCGGAAGCCGCGCAGCGGCGTGTCGGCGCGCGCGCCGGAGGCGAAGCCGACGGTCCGGTGATCGACGAACGCGACGTCGGCAGCGAGCGCCGGGCGTAACGCTCGAGATCGGGCGGCGCCACCATGGCCCGCGACCGCGCGCGCCGTTCGCTGCGGCGCGGGTGCGTGCCGGGCCGTTCGGGAGGAGGTCGGCGTACAGTTCGTACGTTCGGACGATGGCGTCGCCCAGCCGATCGTCCGCAGGTTGCTCGGACCGCCGGCGCAGTCGTCCTGCGTGTCGACCTCGGTCACGATGATGTGTCTCGAGGTCGTACGGACCGACGTCGAGACGTCTTACCGGAAGCCCCGCTCGACGAGGTCACGTAGCGATGGAGCGCGACGACTTCGCCGAGCGTCGCCAGCGGTTCCTGTGCTAAGCGTAAGGTCCTCGCTCTTGAGACCTGCCTGCAAGCCGGTTCAGCAAGGCGACGCGGTCGACACGTCAAGCCGGTGCCATGGTGCACGCCCACGTAGTCGTGGGCCACGCAGGAAAGGTACTCATCGGCGCTGCGTGAGGCGAACCAGGTTGCCGATCCGAGCGCTACTGGCGGTGCGCGGCGTTCGCTCGCACGCGGCGGACGGGTGGCTCGGCGCGGGCGCTCCCCAGATCGTCTCGAAGCGCGCGAGCGCCGCCGCCGCGTGCTCGACGTCGAAGCGCTCCCAACGGGCGAACGAGCCGTCGGCGCCGAGGACCATCAGCTCGAGCTGCGTGCGCTGGTAGTCCAAGCCGCCGACGCGCTCGGTACCGGAGCCCACGTAGCGGAGGAGGAACGCATCGGCTTCGAGTGCCAAGACGTCGACGGCGCGCCACGCGGACGCGTCGATCAGGTCGAGGAAGGCCCGGAGGGCGTGGCGCAGCCGCTCCGCCCCGCGCAGCGTGCCGAACCCACGGTGCGGTGGTCGACGACCTCGATGTCGGCGGCGAAGGTGGTTGCCAGGCGCTCGGGTCGAAGGGCGCCATGTGGGCGGCGACCGAGCGCGCCGTCGCCGTGGCACGCGTACGTGCGGGGCCGTCGGGGAGCAGCTCGGCGTGGCGCTCGTACAGGCGCGCGACGGCGTCGCCTAGGTGATCGTCCGCGAACGTCTCGGTTCGGCGCCGTCGCCCCTGCGTGCCGACTTCGGCGCAGCATGAGGGTGTGGATCTCGTACGGGCCGACGTCGAACCCCTGGACGGATGCCGCGCTCCCCGACCCGACGGTTCGAAAGAGCGCGAGCGCGTCGCCGAGCATCGCCAACGGTTCCTGCGCGAACGTCCAGATCCGGGTCCTCGCAACAGCTCGCGCATCCGGGCGACGCGCGCCGGCCAGCTCGTACGGTCAAGCCGGTTAGGATGGTGGATGCCTTCGTAGTCGTCGGTGACGAGACCGGGCACCGCATCCATGTCGCGGGCGGCCATCGCGGCGTCGAGCGCGCGGTATTGACGGTCGCAGCGTTCGGGCGAAACCGGCGACGCACGGGGAGACCGCGACGGCTCCGCGCGATCCTCGGGCGCACGGGCCGCCGGATCGAGGCGCGCGTCGCCGTGAGTGCGCCGCTCGGCGAGCAACGTCGCGCCCTTCGCCTCCCAGAGCTCGATCGCCCGCGCTCTCCTCGGCGGCGGCCTCGGCGCTCCGCGCCGGCGGCGCGGAGCGCCGCGGCGAGCGCGAGGCGGGCGTCGGCGTGATCGAGGAGCGCGTCGGTCGCGGCGGCGATGTCGACGGCGGCGCGCGCGAACTCGACGGCGGCGGCGTGCTCGCCGCGCCGCGCCAGCGCCTCGGCGCGCACGCCGCGCCAGGCGATCGCCGCCTGCAGGTCGTCGCCGGCGAGCGCCTCGCTCTCGTGGCTGAGCGCCTCGGCCTCGGCGGCCCGGCCCAGCGCCAGGAGCGCGCGGCCGAGCAGCGCCGCCGCCTGCGCCGCGTCGATGCCGAGCCCGTGCTGCGCGGAGCCCGTCGTACGCCGGTCGCAGACGAGCGTTCGGCGGCGGCGGCGTCGCCCTCGAGCAGCTCGATCGAGCCCGGCGAAGACGTCGGCCTCGAGCAGGCGCTGGGTGATGCCGAGCTCCTCGACCATGCGCCGCGACGACGCGATCATCCGGCGCGCCGCCTCGGTGCGGCCGCGCAGCGCTTCGAGCACGCGCCTGGCAGCGGAGCGCCACGGCCTCGACCGCCGGCGCGCCCTGCGTGATGCGCGAGCACGCGCACGACGTCGAGGCAGCGGCCGCTCGCGCGCGTGACCGGGCTCGGTCCCCAGAGCGCGGCGAGCGGCGCGCCCGGCGAGCACGGCGTTCGGCGCGCCGCCGGTCGCCGGCCGCGCCGGGCGGCGGCGAGCGCGCGGTCGAGCGCGGCCTCGCAGGCGCCGACCTTGCCGAGACGCGCGAGCGCGAGTCGCGTGCACCGAGTGGGCCTTGGCCTCGCCGGCGGCGTCGCCCGCCGCCGCGAGCGTCTTCGGCCGCGGCCGCGACCGCGTCGGCGGTGGCGCGCAGCGCCTGCGGATCGGTGAGCGCGGCGAGCTGGCCGGCGAAGCAGGTGTGCCACGCCGCGCAGGCGCTCCGAGCTCGCCGGTGAAGCGGCCGAGCTCGTCGATCGCAGCCTGCCGCGGGACCGACGTCGCCGGCGGCGAGCAGCGCCTCGCACCAGTCGAGCGCCAGGTCGGCGCGCGCGGGATCCGTCGGGTCGAGCCGGTCGAGCGCGCGGCCGAGCAGGCTCGCCGCGAGCGGCAGATCGTCGCGTGCGAGCGCGCGCCGGCCCGGCCGCCGCGAGATAGCGCGCCGCCCGCTCGCCGATGGCGCCGGCCCTGCGCGTCGATCGGCCCGAGCTCGCGCAGATGCTGGTGCGCCTGCTCGAGGTGCCAGCCGATCGTCTCGTCGTGCTCGATGCCGCGTCGCCGACCCGGCTCTCGAGCCAGTCGGCGAAGCGCTCGTGCAGCTCGGCGCGCGTGCCCTTCAAGATGCCGCCGGTAGGCCGCGTCGCGGATCAGCACGTGGTGGAAGCGCAGCGCCGGCTCGCCGAGGAACCAGCCGGTGTCGGGCTCGATCAGCTCGCTCCGCCGCAGCGCCTCGAGGCGCGCGTCGAGATCGGCGATCTCGCGCGGCAGCAGATGCGCGACGGCGGCGCGCGAGAACTGCCGCCCGACGACCGCGGCGCGCTCGAGCACCGTGCGCTCCTCCGGACGCAGCCGCTCGATGCGGGCGGCGAGCAGCGCCTGGATGGTGGGCGGCATCTCGAGGTCGGACGAGCTCGACCGCCGGTCGTCCAGCGGTCGCCCTCGCGCTTGAGCGCGCCGTCGTGCACGAGCATGCGCACCAGCTCGCCGACGAAGAGCGGATTGCCCTCGCTCGATCGCGAGCACGCGTCCGGCGACCGCGGCCGGCAGCTCGTCGGCGCCGATCGACGTTGGCGGCGAGGCGGGTCGCGGCGCCGGCGTCGAGACCGGCGAGCGTCACGACGTCGGTCGACGAGGCCGCCGGGGACGGCGAGCGACGAGCGCGCGTCGCGCAGCTCGGGGCGCGCCGCCACCAGCACCAGCAGCGGCACGTCGGTGCCCCACTGCACCAGGTGCTCCACGAGATCGAGCAGCAGCGGCTCGGCCCATTGCAGGTCGTCGATCAGCGAGCACGACCGGCTGCGCGCGTGGCGAGCGCGGCGAGGAAGCGCCGGATCACGAAGAACGTCTCCTCCGGCGCCGCCGGCATGTGCCGAGCCAGCGCGGCGACCCCGGTCGCGATGCGAGGCCGATCAGGAGCGTCGACCCGGCATCACGATCCTCGATCGCCGCGCGCACGGCGTCGCCGCTCAGCGCGGCATCGTCGATGCGCAAGGAGCGCGCGCAGCGCCGTCGGCGAGCGGCGCGAACGTCGCGCCGCCGGCCGCGTCGCAGTGCGCGCTCACACGGTCGCGCCGTCGCCGAGCCGGCGCGCGAGCTCGCCGACCAAGCGCGACTTCCCGAGGCCGGGCGAGCCGAGGATCACCGCGAGCCGCGCGCCGCGCGTACGGCGACGCGCCGCGTCGTACACCGCCGTCAGGCGCCGCAGCTCGTCGTCGCGCCCGACGAACGCGAGTCGCCGGCGCGCCCGGCCGGCGCGCTCGAGCGACACGACGCGGTAGGCCGCGACGGTCTCGGCGCGGCCCTTCAGCGCGAGCGATGCCGAAGGGCTCGAGCGTCACGAGCTCGCTCACCGAGGCGCCGCGTCGCCTCGCCGATCAGCACGTCGCCGTCCTGCGCCTCCTGCTGCAAGCGCGCCGCGACGTTCACCGGATCGCCGACGACGTCGGTCGTGGTCGCCGCTGACGACGACCTCGCCGGTGTTGACGGCGACGCGCAGGCCGATCGTCGCCGAGCGCCGCTGCCTGCTCGTCGGCGAGCGTCGCGGAAGGCGTGCTGCATGCCGACGGCCGCGCGCACGGCGCGGATCGCGTCGTCCTCGGCGACCGCGCGGCACGCCGAGACGCGCAGCATGACGCCGTCGCCGAGGAGCTTCACGACCATGCCGCCGTGCGCTTCGACCGACGCGCGTGCAGCGGTCCGGTAGTAGCGGTCCATCAGCGCGCGCGCCGACTCGGCGTCGAGGCGCTCGTGCAGCGCCGTCGAGCCGACGAGGTCGGCGAAGACGATCGTCACGATCTTGCGCGCGACACGGCCTCGGGGTTCGCACGGCAGCGGCGCGGCCGGCGCGGCGCTGAGGCGCGAAGCCGCACCCACCGCAGAAACGCGCGTCCGATTCCGCCTCGCGCCCGCACGCCGGGCAGCGCGCGACCAGTGCCGTGCCGCAGCCGACGCAGAAGCGCGAGTCGTCGCGGTTCGCTCTGCCGCAACTGCTCGCGCAGGTCATAGCGGGAAGGGGCGCTCATGGCGGGCCCGCCGCATAACACTTTCCGCGGCGGGCGCGGAAACGCTCACGCGCGATCATTCGCGCGTCAAAGGCACCGCTGGTGCATCCTGCTCCCAGGGCGACGGGCTACTTCGATTTCTTCGTGGGCGGAGACTTCGCGTCGAGCGCGACCGCCGGTGCTGACCTCGGTCATGCCGGCTTGCGCTCGGAGCTCGGGGGCTCCGGTTGCTCGTACGCGCGGCTTCTCGTCCGTTGGCTTCTCCGAGGCGATCTCCCGGCGTCATCGTGACTCTCGAAGGCTCGCCCGAAGTCGCGGAGCCTCTTGGCCGAGACTGCTCCCGATCTCGGGCAACTTGCTCGGACCGAAAACCACCAAGGCCACGACCGCGATGAGAATGAGCTCGGGGATTCCGATTCCGAACATGGCGCGTGTCTCCTGGCGCCTACGCTATCACCGACGGGCGGCCCGGAAGCTCCACCGGGCTTCTTTGCCGAGGATGACCGGGCCCGGCGCGCCCGCGGGTCTCCTCGGTCTCGCGACGAAAGACGCGGCGGAACGCGGCCGGATCGGCGTACCCGACGCGCGCCGCGACGTCGTCGACCGAATGCGGCGTGGTCTCGAGGAGGTGGACCGCCTGCGCGATCCGCAGGCGTTGGGCGAAGCGCTGCGGGGTCGTCCCGAGCGCCTGCGCGACCCGGCGCGCGAGCGTGCGACGACGTGGCGGTCGCGCGCGCCATCTCGTCGATCGTGAGCTGGCGGTCGAGGTTGAGGTGACGAAGGACTCGAGCTTCCGAATCGCCGGGTCCGAGCTCCGGAGGTGCTCCATCACCATGTAGAACGCCGCGCGATCACGCTCCGCGCCGACACCAAGACGGTCTACGTCGCCGGCACCGGCCCCGCGGTGATCGTCATGGCCGAGATGCCCGGCATCAGCTCCGCAGGTCGCGCGCTTCAGCCGCTGGGTGCGCAACGCGGGCTTCACCGTGTACATGCCGTCGCTGTTCGGACGCGGCGGCGATCCCGACCCCCGCCGTTCTTCGCGAACGTCGTGGGTTGCCCGCACAGCGTCGTCACCGCGCACCTGATCGACGCGGCCGGCGAGCCGACCATCGCCGCGCGCGACGAGATCCTGGCGTTCTTCGCTCGGCGCTTGGCGCCGTAGCTCCGCCGGCCGATCAGGACGCGCTGCCGCCCCACGCTTCCAGCACCCGCACCCGCTCGACCACCGGCGGGTGCGAGTGGTGCAGTGCGACGTACCACGGGTGCGGCGTCAGGTTCGCCAGGGTGTCGGCCGAGAGGCGGCGGAGGCCGCGGGCGAGATCGCGTCCGCTCCCGACGGCGTCGGCGGCGAAGCGGTCGGCGGCGTACTCGTGGCGGCGCGACAGCGCGTTCAGGGCGAGCGACAGCGGCAAGCCGATCGGCGTCATCAGGATCCCGAACACGACGAGCCCGGCGTGTACCGACGGCCGGTCGATCCCGAACGCGGCGAACAACGCCGGCGTCTCGCAGCACGAGCGACAGCAGGAAGAACAGCACGCCGCTCTGGGCCACCGCGAGCGCCAGCCCCCACTGCACGTGGCGGCGCTTGTAGTGCCCGATCTCGTGCGCGACCACCGCCAGCACCTCGTCCGGCGCGAGCGTCGCGAGCAGCGTGTCGAAGAGCGCGATGCGCTTCCGCGACCCGAAGCCGGTGAAGAACGCGTTCGCCTTGCTCGAGCGCTTCGAGCCGTCGATCACCCACACGCCGGCGAGCGGGAAGCCGAGGCGCTCGGCCAATCCAGGAGCGCGTCCCGGAGCGCGCCGTCCGGCAGGCTCGTGAAGCGGTTGAAGAGCGGCATGATCCAGGTGGGCGCGACGTACTGCACGCCGACCGTCCACGCGGTCACCAGCGCCCAGCACCAGAGCCACGCTCGCGGTCCGGCCGAACCGAACAGCCAGAGGACGGCGGCGAGCAACGGCCCGCCGAGTGCCACCGCGAGGCCCGACGCCGGTCGCGACGTCGGTCCAGAACGTCCGCGGCGTGGCGCGATTGAAGCCGTACTTCTCCTCGATGACGAAGGTCGAGTACCAGGAGAACGGCAGGCTCACGAGTCCCTGGCCGAGCAGCAACGCGCCGACGAACGCGAGACCGGTCGGCACCTCCGGCCACCCGAGCGCGCGCGTCCAGTGGTCGACCAGGCCGAACCCGCCGCGCCAGCCAGAACGCCAGCAGCACCGCGAGGCGCACGCTCGACGCGATCCACCCGAACCGCGTGCGCTCGCGGGTGTACGCCTGGGTGCGCCGGTACCGGTCGGCGTCGTAGAGCGTCGCGGAAGTCGCCCGGCGGCTCGGGTCGGAGCGCCCGCAGGTTGAGCAGGTCGGCGGCGACGTGGATCGCGAAGTCGATCACGAGCGCTGCGACGAGCAGCATCCGCCAGGGCACCATGTGCGCGCGAGTAAGGCACCGGCACGGGGTCCCCGCAACTAGGGTAATGATTCAAGACTGTCCGGTTGCCGGCGGGCGGGGGTGGGTCGGTTCTCCGCTCGAGTCGCTGGTCCCCAGCGCCTGGAGCCCGGCACGTGCTGTAAGCGCAGGGGAGCAGCGACTCGCGAGCGGAGAACCCACCCGCCCTCCCCGCGGAACCGCAGCGCGACTAGGTCACGCGCGGATTCTCTCCCTCGGCTACCGCGTTTGGTGCTCCGCTGTATCGGGGTTACACATCGCACCGAGCACGGCCGGCATGCGCTGCCCATCCTGCAACCACGAGAACCGCGAGGCAGCCAAGTTCTGCGAGGAGTGCGCCGCGCCGCTGCGGCACGCGTGCGCGAGCTGCGGGGCGGAGCTCCGGCCGAGCGCGAAGTTCTGCGACGAATGCGGGACGGCTCGGGCAGTGCCGCCGCCTGGAATAGCCGCGCCGGCCGCGACCGACGAAGCGCCCGCCGGCGATCTCGGCGCCCGCAAGGTCGTCACCATCGTCTTCGCCGACCTCGTCGGCTCGACGGCGCTCCACGAGCGGCTCGACCCCGAGTCGGCGCGGGCCTTCATGGAGCGCTACTACGGGGCGATGCGCACGGCCGTCACGGCGCACGGCGGCACGGTCGCGAAGCTGCTCGGCGACGGCGTCATGGCCGTGTTCGGCGTGCCGCGCGTCGCCGAGGACGACGCGATCCGCGCGGTGCGGGCGGCGGTCGCGATGCAGGCGGCGTTTCGCGCGCTCGCGGACGAACAGAGCGGGCTCGTCGGGACGACCGGACTCCGCGTGGCCGTCAACACCGGTGAGGTGGTGGCGAAGGACGCGACCGAGCTGCTCGGCGACCCGGTGAACGTCGCGGCCCGGTTGCAGGAGCAAGGTCGCGACGGCGACGTCGTGATCGGCGAGACGACGCAACGCCTGGTGGCGGCGCTCGTGACCCTGGCGCCGCTCGGCAGCGTCACGCTCAAAGGCCGTGCCGAGGCCGTGAAGGTGTATCGCGTGGTCTCGCTCGAGCGCCCGGCGAGCGCCACGACGGCGGCGTTCGTCGGACGCGCCGACGAGCTGGCGCGTCTGACCGCGGTGTACCACGCGGCGGTCGCGACACCGGCGGCGCGCCTCGCGGTGCTGCTCGGCTCACCGGGCCTCGGAAATCTCGCTTGATCGCCGAGCTGACCGAGCGTCTCGCCGACGCGGCGACCGTCATCGCGGCGCATTGCGACGCGGCCGGCGGCGCCGCACTTCGCGCCGGTCGCGCGTGCGCTCCGCGAGCATCTCGGGATCGACGACGCGACCAGCGGCCGAGGCGCTCCGGGACACGCTCGCCGCCGCGGTGCCGAGCGCGGACGTCGACCACCCTCGCATCCTCGACGGCGTCGCCGCGCTGCTCGCCGGATCGCCGGCGGCGCCGGAGGAGACCTTCTTCGTCGTCCGTCGTCTCCTCGCGCGCGCTCGCCGCCGTGCGTCCCGTCGTGCTGGTGATCGACGATCTGCACTGGGCGGAGCCGCTGCTGCTCGATCTGGTCGAGCACTTCGTGCAGTGGGGTGCGGGCGTGCGCCTGCTCGTGGTGGTCGGCGCGCGTCCCGAGCTCCGCGACGCGCGCGCCGTCGCTCGCGACGGCAGGTGGGCTCGTCGCCGAGGTCGTCACGCTCGCGGGGCTCGACGCCACTGCCGCCATGCGGCTCGCGGCCAACGTGATCGGCGCCGCCGATCTGCCCGCGGCCGTCGCGGCCAAGGTGCTCGCGACCAGCGAGGGCAATCCGCTCTTCGTCGGCGAGCTGGTGCGCATGCTGGTGCACGAGGGCGCGTTGCAGCGCGAGGGCGAGCGTTGGGTCGTCGGCGCCGGGCTCGGCGCGCTCGAGATGCCGCCGACCATCCATGCGCTCCTCGCGGCGCGCATCGAGCGCCTCCGTCCCGACGAGCGCAGCGTGCTCGAGCGCGCGCGCCGGTCGGTCGGCCGGCAGTTCTCGCGGACCGCGATCGCCGTCGCTCTCGGCGCGCGCGAAGGCGCCGACCTCGATGCCCGTCTCGAGTCGCTCCGGCGGAGCGAGCTGATCGAGCCCGACACCGGCTGGTTCCTCGGCGAGCCGGCGCTCCGCTTCCACCACGTGCTGATCCGCGACGCCGCCTATCGCCGGCTCCTGAAGGGCACGCGCGCCGAGCTGCACGGCCGCTTCGCCGATTGGATCGAGGGTCGCGCCGGCGACGCCGTCGAGCACGACGAGACGATCGGCTGGCATCTCGAGCAGGCGCACCAACACCTGCGCGAGCTCGGCCCGCTCGACGCCGCCGGGAAGCGTCTCGGCGAGCGCGCGTCGGCGCGACTCGCCGCCGCCGGCCGCCGGGCGCTCGCGCGCGACGACTCGGCACTCGCCGCCAATCTGCTCGGCCGCGCGCTCGCCGTCCTGGACGGTGCCGACCCGGCGCGTGCCGATCTCGCCCTCGACTGGTGCGAGGCGCTGCTCTCGGCGGGTGACGTCGGCACTGCCGCCGGCGCGATCGCCGAGCTCGCACGCTTCGTCGCCGACTCCGATCGCCTGCGCGCATGGCACACCTGCTTCGCGGGTCAGCTGACGGCGCTGACCGCGCCGCAAGCGCTCCGCGACACGGCCGACGCGGTGGCGGCCGCCGCCGACGCGCTCGCGGCGCTCGGCGACGCCGCGGGCGAGGCCAAGGCGCACGCCGTGCACGCGCAGGCCCTCGCGCGCGCTCGGCCGCGTCGGCGGCGCCGAGGCCGCGCTCGACCGCGCGCTCGCGGCCGCCCGCCGCGCCGGCGACCGGCGCCGCGCCAACGCCGTCCTCGCCGGCGCGCCGCTCGCCGCGCTCTGGGGACCGAGTCCGGTCACGCGCGCCAGCGGCCGCTGTCTCGACGTCGTGCGCGTGCTCCGCATCACGCAGGGTGCGCCCGCGGTCGAGGCCGTCGCGCTCAGCTGTCAGGGCGTGCTTGGAAGCGCTGCGCGGTCGCACCGAGGCGGCGCGCCGCATGATCGCGTCGGCGCGGAAGATGGTGGAGGAGCTCGGCATCTCGCATCGGCTGTTCGAGGCCGACGTCTTCGCGGCGCGCGTCGACCTGCTCGAGGGCGACGCCGCGGCGGCCGAGCGGTCGCTGCGCGGCGCCTACGAGGGCCTCCGCGACCTCGGGCTCGGGATCGACGCCGCCCAGGCCGCGGCGCTGCTCGGCCGCGCGCTCCTCGCGCAAGGACGGGCCGCCGAGGCGGAAGCGCTGTCGCACGAGAGCGAGAAGCTCGCGGGCGACGACCTGCAGGCGGCGATCGCGTGGCGCGGCGTGCGCGCCGAGGCGCTGGCGCGCGCGGGGCGAGCACGCGGCCGCGGTCGAGCTTCGCCGAGGCCGCGGTCGCGATCGCCGCCGCGACCGACGCGCTCCTCGATCACGCCGACGCCCGGCTCGCGCTCGCCGCCGCGCTCGCGCGCGGCCGGGCGCGGTCGCGAGGCCGACGCCGAGGAGCGGCGCGCGACCGAGCTCTGGGCGGCCAAGGGCGCCTCGCTGCTCACCGAGCGGGCGCGACAAGGTGACGAAGCGCCGAGCGCTCTTCCGCCGGCGGAACAAACCGACTAGCGCGCGCATCCGACGCGGCGCCGCGTGCGATCCACCGCCGCCCTCCGGCCAGGTCGAACGATTCGCGGCGGCGATGGCCGCGGCCGACCTCGCCGCCGCCTCCGATCTCATCGCCGCCGACGTCGAGTGCATCCATCATCCGACGGGCGCATCGTGGGACCGCGAGGCCTCTGCTCACCCTGAACCGGCAGGTGACGAGCGCGCGCGGCCTCGAAGATCCGCACCGAGTACCTCGCGACGCTTGGCGACGCGCTGGTGCTCCTCCGCGAATGGAGCTCGTGGGAAGTCGCTGGACGACGACAGCCTCGGTCCGTTTGGTGCCGTCGAGCGCGAGCGGATCATCCTCGTCGAGGTCGATGCGAACGGGTGCCAACGCCGGGTCGAGTTCTTCGCCGGACCGACCGCCTGGGCGACGCGATCGTGCGCTGTACGAGCGCTATGCCGAGCAATTCCCCGACGGTCCCGCGCGGGAGCGCGCCGCGACGACTGCGTCGGCGGTAACGACCTTGGTCTCCCGGACGTGGAGCGCTATCGGCCGGCATTCGCGCCGGACATCGAGTTCGACGACCATCGCACCCTCGGCTTCGGGTCAGGGCGTGGCGCCGACGAGTTGGCGCGCCTCTTCGCCTCGCTCGTCGCGCTCGCCGACGGTTTGATGGCGCAGCTCGGCGATGTCGTACGGATCGAATCCGACGCATTCCTGGTGGTGGGAAGCTTCGCCGGCACGGACCGCGCGAGCGGCGGCCCCTTCGAGCTTCCCGCCGTCGTCCTCGTTTGTTTCGGACCCGACGGCCGCATCGTTCGCTATGAGACCTTCGACGTCGGGCGCGAAGCGGAGGCGATTGCCCGCTTCAGCGAACTGACTGCCGCCTCGACGCCAGCTCCGCGCGGTCACCCGCCGCGTACGCCCGAACGCGGCGACGAAAGCCGGCGAACGCTTCGAGGCCGCGATCGCGAGCCGCGACCTCGAGGCGCTCGGGCGCGTGATCGCCGACGAGCTCGAGCTGGTCCACCACCCGACCGCCGCGACCTATGGCCGACGTGGGATGCTGGCGACGTGGCGATCGTTCTTCGGGGCGAAGCACTTTACGCGCCGCTCGGAAATGCTCGCGACGCTCGGCGACTCGCTGGCGCTGATGCACCACGCGCTTTCGGCCGAAGGGTTTCCCGAGGAGCGTCTGGCGTCGGCGGGACTCGTCGAGATCGCCGAGTTCGTCGTCAGCGAGATCGACGCGCTGGGGCGATTCCGGCGCATGGAGATCTTCGGCGCCCACCAACTCGGCGCCGCGTTAGCCCGCCTCTACGAGCGCTACGCCGAGCTGCTCCCCGCCGGCCCCGCGAACGAACGCGCCGCGGCGGCGACGGCTCGCTCGCGGTGATGACGACGCATCGCTCACGCCTGCCGACCTCGAGCGCCTGCCGCTCGCGCTCTCCCCGACGCTCGAGTTCTACGATCGCCGGCGGCTCGTCGGAGTGGAGCCCGGCGGAGCCGCCGAAGTCTTGCCCTCGGCGCTCGGACGTACTCGACCTCGGGACCGAGATGGTCTTCCGGTACGACGATCTCCTGCGCGTCGAGCCGAGCGCTCTTGCTCCAGATGACGCATCGTCGGGCACGGGAGCGCGGGAGTGGCGGGGCGTTCGAGATTCCCATCCTCGATCCTCTGGGTGTTTGGTCCGGACGGCTCGATGATCCGATAGGAGGGCTTCGACCTCGAGTGCGCGGCCGAGGCACACGCGCGCTTCGACGAGCTGACGGCGGCTCCGGCGCCTGCGACGCAGCCCACCGCGGGCCCGGTTGCGCACCGCCTTCGCCCGAACGCCGCGAGCGCGCTCGCCGCGCGCTTCGAGGCCGCCTTCGCGGCCGGCGATGCCGACGCCGTCGCGGCACTCTGGGCCGACGACCTGGAGCTGATCGACCACCCGAACGGCGCCAGCTACGGCCGCGACGGGCACCTCGCTTCGATTCGGCGATTGCAGCGCGCGCACGCTCCGAAGCTGACGTTCGAGCCGCTCGCGACCCTCGGTGACGCGCTCTGCCTCACCCGCCGGCGCGTCGCCACGCAGGGAACCGCGGGCGGCCGCTTCGACGTCGGCGCCTCCGAGCACGAGGTGCTCGTGCTCTTCGAGGTCGACGCACGCGGAACGGGTCGGCAGGTCGAGATCTTCGCCGCCACCCATCTGGCGGACGCCGTCATCCGTCTCTATGCGCGCTTCGCCGAGCTGCTGCCGGCCGGTCCGGCAGAGGCACGCGCCGCGGCGACCGCCCGCTCGGGCGCGGCCATGCTCGACGTGGCCTCCAGCGGGAGGATCGAGCCGTTCTTGCCGTCGCTCTCGCCCACGGCCGAGCTCGTCGATCATCGCCTCCTCGGATTGCCGGTCCGCACGCGGCCGCGAAGCGGTCGAGCGCTCGATCCGTACGCTCTTCGAGCTCGCCGACGTGGCCATGCGCATCGACGATGTCTTGGCAGTGGAGCCGAGCGCGTTCCTCTGGCGCGTGACATTCACCGGCACCGATCGCATGACGGGCGGCGCATTCGAGCAACCCGCCCTGAACCTCTGGGCGTTCGACGCCGGCGGCCTCGTGACCAACTACGAAGCGTTCGACGTGGACCGCGTCGCCGACGCGCTTCGCCCGCTTCGACGAGCTCGTCGCGGACACCGCCGTGCCCTCGACGCCGCGCTTCGCCAACGCCGCGACGCGTTGCTTCGACGCCTACGTACGAAGCTGGCACGCCCGCGACTGGGACGGGGTGCTTTCCACGCTCGTTCCCCGCCTCCTCGACCACCGTGCGCTCACCGGCCTCGACCTCGAAGGCGAGGACCTGGTGCGGAACGTCCGTCACATGTTCGGCTTCAGCAGCAGCCGGTGGAACGTCGAGCTGCTCGCCACCCGCGGTGAGCGTCTCGCGCTCTCCCGGCTTTGCTTCGCGGTCAGGACTCCGACCGGGACGCCGGGATGTCCGAGGTCGAGTTCCTCGACGTCTACTCGATCGATGCCGGCGGCCGGCCGGCCATGAGCGTCCTCTTCGATCCCACCGCGCTCGACGCCGCCTACGCCGAGCTCGACGCGCGCTACGACACGGGCGAAGCGGCGTCACACCCGCGAGCAGCGGCCGCGGCACGGGCGATGGCTCTCGCCTGGACGAGCCGCGATTGGGATGCCCTGCAAGCGCTCTGCGCGCCGTCGTTCGCCCACCACGACCACCGGCTACTCGGCTGGGGACGCTGCCCGACGCCGCCGCGTGGGTGCGGGCGCAACGCGCCCTCGTCGATCTCGCGCCCGACGTTCGGATCCGGCGCGATCACGTCAGGATGTGCGACCGCGGGTACGTGCTGCAGCTGATGCAGCAGGGCACCCGCGACGGCGGCGCGTTCGAGCGCGCGTTCGCCTACGTCGCCGAGCTCGACGATGCGGGTCGCTTACCAGCGCGTCGACGCCTACGACGTCGACGAGATCGAGCAAGCACGCGCGCGCTTCGCGGAGATTGCCCCGTAGCTCACGGTGGCCCGCGGTTCAGATCTCGCGGCGGCGGCTCCGTTGGCGCAACCAGATGGCGAGCGCCTCCGCGCTCAGCTCCCGCGGGCAACCCCGAGCGTGACCTCGGTCAGCTCCGCGCGGGCAACACCGCGAGCGAGCTACCGGCCTGAATCAGCTTTCGGAGCCATCGTCGTCAGCGGTCCGATCGTCTTGATCTCGTCGAAGCGCGCCCGCGCCGCATCGAGATGATGCGGGTCGTAGAAATCGAGGCGCTCGGCCAGGCCCGCCGCGTCGAGATCGACGACCCAAATGAACGGGCTCTCGAAGGCCCCCCGTCGCGCGTCCCGACCCATACGACCTCGGCGATGAGCCCGCGCTCCGACATGCGGAGGTGATCGACCCGACCGAGAGCGTCGGGCGCGAGATCGACCATCGCCCGCAGCGCCCCGACGAACGCGAGCGGACCACGCAGCACGTCCCACCCAACGAGACGATGATCGTGCGCGACGAGCGTGGGAGCATGAAGGGCCGCGAGGGCATCCCAATCGCGACTCGTGAGTGCACGGGTGAACGCGGCATTGTACACCGCGACGCGCGGGTGCGCCGTCGCTTCGCCGGCCCGCCAGCGCGCGTCGAGCTCGGCGTAGGCGGCATCGAGCGCATCCTCATCGAAGTGGATGACCGCGACGGGATCGCCGCCCGCGTTCGGTCTCGATCACCGTGACGTTCGCCATCTCGCTCGGCCCGACGTCGCCGCCGGCGAGGTGCACGCGGCGGCGTTGGAGTGCGAGGCGATCCCCCGCGTCGCGAGCAGCTCGACCTGGATGTCCGTCGACGCCATTTCGCCGGTCACCCGCAACCACTCGACGTACTGCTCGCGGCCGCCATCGAGCAGCGCCATCCGCCGCCGGTCCGCGAACTGGAGGCCGGCAGGGAGCATCCGCGCGAGGCCCTGCCAATCGCGGGCGCGCCAGTGTGCGATGATCCGCTCCGCGGCCCGCGTCGCGGCGTTGGCGAAGCGCGCGCTGACGGGGCCAACCGTCGGCAACTCGGCGAAGCGCGCGCTCGCCTGCTCCGTCTGGTCGGGGTCGTAGAGGTCGGCGCGCGCGATACGGCCCTGGTCGTCGAGCTCGAACACGATGAGGAGCGGGATCTCGTAGTCGCCGCCCTCGCGCGAGCCGTACCAGGTGATCAACGAGAGGCCGCCGCGCGGACCGACGCGAAAGTGCTCCGTGCGGTAGAGCGAGTCGGGCGCGAGATCGACCAACGCGCGGAAGCTCCCGCCCAGGCCTCACCGCCGCGTGTCGTCCCGAGCACGGCGACGTGGCGGTGGTCGTGCTCGGCGAACGTCGGCGCGCAGAGTGCCACTACAGTATCCCAATCGCGGCTGGTGACGGCCTGAAGAACGCCGCGCTGTACCACGACGGCGCGACGCACCGCCCAGCTCAGCTCTGACGCCGCGCCCTCACCCGCTTCGTAGCGCGCGTCGAGCTCGGCGTACGCCGCGTCGAGATCTTCGACGTCCCAGCGCACGTACGCGACGATGCGGCCGCGGTCGTCCACCTCGGTGAGGATGAGGAACGCGATCTCGCTCGGCCCGACGTCGGCACCGCTGAATTCGTAGACGAGACGATTGAGCGCCAACCGTTCCCCGCGTGTCGCGAGCAGCTCGGACTCGGCGCGACCCGTGCCCCAGGTGGCGACCTCGCGGGTGAACGCGACGTATTGATCGCGGTCGAGCTCGAGCTGCACCACGCGCCGCCGGTCGGACATCCGGAAATCGTCCGCGAAGAGCTGCGCAAAGCGTTGCCAGTCGTGCGCGACGATGGCGGCGATCACCGGCGCCGCCGTCGCGCTCGCCGCGTTGGCGAAGAGCTCGGCGGACGGCGCAGGTGACGCCAGCTCGGCGAAGGCGCGCGCGCCTGGTCGATCTGATCGATGTCGTAGAGGTCGAAGCGGGGCATGCGGCCCGCGTCGTCCACCTCGGTGACCCAGAAGTACCGCGTCTCGAACGCGCCGCCGTCGCGCGTGCCCATCTCGACGGCCTCGACGAACGCGCCACGCTCGGCGAGGCAAAGGACGCGATCGATGCGGCACCGGAAGTCGGGCGCAATCTCCACCATGATCTGCAGCGACCGGATCCATACCGCTGGATCCGAGAGCATCGAGCCCCAGAGCAGTCGACGGTGGTCCTGACCGACGTAGACCGGTGTCGCCAGAGCCCTGAGCGCGTCGAAGTCGCGGGCGTTCCACGCCGCAGCGAAGGCACATGGAGCCGCCCAGGCACGCGCGCACCCGGCGGCCTCGCCGGCGGCGAAGCGCGCGTCGAGCTCGGCGTAGGCGGCGTCGAGGTCGGCGGGCTCGAAGAGCACGATCCCATTCATACGGCCGTCGTCGACTTCGAGCACACTGAGGTGGTCGATCTCGAGCGCGCCGCCCCCGCCAGCGACGTCACCCTGGAAGAGCAGGCGAGCGAGCACCAGACGCTCGCCGCGGGTCGCGATCGCCGTCGTGATCCAGCGGCCGTTCGGCACGTCGAAGAGCACGCGGTGCTGCTCCAGGAAGCCTTCCTTCGGAAGCTCCATGCGCAAGAGCGGCCGGCGGTCGTCGAAGTACAGGCTCGGGGCGAAGCAGTCCGCGAGGGCCTGCCAATCGCGCGCGGCCGAGGCTCGCACGAAGCGGTCCAGGGTGCAGGTCGCGGCGTTGCCGAAGTGGGGATCGGATGGTGCGCTCGCCGTCGGCTCGACGGGCAATCCAACGAGCGCGTCATAGCGCGCCAGCGCGTCGGCTTCGCGGCCGGCGTCGAAGAGCTCGATGCGGCTCTGACGGCCGTCGGGGCCGAAGATCGAGAGAATCCAGATGCTGTTCTCGAACGTGCCTCCGCTCGCGCGGACGGTCCCCGCCTCCGTCGTCCGCCGCAGGAGTCCGTCGGCGCTGAGCGCGAGAACGTCCTCGACGCGATACGTCGGGTCCTGCATGAGCTCGTCCGAGGCGGCGCGCCAGCGCGGCCAAAGGTCGGACCCCGTGACGGCGCCCATCCCGACCGAGCGGTGATCGACGGCCTCGATGTCCGGCGTCGAGACGTCCTCGAGCCGATGCTCGGTCGATCGGGTCAACATCGTGGTGACCGCGCGCGCCATCATGGCGGCGCGATCGCGTTCCGGGCCGTCGGGAAGCAGCTCGGCGTGGCGGGCGTAGAGGCGGGCGATCGCGTCGCCGAGGCGATCGGGGGCGAAGACCTCGGAGGACATGAGCCGCCCGGCCGCGTCGATCGTGTTCACGACGATGCTCTCGATTTCGTACGCGCCGACGTCGAACCGGCCCCCACCTGTTCCGCTCGCGCTGACGAAGCGACGGGCGAGGCAGAGCCCGTCGCCGAGCGTCGCCAGCGGCTCGATCCGGAATTCCAGATCCGGCATGCGCATCATCCGCCGGCTCGACTCGATCTGCCCCTCGCGGCCGTACCGCGTCGCCGTCGGGTGCTCGATCGTCTCGAGCGGGTCGCCGAGGAGCGCATCGACCGCGGCGAGGTCGCGGCGCGCGAACGCGGTCTCGAGGGCGGCGAACATTCTGGTTGCGGCATTCGGAGGTACACGGCGCCGTACGGACTGCTTCGGCGTCCCGCCGATGGAGAGCGCATCGAAGCACGCGAGCGCTGCCGCCTCTTGGTCGGGCTCGAAGACCTCCGTACGGGTGATGAGCCCGTCGGCATCATGGGCATTGACGACGATGACGACGTTCTCGAAGGCCCCGCCGCTGGCGCGGCTGATTCCCGCAAAGGTTTGCCGGAAGGCACTCGTCCCCGGATCGAGGGCAAGGACGTCATCGTCGCGGGCGCCGAAATCCGGGGCGAGCTCGGCCTGCTCTCGCCAGTGTCTCAGCCACTCCTCCCGTCCCTGGGCCGACCAGGTGCTGAGTGTCCGGTGATCGACACATACGAAGGACAGAGCGAGGCCGCTCGCGATGCGATCGGCGTCGGAGACACCTTCGAACGACGTGAGCACGCGCGCCGCCCCGCTCGCGCGGGTGCGCGCGGGGCCTTCCGGCAGGCTTTCGGCATAGCGCTCGTAGAGCCGACCGATGGCGGCGCCGAGGCGTTCGGCCGCGAGGATCTCGACGTGGCGCAGTCGGCCGCGCTCGTCGGTGCCATAGACCGCGACGTCCACGATCTCGTAGGCGCCGACGTCGAAGTGGCCGCCGACCGCGCCGCTCGCCGACATCTCGCGCCGCACGAGGCCCCATGACTCCCAAGCGTCGCGAGCGGGATGAATCGCAGAAGCGCGTCGGGCGATTCCATCAGCTTACGAATGCCCCTCCGCATGTCCACCGCGCCGTAGGTCGCGCCGGTCGGGTGGTCGATGCACTCGGCGTCCTCGGCAAAAACGTCGCGAGGGCAGCGAAGTCCCGGGCGGCGACGATGCCCTCGAACTCGGCGCTGGCGCGCGTGACCGCGTTCGGCCGCACGCGGCGCTGTACGGGCGCCTTCGGTTGCGCACCCGCGGTGAGTGCGTCGAAGCGCGCGAGCGCCTCGGCACGCGCCGTCCGTCGTCGAAGGTTTCGTGATCCGGTGACCCGGCCGTCGGGGCCGAAGACGGTGAGCGTGCACACGGTGCGCTCGAACGCCCCGCCGCCTTCGCGCCAGATGCCGGAGCTCGTGGTCTTGCGGACGAACCCATTCGGGTCGAGCGCCAGCACGTCGTCGATGCGGAAGCGGACATCCTCGGCCACGGCTTGGAACGACCCGGCGAGCTTGTCCACATCCTCGCGCGAGAGGGTGCCGTATCCGACGGTGCGATGGTCGACGTCCTCGTAGGTCGGCGCGTAGACGCAGATTCAGATCGGGCGTCTCCTCCCGGCAACAGAATGAAGGCGACGGCGTGTGCCGCGACCGTGGCGCGCTCGCGCGCCGGACCCGGGGGAGCCCTTCGGCGTAGCGCCGGTACAAGAGGCGCGATGGCGTCGCCGAGATGATCGACCGCGAAGATCTCGTTCCGGAGGTGCGCGCCGTGCTCGTCGATCTCGAGGACGCCGAGCTCCTCCTTCTCGTACTCGCCGACGTCGAAATCGGCTCGCTGGCCGGCGCGCGCTGGCCCCCATCCAGCGGCGGAAGAGCCAGAGCCGATCACCGAGCGTCGCCAGCAGCTCGTGCCGTACCGTGGCCCCGGGCAAACGCAGGAAGCGATCGAGCGAGAGCAGCATCTGCTCGCGTCCGTAGGTCGCCCCGGTCGGGTGATCTGACTTCCTCGTAGGACTCCGCGAAGGACCCCATGGCCGCGAGATCACGCGCGGCGAGCGCCGCATCGATCGCGCGCCATTACGGCGCTCCCGGCATTTGGGCGGACGCGCCGCCGTACCCGCGGCTCGGCCCGCATCTCCGGGCAGGCGCGGCTGGGACGTCGCCATCGGCAGCGCGCCGCGCGCGCTCGGCGAGCACCGTCGCGCCCTTCGCCTCCCAGAGCTCGAAGGCGCGGCGCTCTTCGGCGTCGGCCTCGGCCCGCCGGCCGCCGGCCCGGAACGCGGCGGCGAGCGCCAAGCGCGCGTCGGCGTGGTCGAGCAAGGCGTCGGTCGCGGCCGCGATCGCGACGGCGGCCTCGGCGAACGTGATCGCCGCGGCATGGTCACCCCGGCGGGCGAGCGCCTCGGCGCGCACCCCGCGCCACGCGATCGCCGCCTGCAGGTCGTCGCCCGCGAGCAGCTCGCTCTCGTGCGAGAGCCGCTCGGCATCGGCGGGGCGGTCGAGCGCCAGGAGCGCGCGGCCGAGCAGCGCCGCCGCGCGCGCCGCGTCGATGCCGAGGCCGAGATCGCGGAGACCCTCGTATCCGGTGCGGAGCGCACGCTCGGCGGCGATCGCGTCGCCTTCGAGGAGATCGATGCGCCCCGCGAACACGTCGGTCTCGAAGAGGCGATGCGTGATGCCGAGCTCCTCGACCATCGTGCGTGACGACGCGAGCATGCGGCGCGCCGCTTCGGTGCGACCGCGCAGCGCCTCCAGCACGCCCTGGCACGAGAGCGCGACCGCCTCGACCGCCGGTGCGCCCTGGGTGATGCGGAGCACGCGCACGACGTCGAGGCAGCGGCCGCTCGCGCGTGTGACCGGGCTCGGTCCCCAGAGCGCGGCGAGCGGCGCACCGGCGAGGACCGCGTTGGCGCGCCGGCGATCGCCGGCGCGGCGCGCCGCCGGCGAGGGCCTGGTCGAGCGCCGCCTCGCTCGCGCCGATCTTGCCGAGCCGGGCCAGCGCCTGGGCGTGGACGAAATGCGCCTTGGCTTCGCCGGCGGCGTCCTCCAAGGCGGCGAGCTCGCGCGCCGCGGCGCCGACGCGATCGGCCGTCGCGTGCAACGCCTCGGGGGCGGTCAGCACGGTGAGCTGACCCGCGAAGCACGCGTGCCACGCACGGAGCCGCGCGTCGCTGGCGACGCGATCGAGCTGCGCGATCGCGTCGGCGGCGGGTCCGACGTCGCCGGCCGCCAGCAGGGCCTCGCACCAATCGAGGACGAGATCGGCGCGCTCCGCCGCGTCGGCGCCGAGTCGCCGCAGCGCGCGCCCGAGCAGACCGGCCGCGAGCGACACGTCGTCGCGGGCGAGCGCGCGGCGCCCGGCGGCGGCGAGGCGGCGCGCCGCCCGCTCGCCGAGCGCAGCACCGGCGGCATCGATCGGGCCCAACTCGCTCAAGAGCTGGTGCGCCTGCTCGAGGTGCCAGCCGATCATCTCGTCGTGCTCGGGGGCGTCGCCGACCTGCCCTTCGATCCAGTCGGCGAGACGCGCGTGCAGCTCGGCACGCGTCCCCTTCAAGAGCCGCCGGTAAGCGGCGTCGCGGATCAAGACGTGGTGGAAGCGCATGACCGGCTCGCCGAGGAGCCAGCCGGTGTCGCGCTCGATCAGCTCGCTCCGCCGGAGCGATTCCAGCCGGGCGTCGAGCTCCATGCCGTTTCGCCCGAGCAGTGCCGCAACCGCGCTCCGCGAAAAGTGCCGTCCGACCACCGACGCACGCTCCAGCACCGTGCGCTCCTCGGACCCGAGGCGCTCGATGCGCGCCGCGAGCAGCGCGTGGATGGTGGGCGGCATCTCGAGCGAGGCGAGTCCGGCGCCGACGATCCAACGGTCACCGTCCTTGGTGAGTGCCCCCTCCTGCACCAGCATGCGCACCAGCTCCCCGACGAAGAGCGGATTGCCCTCGCTGGTGGCGAGCACTTTCGCCGCGACCGCGGCGGGCAGGTCGGCGGCGCCGATCACGTTGGCCGCCAGGCGCATGGCCGCGCCCGCATCGAGACCGCCGAGCGTGACCACGTCGGCAACGATCGCGCTCGGCGTCACGAGGGACGAGCGCAGATCGCGGAGCTCGGGCCGCGCGGCCACCAGCACGAAGAGCGGCACGCCGGCGCCCCACTGCACCAGGTGCTCGACGAGATCGAGAAGCAACGGCTCGGCCCAATGCAGGTCGTCGATCACCAGCACGATCGGCCGCGCCGCAGCCAGACCGGCGAGAAACCGGCGCATGACGAAGAACGTCTCCTCGGGCGACGTGACGGTGTCGCCGAGCACACCGGCGATCCCGGCCGCGACGCGGGTGCGCTCGCCCTCGTCGGCGGCGGGAAGGGCCGCCGCGACCGCGGCCCGCACGGCGTCGGCGCCCGCACCGTCGTCGAGGCCGAGGAACCGGCGGAAGACCTGCGCGAGCGGCGCGAACGTGGCACCCCGGCGGCGTCGCAATGCGCGGCGAGGATCGTCGCATCGTCCGCGTGCCGGCGCCCGAGCTCGTCGATCAAGCGGGACTTCCCGAGACCCGGCGACCCGAGTAACACGGCGAGCCGCGTGGCCGGCGTCGCGACCGACCCGTCGCACACCGCCTCGAGGCGCGTGAGCTCACCTCGCGGCCGACGAACGGCGCAGCCGTCGCCCCGGCCGGCGGCTCGAGCGACTCGAGACGATACGCGGCCACCGCCTCGGCGCGGCCCTTCAGCGTGACGCTCCCGAGCGGCGCCAGCGTGACGCGCGTCGCGACCAGACGACGCGTCGCCTCGCCGAGCACCACGTCGCCGTCGCCGCCCTGCTCCTGGAGGCGCGCCGCCACGTTCACCGGGTCGCCGATGACGTCGTCACGGGCGCCGCTCACCACCACCTCGCCGGTGTTGACCGCGACGCGGAGCCCGGCCACGGCGAGCACCGCCTCGACACCGATCAACTCGCGAAACGCGTCCTGCATCGCGGCCGCGGCCCGCACGGCCCGGAGCGCGTCGTCCTCCGCCACCCGCTTCAGGCCGAAGGCCGCCATCACGCCGTCGCCGAGGAGCTTCACGACCGTGCCGCGGTGCGCCTCGACCGCGGCGCGCAGCGCCGCGTAGTAGCGCTCCATCACGCGCCGCGCCGACTCCGCGTCGAGGCGCTCGTGGAGCGCCGTCGAGCCGACGAGGTCGGCGAACACGATCGTCACGACCTTCCGCGCGCCGGCGTCCAGCGCACCGCGCGCCCGGGCGCACCACCCGCATGCCCGTCCGCGGCACCGTCGGCGGCCGGACGGGGCGCCGCCGCTCCCGAGCGGCGCCCGCACTCGCCGCAGAACTTCTCACCGGCCTCGTACGGGGCGTTACAGGCCGCGCACGCGAGCGCGAGCGCCGCGCCGCACTCGACGCAGAACTTCCGTCCGGGACGGCTCTCGTGACCGCACGCGGTGCAGGTCACGTCGGATCGCCTGGGGCGGCCTCAATGAAAATCAGGGGTCCACTCCGAGTGAAGCTGCTCGCATGGAACGTCCTGCGTCGGCAAAGCTGCCGCTGCTTCTGCGACGGGACAGCGAACGAGGCGGACGGGTGATGGGTCGCCACCCCCGCGGATCACCGCCCGTTCACGGTGACATGCGCCGCCGCAGCACGCCGAACCGACCGGGCTCGACGGTGACCCGCGCCCCGTCCGAGAACTGCACGGTCTCCGCCTTCGCCCCCGCGTTGAACGCGACGTGCGTGCGCTCGCCGTCTTTCCGGAAGACCGCGTACAGCGGCGTGTTCGCGGTGACGGTGCGATCGACGCTGCCGGCGAGCGCGAAGGTCGCGATCCACTGCGCGATGTTCGATCGCGAGTTGCCCGCCTCGGGGCCGACGGTCGGCGCGAGCGCGCGCCATTGCCGAGCGGCGTCGGTCGGATCCGAGAGCGCGCGATACATCACGACGATGTCCTGCCAGGTCTTCCAGCCGGTCCCGCCGCGCGCGCGGACGAGCGCGTCGTAGCTGCGCTTCGCGTAGTCGGGAAAGCGGTCGAGATAGAGCGAGCCGCCGTGGAACGGGAGCCAATTGATGCCGTAGAGGTGCTCGGGCTCACCCGAGAAGAACGTCCCGTAGGCGCCCTTGCCGCCCCAGATCATCGGGACGACCTCGGCCGGATAGGACGGCGGGAAGTTCTTCCCGTCGACGTCGAACCAGTAGGCCTCGATCGCCGCGAGCTCGCTCGCGTAGAGGAACGATGCCGAGATCGCGGAGCGTGCGATCGCCGCGCAGCTCGCCGAGCAGCACGAAGGCCGTCCACGCGGCCATCGCCTCGGACGACGACTCCTGGTTGTTGCCGTCGCCGGCGACGGCGTCGCCCGCCGCCCACGAGTGGCCCGCATAGGGATCGAAGACGCGGAAGAACGGAAACGCGGGGTCGCCGCGGCGCCCGCTCGCGATGTCGCCGCGCGAGCAGATCGACGAACGGGCCGTAGCGGTCGGGTCCGAGCCACGCCCGATCGCGCATGCCGAGCTCCGCCGCGGCACGCAGGAAATAGCCGTAGTGGAAGTGATGATCGTTGAGGGCCGTCGCCGAGCCGTAGCTGGACGGATAGCCGACCAGCGTCCCCCACCGCTGGTCGTAGAGGAACGCGCCGCCCGTCGCCGGGTCGGCGGGATCGAAGCGCGCTCGAACCACGACTCGAGCCCGGCACGGAGGCGCGTCTCGAGCGCGTCGGTCTCCGCCTCGAGCCCGAGCTGGCGGGCGAGCCCGTGGAGCGTCGCGAGGCGGCCGAGCTCCTTCCCCGCCCAATACGTGTCGCGCGCCGGATGCGGCGGCCGCGTCGCTCCGCACGAGCCCGCGCAGCGTCTCGGACGTCGGCCCCCGGCAGCACCGGCAACGCCGGCAGGACGCCCGGGAACGGGTACTCGACGTCGAACCCCGCGCCGGCGCGGGAGCGACATGCGGCCGCGCACCGTCGTGCAGCTGCCGAGCTCCGGACTCGCGCTGCCCTCGACGAACGCCGTGCTCTGGTGTGGATAGAGCGCGAAGAGCGTCGCGGCCGGCGCGTCCTTCGCCACCTCGAGCCCGTATCCGAAGTGGACCCGGACGCGAGACCGCGCCTCGTCATAGGCCCAGCTCACCGTCGTGTCGCGGACGGGATTCCGCGCGCGGCGGGTGAAGAGCTCGACGATTTCCGGGCTCCGCCGGCCGTCCGGCAGCAACGCGACGGTGACGCCGCGCCGAGCTCCCGGCCTCGCTCCGCAAGGTGGCGCTGCCCATCCCGGACCAGCGCGCGCCGACCGGACCGACGAGCAGATAGCAGCGGCGGTCGCGACAGACCCCGACGACGCTCCCGTCGGCGTCTCGTGAAAGACCTCGGGCGGTGCGGGGAAACGCACGATCGGATCGCCCCCGTGAACGCGCTGAACACGAACGGCGAGCCGTGGCCGTAGGTCACCTCCATGCCGGGGTCGGTCCGGCCCTGGCCTCGAGCGCGCGGTGACGAACCAGTCGCTGTACCTGGCGAGTCGGGCCGCGTCGAAGCGCGCGACCTCGCTGTTTCCGAGGATCAGGTCGTTCGGCGGCTCGACGTCCATCCAGCCGCAGATGCAATGCTCGTCCGCGTGGATGTCGGGCCCTGGATAGCGGATCTGGAAATCCTTCCGGACGGGCCGTGACGGCGAGCGGGTGCGGATACTGGCGCTCCGAGAACGGCAGCGCCACCAGCGACGACCACCATTGACTGCTCGGAATCGGCGGCGGCAGCTCGGGCACGACGAATGCCGGTGCCGTCGGCAGCGACTCCCCGGCGGGTGGCGCGCTCGCGAGCGAGCCGGCCGCCAGCCCGAGGCTCGGCCGTCCGTCACGCCGAGCCGCGACGGCGGCCGCGGCGACGACGACGACGAGTACCAGCGGGACGACCCGCACCACGATCAGTCGCTCTCCGCGACCAGTTGCGGTCCGCGGCCTCCGAGGGGATCGGTGACGGGCGCGCCCGGCGTGACCTCCGTCGCCGCGAGCTCGCCGAGCGCACTCGCCGCACGCTGCTCGGTCGGGTCGTTGACGAATGCCAGGCGCGTTCCCGCGACCGACGACGCCAGCTGTTGGCCCTGTTGGCGCCGATTCAGCAACCGTCCAAGCAGGCTCCGACGTCCGACGACGACGGCGCCTTTGATCTTCGTGCCGGCCTCGATCCCGGTCGTGTCGCCGTCGAGCCGCACCAGCACGTTCCACTCCTGATCGCGCACTTCCTGGCCGGCGCGCGGCACCTTCCACGCGACCGAGCCGTTCAACGTGCGCCCGTCGCCGACGTCGGCGCTGACGGGTTGCCCCTCGGCGACGAGCGGCCAATCGTGGTCGACCACGAGGACCTTCAACACGAGCTCATCGGTGTTCTCGATGACGCCGACGGCGGCGTTGGGGCCGACCAGGTCGAGCTCGGCGAGCTGCGTTCTCGGAGAGCGTCCCGCTGATCGGGGCGTGAATGGCGGTTTTGCCTTCGTTGCGCTCGGCCGCGCGCACGATCAGCTCGGCTTGCGCGATGCTGCTCGCGAAGGTCTCGCGCTCGGCTTCGACGCGTTCGGTTTCGTTGGTCTGCAGCTGGCGCTTCTCCTCGGCGCTCCGCACCCATTCGCGACGCCCGCTGGCGAGCCCGTCAAGCCCCGCGCCACCGACGCGAGGCCCGGCGAAGCTCTGCGTCAAATCGCGACCCTCGCGCTCGAGCTGATCCACGATCGCGCGCAGCTCCACCGGCGCGAGCAGGCCGCGGACCACGACCTCGTGCTTCAACAAGAGCTCGCGCATGGAGCTCCGGCGAGGGCGAACGTGAACCGCACGCTGTCGAGCCGGGCACGGAGCTCGCGGCCGGCCTCGTCGCCGCCCCGTCGCTCAGGTGGTCGGCGACCGCCTCGGCGCGCGCTCGACGTAGCTCGCCATCGCCGCGTCGATCGTGTGGAGCATCGGCTCACCGTTGAGCGCCGTCGCCGTGCGGCCGTCGACCACGAGCTGGCCCCGCGCTTTGATCGTGAAGGCGCGGACGCCCTCGAGCACGGCGGCAGCCGCGGGCTGCAGATCCTCGATGCGGGCGTCCTCGACGCTCTCCGCCGCGACCGCGCGGCGCTCGGCCTCGCGCACGGCGGCGTCGGCGCCTTCAACGGAGGATGCCGTTCTGTCGGAGCCGCAATTCGAGGTCGGCGAGCTTCTGGCGCTCGCGCGTGAGGGCGAGCCGCGCCGCTTCGAGCGCGTCCCGCTGCTCGTTCGAATCGAGCACCGCGATGACGTCGCTCTCCTCCACGGCGTCGCCGCCGTTGTGCTTCACCTCGCGGACGACGCCGGGCACCTCGGAACGCACGCGCGTCCCAGTGCGCCGGCGCCACGCGGCCGCTCACGCCGACGGACTGGCTCCAGGTGATGAGGAAGAAGGCGACGAGCGCACCGAGCACGAGGGTCGCGCCGATGACGCGACGGCGAGGCGAAGCGCGCAAGGCGCGCCTCGAATTCGGCGTCGTCCAGGCTCGTCCGGATCGGGTCGATAGTCCATGTCTGACATCATGCGGCTCCTCGGCGGCGCGTGGCCGCCCACTCGGGGGATTCAGGAACGAGGTCCGGTGTCTCACCGGTTGGTGTCGCCACACGCGATCGCCGTTGTGGAAGGTCGCGTCCGGTGACGAGGTACGGATGGAAGATCCATGGGGAGAAGGCCACGACGAAGAGCGGTGCCAGCCATACGAGATGGAAGCGCCAGTCGATGGCGGTGGTCGGGACGCTCGCGTCCGGATCGAGATAGATGCGCCAGATGGCGAGCACCGCCGCGATCGTCATCAGCAGGAGCGCGTCCTTCGCCGCGTGGCGCATCGGCGGGGCGAGCAGATGGCTCCGCCGCGACGACCGACCCAGATCGTCGGCATTGGTCTCGCCGAAGACGATCGGGCGATTGAAGAGATGCGCCAACGCCCCGCGAGTGACGGCGAGCGACACGCCGATGAACGTGTACGAGAGGGCGACCTGGGCGGCGGCGGCCTTCAGCGTCCCGAAGCGCGTCGACCACACCCCGCCCGCGGGCATGGCGGCGAGGCGCCGCGACGCCGCAACATGAAGACCGCCGGGAGCGGCACGAGCCCGAAGATGATCAGCGACATGATCGTGTAGCTGAGCGCGATACGGATGCAGGATCCCGAGCCCGGTCGCCGATCGAGGCCGGGACCAGGCTCGCGAGGTTGATGAGCGAGAAGAAGAACTGCACGAGATCCAGGATCTGATACCAGCGTACGTGCTCCGAGTTGCAGAAGCGTCGCCACGATTTCTTGACGACGCCGCGCGTCTCCCACTCGGAGATCGGATTCAGGATGGCCTCCGCCGCGCCGAACGCGTAGCGACGAAACTTCTCGAGCTCCTCGGTGTAGACGCGCGTCACCGCCTCGCCGAAGTCGTGCCCCGGATACGCGATGAACTTGCCGTGGCTTCCCGACTCGTGGAGCCGGAGCGCCAGCTCGAGATCCTCGCAGACCGAGTGCTCGTACCACGCCCCGACGCGGAAGAGATCGGCCCGCCGCAGGAGGATGTTGTGGCCCATGAGCGGGGTGAACGATCCGGGGATGAGGGCCTTGGCGCGAATCCCGAGGTCGTAGAGCAGGCGCGTGAACCATCCGATCACCACCGAGAAATAGCGGTCCTCGTTCGTCGGATAGGAGGCGTGCTGCGTGTACGCGAGCGTCGGGTCGGCCAGGAACTCGGGAACCGTCACGCGAATCACGTCCGGCGGGATGACGCTGTCCTTGTCCAATTGGACGATGAACTCGCCAACGCGCACGTCTCCCTGCCAGCGTCCGAGCTCGTACACGTGCTCGGGCACCGCGTCCTGGAAATGCGCGTGCGCTTCCGACACCGGCGCGCCACCCTCGAGACGATCCGCGAGCCGCAGCGTGTAGTTCAGGTTGCTCGCTTTCCGGAAACCGACCGGCGCGCTCCGTGCCGGGAACGCCGGGCTCGGGAAAGGGACGCGCGACGAAGGCGACGTCGTGCGCGTCGTAGTAGGCCATGCGCGCGAGCAGCTGCTTCTGGTCGGCGCTGCGTTGCGCGGGCGGGAGACGCCGCGCGTCGGCGAGCGCCCTCGAGGTCGTTCTTGGCGAAGTAGAGCAAGCCGTCTTCGGAGACCACCACGTTGCAGCGCGCACCGGTCTGCTCGCGATAGCGACGGGCCGCTTCGCGTGCGGCGTCGAGCGTCGGACGGATCGCGTCCTCGAAGCTCTCGCGAAAGATCGGGATCTGGATCGTCACGCTCGGCCAGCTGGCGAGCTCTGACGTCGAGCGGACGGTTCGCAAAGGTCGCGATGCGGAGCGGCTCCTCGCCGCGGAGCACGCCCATGCTGCGATACGTGTGCCAGATCGTCGTGACCGTGAACGAGGTCGGGAACAGCAAGAACACGACGCCGAGCGGCAGGAGACCCCAGGTGGTCCAGATGTCGCCGGTGATGAGGTAGTTGCGGCCGGCTTCACCGACGGCGAGCGCCACGGCGAGCGCAAGGGAGATGATGACGAAGCGGCGGAGCTCGTGGGCGTCGGCGAGGAACGGCGTGGTCGTGCCGATCGGATCTTCCCCTTCGAGCGTGATCTCGATCGGCCCGCACGCCGTCACGGCCGCGTCGCGGAAGATCACCAGCGCCCAGACGCCCGGCACCGCGAGCTTGTGTGGGTGGTGCCGCCGGCGACGCCGGTGGCGTGAGCGCTCGCTCGCGAGCGCCATCCGCCGTCCGTGCCGGGCGCGAAGAGCGCCCACGCGACACCCGTCGGGCCGAGCACGCGGAGTTGACGCGTCGCGGGACGCGGGACGTGGATCTCGAAGAGCAAGCGCTCGATCGTCGGACGACCACTCGACGCGTTTCGGAGCGTCCCAATCGATGACGCGCGGCGGGCCCGGCAGCGCCGTCCCTCTGGCTGCTGGAGCCGGCTCGCCTCCGGTGTCGGAAGGCGTCCGTTCGCGACCAGGAACTCGAGCTGACCGCTGGCCCGCGACGCACCCGGCGCGGCCGCCCCGGTGGGTACCAGCAAAGACCAACGCGCGTCGGGCTTCGGCGCGTGCGCTCGCGTCCGAGCTATCGGCTTCCTGAGTCGACTGGCGCGCAAGATACGACGTCCTTTCTCGGTTCGGGCACCGCGCTCTGGCGTGGTGCCGTCTAAGTGGGGTTCGTTTCCTGGGCTCCGAATCGACGCGCCACGGCTCGAGCCGTGAGGCGTGCGCGGGTACAGACTCGACTGCTGATCGAGCAAGGCAAGTGCCACGTCCGCCCATGCGAAACCGTTCGCCGCGTACGGCTCGTCGGCCGGCGACGAGGGACGCGTGCTGCCTGCTCACGGGGCAGTGATGGGCAACCGAGCCGTGCCCACGCGGACCACGGTGCTGCGCCGCGCCAGATGCCATGCGCCGTTGCCCGATCACGCGACGTCGCAACCGGTTTTCGAGCCGCACACATCACGGTCGTGTCTCGCGTGCGTCATTGCGGCGGCTCCACCGTGAGGCTGAACACGCCGCGACTCGCGGCATAGCCGTCGACGACGATGAAATACGTTTGGCTCGCGACGACGCTCGGCGTGAGGCGCGAGCCGTGGTGATCGTTCGGCTCGCTCGTGAAGCAGCTCGCCGTGTCGTCGTTGCACGCGACCTCGGGACCGCTGCTGCAATTGCCCTGACGCAGATACATCGACCGTGTCGTACGGCGGTCCCCGCGCCGTCACACGTCCTGATCGTCGCCACCCCCGACGCCGTCGGCGTCCACCGGAACACCCCGCTCCGGCGCGTTTGCGCTGTCCGCGCACGTGCCCGCGAGCCCGCTCGTTCCGCTCGTCGTCCCAGTGAACGTGCCGCCCGCGGCCGGAATGTCCGTCGCGCTCTGACACGCCGCCGCGGGCGTCGGCGTCACCGTCGGTGCCACCGGCGTCGGCGTCGCCGTCGGCAGGCTCGGATTCGGCGCCGTCACCGCCAAGCTGAACGTCCCCGCGCTCGCCGCGTAGCCGTCGACGACGATGAAGTACGTCTGTCCCGCCACCACGTTCACCGTGAGCCGCGACGCGTGGTGATCGTTGGGCTCGCTCGTGAAGCAGCCCGCGGTGTCGTCGTTGCACGCCACCTCGGGGCCGGCGCTGCAGCTGCCGCTCCGCACGTACACCACCGAGTCGTAGCTCGTGCCGGTCCCGTTGCAGGTCGCGATCTGCGCCGTACCCGACGTCGCCGGCGTCCACGCGAAGACGCGCCTCGGGCGCGTTGTTGCTCGACGCGCACGTGCCCGCGAGCGTGCTCGCCCCGCTCGTCGTCCCGGTGAACACGCCCCCGCCGCCGGAATGGTGACCGCACTCGCGCAGCCGCCGGTGCCGCCGCCGGGCGTCGTCGTCGGAAGCGGCGTCGTGGTGCGCGTCGCCGTCGGCGTGGCCGTGCGGGTCGCGGTCGCGGTGAGCCCGACGGTGGCCGTCGCCGTCGGCGTGGCCGTGCGGGTCGGCGGCGGAGTGCTGCGTCGCGGTCGCCGTCAGACCGACGTGCGCCGTCGCCGTCGGCGCGACGGTGACCGTGGGCGTCGCGGTGCGCGTGGACGTCGCGGTTGACCGTGGCGGTCGCGGTCGGCGCGCCTCGCGCCGGCGGCACCACCGTGAGGCTGAACGTGCCGCGACTCGTGTTGTAGCCGTCGACGACGATGAAATACGTTTGGCCCGCGACGACGGTCGGCGCCGAGCCGCGAGCCGTGATGATCGTTCGGCTCGCTCGTGAAGCAGCCCGCCGTATCGTCGTTGCACGCGATCTCCGTCCCGCCCGTGCAGCCCCGCCCGCACGTACACCACGGAGTCGAAGTTCGTGTCCGTCCCGCTGCACGGTCTGGAATCGTCGCCACGCCCGACGTGCGCCGGCGTCCACGCGAATACCCGCTCCGGCGCGTTGTTGCTCGACGCGCACGTCCCCGCGATCGTGCTCGACCCGCTCGTCGTCCCCGTAAACGTTCCGCCCGCCGCCGGAATCGTCACCGCCCTGCGCATCCACCGACGCTGGGCGTCGCCGTCGGTTGAGCGCTCGGCGTGCTCGCTGCCGTCGTGGTCGCGACCGCGGTGGCAGTAGCCGTCAGCGTCGGCGTGACCGTGGGCGTCGCCGTGAGCGCCGCGGTCGCCGTGATGTGTCGGCGTCGCGGTGCGCGTCACCGTCGGCGTGACCGTGGCCGTGAGCGTCGCCGTCACGGTCGGAGCGGCCGTCGACGTGGGCGTCGCGGTCGACGCCGTAGGTCGCGGTGACCGTCGGGGTCGACGTCGGGGCAGCGGTCAGGGTCGACGTGGACGTCGGGGTGGCTGTGAGCGCAGGCGTCGGGGTCGGCGGTCGGACGGTCGGGCGTGACGCTCGGACTGGCGGTACGCGCACCGTCGGCGTCACCGTCCGCGTCGGTGTCGCCGTCGGCGTGGCAGTGCGAGTGACGGTCGGCGTGGCCGTCCGCGTGGGCGTCGCGGTCCGCGTCGGCGTCGCCGTGAGCGTGCGCGCGTCGCCGTGATCGGTCGGCGTGGCCGTGAGCACGGAGGTCGAGGGTCGCGCGTCACCGTGGGCGTCGCCGTCTCGGCTTCCGTCGGCGTCGCGGTCGCCGTAGCCGCCGGCGTCGCCGTCGTCGGCCGCCGTCGCCGTCTCGGCTCGCCGTCGGGGTCACGGTTGCCGTGACCGTCGGCGTGCCACGGTGGGCGTCGCGGTGACCGCCGCCGTGACGGTCGCGATCGGGGTCGCGGTCGGCCCGGCGGGACCGCCGAAGACCTCGAGCTCGGCGACCGAGATGAAGTCGGTCGAGCCGCCGGGCGCGCCGTAGATGCGGATGCCGTCGCCGACCGCGTCGTCGAACGTGAGCGTGTAGGTCTCGTAGGACACGCCGTTGTTGCTCGCCGGATACGTCGGCGTGCTGACGAAGCCCGTGACCGCGGTCCACACGCCGCCCTGGCGCACCTGGACGGTCAGCGTGTCGAACCAGCCGCCGTCGGCGAAGTGGAGTCCCTCCTGGAAGACGACGCGCTGGAACGTGTAGCTCGTCGGATAGACGTAGCCGATCCAGTCCTCGGTCGCGGTGTTGACGCCGTCCCAGGTGTCGTACTGGCGGCCGGAGTCGCGTGCTGCCGACCGGCGGCTTGTCGCCGTCGCGGATGATCTCGAGGTTGTGGTTGCCGCCGCCGATCGGGTTCGGCACCGCGGCGATGATCGTGCCGAGCTGCGTGAGGTTGCCGCCGACCGCCGTCGGCGAAGGCGACGGCGTCGCGGTCCTGGTCGGGGTCGATGCGCCGACGAGCGTCGGGGTGACGGTCGGCGTCGGCGTCGCGGCCGGCGGGGCCGCCGAAGACCTCGAGCTCGGCGACCGAGATGAAGTCGTTCGAGCCGCCCGGCGCGCCGAAGATGCGGATGCCGTCGCCGACCACGTCGTCGAACGTGAGCGTGTAGGATCTGCCGTAGTACACGCCGTCGTTGCTCGCGGATAGGTCGGCGTGCTCGGCGAACCCGGTCACGTCGATCCACGCGCCGCCTTGGCGCACCTGCACGGTCAGCGTGTCGAACCAGCCGCCGTCGCTGAAGTTGAGGCCCTCCTGGAAGACGACGCCGTGAAACGCGAAGCTCGTCGGATAGACGCAGCCTGATCCAGTCCTCGGTCGCGGTGTTGACGCCGTCCCAGCTGTCGAATCTGACGGCCGGAGTCGACGGTGCCGACCGGCGGCTTGTCGCCGTCGCGAATGACCTCGAGGTCGTGGTTGCCGCCGCCGATCGGGTTCGGCACGGCGGCGACGATCGTGCCGAGCTGCGTCAGGTCGTCGCCGACCGGCGTCGGCGCCGGCGTCGGCACGCTGACGAACGTCGCCGTCGCGGTCGGGTCGGGCGTGAAGCTCGGCGTCGGCGTCGACCGACGGGGTGCGGGTCGGCGTCGGCGTCACCGGGCACGATATCGGGACACCGGGCAGACACGCGTGGTTCGGGACGTCGCACGTCTCGACGCCGTTGCACGGATTGTGGTCGTCGCAGTCCGCGTCGACGTTGCAGCAGCCGGCCGTGACCGTATGCGTGCAGCCCTCTTGCGGATCGCACGCGTCGGTCGTGCAGAGATTGGCGTCGTCACAGCCGTCCTCGCAGGGGTTCTCGAAGAGCGCGACGTAGCTCGTCGGGTCGGCAGGCGCGATGATCTCGTGCGTCTGGTTGCCGAGTGTCCGACCAGAGCGCGAATCTGTAGGGCGAGCCTCGAGCGTCTGCGGCGACGGCGCGTTCAGCAGGACGCTCGAGCCGACGATCTCCGTCCGCACGAACGGCGTGACGCTCAGCTCCGAGACCCGGCGAGCGAGCGTCAATCCCGGCGGGTCGCTGGCGAGCGTCAGATCGACCGTTTCCGGATAGAGGAAGACGCTCGTCGTGTCGGTGAGACCGCCGGCGTCGGTCGCGGTCGAGCCGCAGCTCGAGGTGTGACGGGTACTCGTGCTCGGGCGCCGTGAACGAGCCGGTCGCGCCCGTCGAAGCCCGTCGACCGTGTGCGCGTGACAGTTGCTCGGACAATGGTGCAGCACGAGCGTCCACGTGAGCGCGGATCCGGGGAGCGTGCCCTGCTCGGGATCGGTCGCCGATCCCGAGAAGCCGATGACGCTCCCGGCATGCCAGGTCGTCGATGCCGTCGGGCGTGGCAATGGTGCGCGGTCGGGTGCGAGTTGCCGGCGGTGATCGTGACGCTCGCGATCGCGGTCGCGCCGTGCGGATCGGTGACGCGCAGCTTCACCTTGTAGGTGCCGGCGATCGCGTACGTGCGGCTCGGAGCGACCGCGGTCGAGTCGCCGAAGCTGCCGTCACCGTCGAGGTCCCAGTCGTAGGCGAGCGCGTCGCCGGGATCGGGGTCGCTCGAGCCCGATCCGTCGAACTGCACCACGAGCGGGGTCGGTCCATCGGTCTTGTCGACGCTCGATCACCGCGACCGGCGGCTCGGTGCCGGCGACGTAGCTGATGCGGTTGACGGTGCCGCTGTTGATGTCGACGTAGAACAGGTCGCCGCCCGGGCCGATCTTGAGATCGACGGGGCCGTTCGCGCCGCGTCGACGAACGTGAGGCGCGCGCTCGGGTCGGGCTCGCCGTCCGGACCGAGCGGCATCGCCCAGATGCAGCTCCGCGCGTAGTCGGCGAAGAACAGCGCGCCTTCGTAGCTCGCCGGGTAGCTGCCGGTGCCGTAGAAGGCCATGCCCGTGACCGCGGAGCTGCCGGTGCCGCACGGCCTCGTCGGGCACGACTCCTGTCGCCGTGGTTGTACGTGAAGTACGGATCGGTCACCGCTCCCGGCGACGTGTACAGACTCTTGCAGAGGTCGAGCCCGAGACTCTGGAACCCGCGGCGGCGCCGACGCCCTCGTAGCAAGGCCATCCGAAGTTCTCGATCGCGCATGTCGCCGGTGTTGGCGATGCGGTCGATCTCTCCCACACCACCGAGCCGACGTCGCCGAGCCAGATCTCGTTGGTGCCGGGCCGTAGCGCCATGCGGAACGGGATTCGCGCAGGCCGTAGGCGATGATCGGATCGTCGTCGGACACGGCGCCGCCGACGAGCGGATTGTCGGGCATCGCGTGCGCCGGTGTTCGGGTCGAGACGGATGACGGTGCCGTCGTAGGTCTGCGGATCGCCGCTCGTGAGAATGTCCTGCGAGCGGAGCGCGCCGCCTTCGGCGGTCGGCGGCGTCTGCAGACACTGACGTCGACCGGCGGGTCGCCGCAAGGATTCTTGTCGGGAAACCCTTCTGCCCGTAGTCCGAGAAGTCGAAGTTCGGCGCCGTCGCCGCCGCTCACGTAGAGCGCGCCGTCGGCGCCGAAGGCGATCGTGCCGATGGAGTGGCTCGGAAACTGCTGACAGTAGTTCTCGACGAAGACGCTGCTCGGAGCCGGGCTGCATCACGCTGCCCACGGCGGTCAGCCGCGACACCCGGCCCATGACGACGCAGCCGTCTTTGGTGCCGCCGGGCGGATCCGGACACGGGTCGTTCGACGCGCCGGGAACCCCCAGGCCGGGACGGCCCCTGCCGGCGCCCCGGGCATGTGGTCGTACGTATAAAGGACGTAGACGTAGGGCGTCGCCGGAAAGTTCGGGTGCAGCGCGATGCCGAGGAGACCGCGGTCCCAATAGTTGTGCGTCGCGGTACGGAGGTCGGCGAAGATCGTCGGCGTCGTGTCCGTCAGCGAGTCGAACACCTTGATGATGCCGCTCTTCCGGCGATGAAGACGCGACCGTCGGATGCGAACTGGATCGCGGTCGGCGCGTCGAGACCGGAGTAGACGGTGGTCTGCTGAAAGCCGCTCGGAAGCGTGAGGGCGGTCGCAGCTTCCTCCCCCACGAAGGTGGCCATGAGAGCCAGTACGGCGATGCAGCGCAGAAGGGGCATCCGGGATCCTGCCTGACCCGTGGGGGTAGCCAGGGCGCGGTTCGTCTTCGCCGTCTTCGTCTCACATCGCACAGCGAAGCGCAATGGTGTTCAGCGGGCGGCAGTGTCTCGTTTTGATTCTGCGCCGCCCCTGCGGCGGCCCGCCGCTGCCTGCTGCGACGGCGATCCTCGGGAACCGCGGACGGTGGAGGCTCGTCGGCGGGTCCTCCGGAGCCGGCGCGCGTGCTCGGCGCCTCGCGGGCCAACGCTGGCTCGATTGGGCTGAGGCGCGCGTGCTGGGCGCATGGCACTCCGTGACGCGATCCGGCGCGGCGCGGAAGATCCGGCGAGGCGGGCGCGTCGACCGAGATCGCGTGTGCCCGGAGTGCGCACTCCGCGGTCGACACCTCCACCGCGCGCGTTTCCCACTGGTGGCTGTCGCACGGCCATGGACCGCGGCGACCTCACACTTTGGGGCGCGGAATCAAACCGAGACCCAGCGGGCAGATCGCGTACGCCATGCTGGAGCGCCATAGCGCCGCCTATGAATGGCGGTTGCGGCACTCGCGGTAAGCGGGCAAAGAGTCTCTTACCGTCTACCTGGGTGTTCCCGATGCTCCGCCACCGATTCCGTGATCCTCGCCGTGCTGCTGCTGTCGCTGAGCCCGATTCCGGCGTTCGCGCAGGCGCCGGCGGTCCAAGCCGAAGACTGCGAGAACTGCATCGACGACGACGGTGACGGCGCCGTCGATCGCGCCGACAGCGACTGCGCGCCGCCGAGCGACGGCGCGGAACGGCGGTCTCGGCGACGCCGGCGCGGCCCGCTCGGTCGAGAACTGCAGCGAGGTCCCGCAGCGGGCCGGTGCGAAGCTCGCGTGGGCGCGTCTCACGCTCGTCGCGCGCTGTCTCAAAGCCGCCGCGAGGTGCGTCCAGAAGCGATCCGGCGACGCGAGCTGCCGTACGCTCGCGACCGCCGCGTGCGCGGAATCTCGCGAAGCTCGGGACCGTGACCGCCGCCGTCGATGCGGCGCTCGCGAGCAATTGCAGCGTCCCGGACGTCGCGTCCGCGAGCCTGCTCGTCGCCGTCGGCCTCGGCTTCCGCCGGCGAGACCGAGCTCCTGTGACCGACGCGACGTCACGCCGCTCGCCGATGTCGGCGACGTCGGCACGTGCGTCCAACGCCAGCATGCCTGCGCCGTCGACCGCGTCCTCGGCGCCGCCGTCCCGCGTGCCGCCGCGAGTTGCTGACGTTCGCCGGCCGCGACGTGGCACGCGAGTTCCCGTGTCTCGCGGCCGGCGCCAACGGCGGTATCTCGGGCGTCGCGGCGCCCGACCGAAAGCTGGTCCGTCGCTGCGACGACGCCATCAAGCGCGCGGTGCAACGCCTCGTCCGCGCGCGCGTCACATCGATGCAGGACTGCACGGCGCCCGTGTTCGCCTGCCTTCAGCTGCGGCCGAACGACGGCGGCTGTCTCGCCGTGGCGCGCGCGCGATGCACCGCGGCGTTCGCCGAGTTGCCGGAGCCACGATGCGACGCTGACGGCCGCGATCGCCCGGACGTGCCGCGCGGTGGACCCCGCCGACCTGACGGGCAGCCAAGGCCTCGGCTTCGGCAGCGTCGCCGCACGCTGCTCCGCGCTCGGCGACGCGGGCGCCGGCTCCGCCGATGCGGTCGCGGGCTGCCTCGCGCGAGCTGCGGTGTCGAACGGAGCAGCTGCTCGAAAACGAGACGCCCCGGCTCCTCGAGCTGATCGACGCCGGCGGGCAGTCGCTCGCACCGACCGTCACGCCGACGCCCACGCGCACCCGGACGCCCACACCGACACGGACGGCGACGCCCGCGCCGACACGCACTCCGACTCCCACGACACCCGTCAATCCGACGCCCACGTCGACGGCCCCCGCGGGATTCTGGGACGCGAGCACCATCCCGCCCGCGCGGAACGTGATGGTGTTCAAGTTCCTGAACCGCACGAACGGCCAGTACGACGACGCCCACGTCTTCTGGAAAGTGAGCATCAACGGCGTCGTCACGACGCACTCGATCGCCGAGCAGCCCTACTTCGACATGCCCGCCAACTCGTCGGGCCGCATCTACGTCTACCTCGGCAAGGTCGGGAACACGCCAACCGACTACTACGACTTCCTCGAGTACACGATCGGCGCCGCGCGCTTCAACGGCAACACGACGCGCGTCGACGCGTTCGGCGTCAGCCTCGCCCTGCGCCTACATTGCGCGGACGGGTTCGAGGCGACGGTCGGCGAGAATCCCGCCACGTTCGCGGAGAGCCGCAGCGCGACGTTCCAGCGCTTCCTGACGCGGTGCCCGGCGGAGTTCGAACCGCTCGCGCAGCTGCAAGCGCCCTATCGCATCCTGAACCCCGGCGGGGGCGGCTTCAGCTCGGGCGGCGCGCAGCAGGACTACTACAAGGCCTACATCGACGAGGTGTGGGCGACCAATCACCTCACGATCCCGAAGGCGGGTCCGAACGCGAGCGGCCTCGGCTCGTATCCCACCTCTCGGCCGCCATCTACCGCCACACCGGCCGCCCCCGGCACGTTCGCGCCGGACGGCAAGCTGCTCGACCAAACCATGTGGACCGATCCCACGAAGTTCTATCTACAAGCGCCCGCCGACTCACTACGCCAAGTTCTGGCACGACAACGGGATCGACGGAAAAGCGTACGGCTTCCCGTACGACGACGTCGGCGGCTACTCGACGTTCATCGCGCACGACAATCCGCAGTACATGCTGGTCGCGATCGTGGCTGGTGAGCCTAGGTTGCTAGGTGTCCCGTTCCGGAAATTCGCCACACAGTTCTGCGGGTCTTTCACTCCCCGCCCGCGTTGCTCCTCCTCGAAATGTCAGTCCTGGACTATCTGGTCGTCGTCGCGCCTCGGCAGGGCTGAAAATCCCTCGCAGCCTTATGCGCCGAATTTCCGGAACGGGACGTCAGGGGGCAGCCGCTCAGGCCGTTGATCCACGCTTCGAGCACGCCATCGCCGAGCGGATCGGGCATGAGCGGTGGCGAGCGGCGGCATCTGGTTCTGGCCGTCGCGGAATCGCGGCGCGGAGCCAGAGCACGGAATCCTCGGCGCTGCCCGGGCGGACGATGCGCGCGCCGCTCACGCCGAGGTCGCCGTGTTGCGGGACGGCGTCGCAGACGTTCATCGCCGCGAACGGTACTTCCGCCCTGAGGTCGATCGTCGTCGGCGCCGAGCCGCCCGGCAGATGGCAATGCGCACAGTTCGCCTGCAGCCAGCCGCGGGCGCGGCTCGCGATCGGCGCGCTCGTGTCGGCGGGATCCGTGAGGGCCGCGAGCGCGGCCGGGCGCGCCGGCAGGCAGCTGCCGAAGAAACTCGCGTGCTCGAGCGCGCGTAGCTGATTGTCGACGCACGCCGCCGTACGCGAACGAGCGGTTCATCTGCTCGGTGCGGAGGCCGAGCGTCCCGCCGGCCGCGGTGGTGTGACAGCGCTCGCAATCGCTGCCGGCTCGGGAAGACGTGGGTGTGCTCGGTCGCGCCCGTCGACGGGATCGCTCACCGGGAACGTCTCCGTCGTCCCGTTGTCGAGGAGGTACGCCTCCGTCTGCGCGTCGTTCCATTGGTACGAGAACCCGTGCCAGCCGTCGGCGCGGCGGACGAGGAAGCGCGTCTCGAGCGCGCGCTCGGAGGACGGATTGCCGCGCGCTCGGTCTCGTAGGTGAACTCCTTCACGAGGATGGTGCCGACGGGCATGTTCCAGGCGCCGCTCGTCGTGAAGCCGATCGTCGTGCCGTCGGGCACGACGAAGAAGCGGCGTTTGCCGGCGCCGTCCGACCACAGCGGCGACCGTACGTCGTACGGCACGAGCTCGGTGCGCGGGCACGCGATTCGGGACGTCGCTGAAACAGCCGGTCGCGGTGAGCGTACGCGGGAAGGTCCCGACTGCCGCGCCCGTCGGGCGGCGCAGGCGATAGATCGAGCCGGCGTGGTTCACGACGTAGAGCTCACCGTCGCGATCCTCGCCGAAGCTCGAGATGTGAGAGCGTCGTGTCCACGAGGAGGGTCGTGGTCGCGGTCGTGCCGTCGTAGCGCAGCGCCCAGATCCTGCCGCTGCAGTGGTCGCCGTAGATGTAGGCGCCGTAGATCTCGGGCAGCCGACTGCCGCGGTAGACGAACCCGCCGATCACGGCGCAGCCCTCGCTGTGCGAGTACACCGCGAGCGGCGACGGTGAGCGTGCCGGTGTCGCAGCTCGTGCTCGGGTTGTAGCAGGCGTCGCCTTCCATGCGGTGCCAGCCGTAGTTTCGACCGCGTTCGATCAGGTCGACTTCTTCCCAGGTGTTCTCGCCGACGTCGCCCGCCCAGAGCGCGTGGGTCAGGCGGTCGAAGCTCATGCGCCAGGGATTCCGCATGCCGACCGCCCAGATCTCGCCGCGCGCGCCGCTCTGACCGACGAACGGATTGTCGGGCGGTACGGCGTAGCCGAGCCCGGGTCCGTGCGATCGACGTCGATGCGGAGGATCTTGCCGAGCACCTCGCCCATGTTCTGGGCGCGATTCCCGGATCGCCGCCGCTCCCGCCGTCGCCGAGCGAGATGTAGAGGTAGCCGTCGGGACCGAACATCAGCTGGCCGCCGTTGTGGTTCGCGTAGGGCTGCGCGATCTCGACCACGATCTGAGCGCTCGCGGGATCGGCGACGTTGGGATTCCCGCTCACGTGGTAGCGCGCGATCACCGAGCGGCGCGGGTTCGGCGCGGAGTAGTAGACGTAGAAGAAGCCGTTGCTCGCGTAGCTCGGGTGGAACGCGAGCCCGAGCAGTCCTTCCTCGCCGCCGACCGTGATGCCGCTCAGCGTGAGGAAGTCGGTGGCGCTCGTCGGCGAGCCGTTCGCGAAGACTTTGATCTTGCCGCCTTGCTCGACGACGAAGATGCGGTCGGTGCCGTCCGGCGCGTGGGTCAGCTGGACGGGGTCCGTGAAACCGATCGTCGAGAACAGCCGCTCGACCTCGAGCGCCGGGGCCGTGTCGGGATCGCCGTCGAGCTTGCACTGGGTCGCGGGCACGCGGCTCGAGAGGCCGAACGGCGCGCCGCTGGCGTCGCACGTGGCGCCCGGCGTGCTCGTGGTGACGGGCGTCGCGCTCGCGAGCGGGTCGTCGTCCGCGACGGCGTGGCGGTCCGCGTCGCCGTGCGGGTCGCGGTCGCGGTCCGCGTGCTCGTGGTCGTCGGATCGGCGTCGCCGTCCGTCGGCGTGGTGGTCGACGTTCGGGTCGCGGTCGCCGTGGCGGTCGGGGTCATCGTGGCCGTCGAGGTCGGGACCGGCGTGCCGGTGCGGGTTGCCGTGCTGCTCGGCGTCGCCGTGCGCTCGATGAGGCCGTCGCGGTCGACGGTCGAGATCGGGCGTCGCCGTGCGCGTCGGCGTGACGTCGCCGTCGCCGTGCCGCAGGTCGGCACCGGCGTCGCCGGTGCGCGTCGGCGTGACCGTGACCGTCGAGGTCGACACGGGCGTAGCAGGTGCGCGTCGGCGTGACCGTCGACGTCTCCACCGGCGTGCCGGTGCGGGTCGCGGTGCTGCTCGGCGTGGTCGGGACCGGCGTCAGCGTCGCGGTTCCGGTCGCGCTGGGCGTCGGCGTCGCGCGTCGCGGTCGCGGGACAGTACGGCGGTCGGAGCGTCATGCCGACGCGCGCGAAGAGCTCGTCCGCGCGCGGGATGCGGCTCGCGACCTGGTCGGCCGCTTCGCAGCTCAGGCGACGCTCGAGGCACGCGAGCCAGGCATCGACGCCCGAGAGCGCCGGCACGCCGACGTCCGCGCACGCATCGGCGAGCGCGGCGAGGTTGCCGCCGTCGCTGCTGCTGAGATTCGCGAACGACACGGCGGGCTCGCGGCAGAGCCGGCCGATCGCCGACGGCGCGAAGGCCGTCCGCGCGAGCCGGGCGTCGCAGACGTTGCCCGCATCCGCGAGGCACGCCGCTTCGGCATCGCCGCCGAGGCCGACGCAGTCGAAGACGGTCGCGGCGCAGAGCGCGAGGGATTTCGTGCGCGCTTCCAACGCGCGGCTGCCGTCGCGGAGCGCCGTCGCGAGGCAGCGATCGAGCGGCCGGCCGACGCGACGCGGCTCGGCGACGTGGGCGCCGGTGCCGCCGTGATCGTCGAGGCACGCGACCGGGCTCGGTACGACGTCGAGCACGCGGAGGAGCTCGCCGGCCCGCGGAACGAACAACCCGGTGACGCGCGCGTCCGCGCAGGCATCGCGCCGCGCGATACACGTGCCGACGTCGCCCGCGGTCTGGAGCGCCGTGCCGTGACGTTCGGCGCAGACGTCGGCGGTGGTGCCGAACGCCGAGCCCGCTCGCCGGCATCAGCTCCGCGGCGACGTCGGCGCACGCGCCCTCGACGACCCCGGCCATGCGCTTCTCGTTCGCGGGCGCGGCGGAGGTGACGAGCGCGCATTCTCGCTTGGCGCGCGCGAGGCAGCTCTGGTCGCCGGACCGGAATTGTGCGCAGCGGAAGGTCAGTGCCGCGCAGCGCTGCGCATGCATCGTCCGATGACGACCGATCGCCGCCGACGCGCTGACGATCGCACCCCTGACAGCGCACGAGCGCGTCATTCGAGAAACTTTGGTCGGCATGCGCTGATCGTGATGGCATGCCAGCCGATGATGCTCGCGACTGCGAGCACGATCCCCCACGTGCGCCGGCCCATCGACCCCGAAAGCAACGCCGATGCCAGCGGGTTTGCGCCTGAAGCCACGCGCCGCGGATAGCGTGTGAACTCCGTCGAACGTGCAACTTCGAACGCCATGACGCATCTGCGACGGTCGAGCGGCGCATGCGTCGGTGTGGACCATTGTTTCATCGCGGACGAACCTCTTTGCGTTGTTGTCGAGAGGTCAGGCACACGTCGCGCGCGCAGGCATCTCGCGGGCACCGGCGAATTGCGCACCTCACCCAGCACCGTTGGTCGGAATCGCCTCGCGTGAGGTACGGTTCATCGCACGGACGTTCCCTCACCATGATGATCGCACGACGTGGATGTCGTGGACGTCGGCGCGTCAGGGGATACGAGTCTTCTTCCGGGCCGGCAAGCGGCGTGGCAGTACGATCCGGGCGATGGGGATCGTCTCGGTCGACGTCGAGGTCAGCGGTGAATCCGGCACGCGGGCGACGACGAGCTTCCTGGTGGACAGCGGCGCCAGCTATTCCGTCCTGCCGCACGCGGTCTGGAAGCGGCTCGGCCTCCGACCCAAACGTGCCATGCGTTTCGAGCTCGCCGATGGTACGGAGATCCTCGCCGGCAGCTCTCGGAGTGCCGATTCACGTTCGAGGGCATCGATGCCGTGAGCCCCGTCGTGCTCGGGCAACGGAAGGACGTGGCGTTGCTCGGCACGGTGACGCTCGAAACGATGGGACTCGTGCTCCACCCGTTCGAACGGCAGCTGCGTCCCATGCGTCTCCTGCTCGCCGCCGTCCGTTGATCGCAGCCGTCACGACACGACCGCGCCCGTCGCGAGCCAGCGGGTGCACGCCTCGCCGAGTGGCTCGCGCGCCGTCCGCGGGACGACGCACCCTAGCGCGTGACGTCGCCGTAGCGAACGACCGCGAGGTCGCACACGAAGGCCGCGCGACAGACCGTGCCGGCGGCCGTGATGCGATCCGCGGGTGCGGAGACGAGCGTCGTGAAGCCGGTGTCCTGCGCGCCGTACGGTGGGTCGGTGTCGGTCACGACCGTGCCGTTCGTTCCGAAGCGCGCGTCGGGCGCGCCGTTCGGGAGCAGCCGCCAGACGGCGACGCCCAGGCGCAGACAGACGCCGCCGCTCGAGGTGCTGCAGTCGAAGCGCCGCGGATCGTCGGGCACGAACGTGGCACCGACGGCCGTCAGGTCCCCACTCGGTCCGAGCGAGAGCGCCGCGACGCCGCCGTCGAGAACGACGCCGGCCTCGGTGCGGCCGTCGGCCGCGAACTGCAAGAGCCCGTTCGCATCGCCCGCAACACCGAGCGGCCGTCCGCCGCCACGGCGATGGCCGAGGACCCGCCGATAAAGCCGCCGGGCTCGGCGATGCCGCCATGCACCGAAGCCGTGGTCGAGCGCACCGTCGCGATCGTAGGCGACGACGATCGGCAGGAACACCAACAGCGTCGTATGGACGCCGGCGACCAGGATGCGGCCGCGCCCATCGACGCCGGCGGCGGAGAGGAGAAGCCGCCGTCCGCGTCGGGTGGCGGTCCGAGCACGAGCCCGTCGACGCGATTCGGACTGGTGCCGAAGCTCGGATCGGCGTGCCCGTTCGCGTCGAAACGTTGCAGCCCCGAGGCGTCCTGGTTGGCGCGGCCGACGAGAAGAACGCCGCCCTCCGGAAGCGGCAGGACGTCGCTGACCGACGTGAGCGCGACGCGAGTCGCCTCGCCTTCGGACACGAGATTCGTGCCGAGGCGGGTGGCATGCGTGAGCTCCAATCCCCCGCTCGGCCGATGCACGATCCAGAGGTTGCCGTCGTCGTCGAACGCCGCGTGCTGCGACGCTGTCGTCGGCGCTCGCGCCCGTGCGCTCCAACTCGAGAACGCCCCCATCAGGTGCGACGTGAAAGAAGCGTGCGAGCGTTCCCCTGAGCGCGGCGACGAGCACGATCGTCTCGACGCTGCCGTCGGGGAGCACGAAAACGCCGCGACGCGGAACGCGGGCCTCGGTGGCGAGCGGAACGACCACGGTCCCGTCCTGGCCGAAGCCGGCGTCGAGCTCTCCTGGGCCGCAGCAGCGGCGACGAGGACGGCGCGGGCGACGGCGTCGTCATCACCGTGGTGGTCGGGGTGACGGTCGCCGACGGCGGGTCGTCCGCCGGGCCGTCCGACCCGCCGCCGCATCCGCCGAGCACGAGCAGGCCCAGCAAACCCGCGACGAACGCCGGCAGAGAGCGCCTTCATGCCGGTCTCCGACGCACGAGCGCACGCGATCTGTCGGCCACGCGTGCGCCGCCCGTGGCGCGGAGCCGTGCGGGAGCGTAGGGTCTCGTCGGAATGACGCGCGGATGCCCATCCGGACCGAGCGCAGGTCCAAGACCGGGCCGGTGAGTCGCCCGATGACACCCCTCACCCTCGCGCGCCTGTCCGACGTCGTCGAGATCGCCTTCATGTCGCGCGATCTGATCGAGCAGGGGTTGCGATGGTCGTGGACACCCCGTGAGGGTCGCGGCCAGCGTTCGACGTCCGACGCCTCTCGTCGTCGTCGCGCGTGCCGAGAAGCGGATCGCCGGCTTCGCGATCATGCGGTACGGCGACGACGATGCGCACTTGGATCTCCTGGCCGTGCACCACGACCACCGAACGCGGGGTCTCGGGCGACGGCTGCTGGAGTGGCGTCGAGAAGCCGGCGCTCGTCGCCGGGATCTCCGCGGTCTTCTTGGAGGTCCGCGAGTCGAACCGCGGGGCGCAGGCGTTCTACGAGCGGCTCGGGTACCGGAAGCTCGGGCGCGCTCGCGCACTACTACCAAGGTTGCGAGTCCGCCATTCGCATGGGGCGCGAGCTCGGCGTGACGGACCAACCGCCGCCGCGACGTCCTCGTGGATCTTGGCCGCCATTCGTACGAGCACCCGTGAACGATCGCGCGATGTCTTCGTCGCCCTCTCGCTGCGGAGCTTCGCGAGCAGCTCGTGAGGAAAGGAACGGTCGATGTTCGAAAACCAATGTTGGTGGATCACGGGGGCCTCGTCGGGCATCGGTGAAGGCCTGGCGCGGCGCTGGCGGCGCGCGGCGCCGACCTCGTCTTGTCGGGTCGAAACGTCGCCGCCCTCGAAGCGGTGGCCCGCGACTGTCCGACGGCGCTCGTGCTGCCCTTCGAAGCGACGGACTTCGACCGGGTGCCCGCCCTCGTCGAGCGGGCGTGGTCGTGGAAGGGCCGCGTGCACGGGCTCGTCAACAATGCGGGGATCTCGCAACGCTCGCTCGCCGTCGACACGCGCGTTCGCGGTGTATCAAAGGATGATCGCGGTCGACCTGCTGGCGCCGATCGCGCTCACGCAGGCGCTGTTGCCGAGGATGGTGCAGGCCGGCGGCGGGCGGATCGTCGCGATGTCGAGCGTGGCGGGGATCGTCGGCGCGCCGCTCCGGTCGGCGTACAGCGCCGCGAAGCACGGGCTGATCGGCTATCACGACGCCGTCCGCGCCGAGAACGAGCACCTCGGCATCCAGGTCCACGTCCTGGCGCCCGGATCGGTCCGGACCAACGTGTCGAGGAACGCGCTCGTCGCCGACGGCTCGACGCGGGGCACGAGCGATGCCGCGATCGAAGCCGGCATCTCGCCGGCGGAATCGGCCGCGGCGATCCTCGCCGCGATCGAAGCGGGCACGCGCGAGCTCGTGCTCGCGACCGGCATGGAGCACGACATCGTGGTGCTGCGCCGTCGCGATCCCGAGGCGCTGTTCGACCAGATGTCGATGCTGGTGCGCGCCGGCTATGCCCAGACGATGGCGACGCACGAAACCCTAGCGAGCGCATGTCGTGAAGCCGTTCGCAGACCCCGCCCTGGCGCGCGTGTTCGCAGCGTATCCGCGTCCCGTTCGCCGGAAGCTCCTGGCGCTCAGGGCGCTCATCTTCAGGACCGCGGCAGCAACTGACGATGGGCCCGCTCCAGGAAACCCTCAAGTGGGGCGAGCCGGCCTACGTCACGGCCGAGAGCAGGAGCGGCAGCACGGTTCGCATCGACTGGAAGAAGTCCAAGCCGTCGCAGTACGCCATGTACTTCCACTGCGGGACGAACCTCGTCGAGACGTTTCGGACCCGCTTTCCCACCGCGCTCGAGTTCGACGGCAACCGCGCCATCGTGCTGCAGGAGTCCGATCCCGTCCCCGCCAACGCACTGGCCTTCTGCATCGCAGCGGCGCTGACCTACCACCGGCATGCGGCGAGGCGCACGAGTCGGCGCCCGTCCGAAGCCAACGGAGGCAGCCATGAGCAATCCGGCAGGATCCGGCAGAAGGTACGAAAGCTACATGGTGCCCACCCTCTTCCGTCCGTGGGCGTCGCATCTCGTTCAAGTCGCGGCCCCGCGCGCTGGTGAGCGCGTCCTGGACGTCGGCTGTGGCACCGGGATCGTCGCCCGCGAGGTCAGTGGCGCGCGGCGGCGGCGTCGGGACCGTCGCGGCATTGGACGTCAGCCCCCAGATGCTGGCGGCTGGCCGAGGCGGCGGCGACTCGGGAAGGGCTCGCCGTCGAGATGGCGCGAGGGCCGGGCGGAGCATCTGCCGTTTCCCGATCGCAGCTTCGACGTCGTGCTCTGCCAGTTCGCGCTGATGTTCTTTGCGGATCGGCAGGCTGGGCTCGCCGAGATCCACCGCGTCCTCGCGAGCGGCGGTCGGCTGGCGCTCAGCGTCTGGCAAAGACTCGATCGTCACCCGTTCTACGCGACGCTGCACGAGGTCATCCACCGCCGGTCTCGGCATGTCCGCGCTCCAAGACATCTTCGCGCTCGGCGATCCGGACGAGCTGCGGACGCTGCTGACGAGCGCCGGGTTCGAGCGCGTCGAGATCGAGCCCGCCGCGATGATCTCGCGCTTTCCGAATCCCGACGCGTTTCTCGCGGCCGAGATCGAGGTCGATACCGCCGCCATCCCCTCGATGCAGGACCTCACCCCGAACGAGCGTCGTGCGATCGTCACAGGCATCAGCGAGGACATGAAGGAGCCCCCGCGCGACGTGACCGATGACGACCACGTCGTGCTGCAGTTCCACGCCAACGTCGCGCGCGCGTAGCCTGCGACGTGAGCGACACCCGGTCTCGCACCGCGATCCGCGCTCAGAGCTCCGCGTCGGGGAAACGTTCGCGAATCGCCTGTTCCACCCGCCCGACTTCTTCCGGCCGCAGCAATCCCCGACCGACGCGGCGCCGGACGGCGTCCAAGAGCTCGAGCCAATCGTCCAACGGCGGGCGCTCGAGCGGCTGCCGTTGCTCGTAACGCGCCCCGCGCACGAAGAACTGCCACTGATTGCCGAAGTGCTGCGCGTAGACGCGGATCGTCTCCCCTCCGGCGTCCGCCGCTTCCAGCTGATCTCAGCTCTCGGCATGGGCGGGGACGTAGCTCAACAGCTGACACGCGATCGGTCCGTTCCAGAGCTCGCGCCTGGCGCTCGGCCGGCGGTGGAACGCGCTCTCGAAGGCGGCGTTGCCCGCGAGGACGACCATCCGCCAGCCGTCGAGGTCGCGAAAGCTCTCGCCGAGCTGGAAGTAGAACGTCTTCATCCCTTGCTGACCTCCGGCTTTCAGCCGATCGCCGTACGGCGGATTGGTGACGAGGAGACCGGGCGGCGACGTCGGGATCGGGAGCGGCTTCGTGGCGTCCGCCTGCACGATGCGGACGTCGTCGGCCAACCCGGCCGCGGCGACGTTCTCGACCGCGGCGGCGGCGGCTTCCTCCTGGCGATCGAGCCCGTGGATCGGGACACGGCGCCGGACGCTCGCCGGCGCGGGCCTCGCGGCGGAGATCCGCGAGCGTCCGCGCCGCCTCGGCGCCCATGTGCGGCCACCGTTCGACCGCGAACGCGCGCGTGAGACCCGGCGCGCGCCGCCGGGCGATCAGCCCGGCCTCGATCGCGAACGTACCCGAGCCGCACATCGGATCGAGGAGCGGCTCGTCACCCGTGTAGCTCGCCGCCCGCAGAATCGCGGCCGCCAGCGTCTCCTTGAGCGGCGTCACGATCGGGCTCACCCGGTAGCCGCGACGGTTCAACGGCTCGCCGCAGAGATCGAGCGAGAGCGAGAGCTTCGCCTTGGCGAGGTGCGCCACCACGCGAAAGACGGGACGGCGCGTGTCGACGTCGGGCCGCGCACCGAGCTTGGTCCGCAAGCGGTCCGCGATGGCGTCCTTGATCTTCAGGCCGACGAATCCCGAATGGTTGTGCTCGCTCTCCCGGAGCGTCGCCTCGACCATGAACGTCGACTCGGACGTCAGATGCTCCTCCCAGGGCACGCTCGCCGCCGCCTCGTAGAGCCCCTCGGCACCCTCCGCCACGAAGTCGCCGAGGGGATAGAGCACCCGCATGGCGATGCGGGTCCAGAGGCAGATGCGGAGCGCTTCGTTCAGGTTCGCGGCGAAGCGCACCCGCCGCGGTCCTGACGGATCTTGACGGCCGCCGAGCTCGGTCAGCTCCGCGGCGAGGAGATCCTCGGTCCCACGCGTGGTGGTCGCGAACAACGCAAGCCGGCGGGGCATTGGGTCGCTTAACCCGCATCGGCCACCAGGTCCACACGCGGGTTACTTCCCGTTCGGCGGGAAGATCGTCTTCCAGTCGTCCTTCATGCTGACGACGGTCCACCCTTTGGCGGCCGCTTCGTCGAGCCCCTTGTCGAGCTGGCCGACGTGCGACGTGCGGTCGTATGCGAACTCGCGCTCGCCGTCGGTGTGGTGGACGTAGAGACAGAAGCGCGGGCCCGGGCCGGCGGCCGTCCATTGCAGCATCTGGAGGTCGCCGTCGGAGTTGCCGAACGCCGCGATCGGACGGCGGCCGATGTGTTGATGGATGCCGACGGGCTTGCCGCTCTTGTCGTCGATGAAGTCGACCTCGGGGAGCTTCAGCAGCACCGGCTTCCCGTCGCGGAGCTCGAACGTCGTCTTGCCGCTGCTGCCGACGACCTGCTCGGGCGGGATGCCGTAGGTCTTCTCCGCGAAGGCACGCATGAAGTCGACGCCGCCGCCGGAGACGATGAAGGTCTTGAAGCCGTTGGCGCGGAGGTAGGCGAGCAGCTCGAGCATCGGCTGATAGACCATCGCGGTCAGCAGCCGCCCGGTCTTCGGGTGCTTCGCCGTCGCGATCCAATCCTTCACGATCCTCTCGAACTCGTCGGTCGTCATGCCCGAGTGGGTGGCCATGACGATCTGGAAAATGGCGGGCTCGCCGCCGGCGAGGGCGCCCTTCACGTCGCCCTTGAGCAACGAGGCAAAGGGCTCCTTGGTCTTCCACTCCGGGTGCTGCGGTGCCAGGGCCTTGACGCGCGATCGAGGGCGAAGAGGAACTGGAAGTACATCGGCTGCTCGGCCCAGAGCGTGCCGTCGTTGTCGAAGGTCGCGATGCGCTCGGCGGGCGGGACGAAGTCGGGCGCGCCTTCCTGGTGACCTTCGCGACGAACGCGGTGATCGATTTCTTCGCCGCGCCGTCGTTCCACGAAGGAAGCGGATCTTGGGCGTGAGCGGCGTTGATGCTGGCGAAGGTGATCGCCAGCAGGACGACTGTGCCGCGAATGAGTATCCACGGGTATCCTCGGGGATGAATTCGCAGGCCGTCCCAGGGAGACGGCCCGCGTGCTTCACGATCGCGACATCCGACTCATTTGCCAATGGCCCCGCGGGCAGCTGCGATTTTTCCTTCACGGCATCGAGGTTGAAGCTCGCGCCCTTCTGCATCGGCCCCCGACCCCTTCGTGTTCGGCCGAGCGCTTCTTCGATCGCAAGCCCGACAACGATGCCTGGATCCTGTTCGGCGGGGCTCCGCAAATGTCTGGAGTGGTCCGAGGGCAGTGCTCCCGTGAGCCGTCGTGATAGTCAGCCCGCACTGGCTGAAGGAGGGTCCTGCGATGAGCGAGGAGATATCTGCTCGATGGGCTGCGCGTCGTCGAGCTCGCGACCTTCGTGTCGCCCCGGCGGCGGGAACGGTGCTCGCGGATTTCGGCGCCGACGTCGTGCACATCGAGCACCCGCGGATCGGCGACGCGTACCGCTACCTGCCGCAGCTCCGCCCGCTACCCGCCTGCGACGCGAACTATTGCTGGATCCTGACTGCGCGCGGCAAGCAGTCGATCGCTCTCGACCTGCAGTGCGACGCTGGCCGCGCCGTCGCGCGCGACCTGGTGCGACGCGCCGAGCGTCTTCATCACGAACCTGCATCCGTCCGTGCTCGCGAAAGCTCGGCATGCGCTGGGAGGACCTGGCGCCGGAGAATCCGCGCCTCATCTACGCGCATGCGACCGGCTACGGCGACGCCGGCGCCGAGGTCGAGAAGCCGGGCTACGACGCCACCGCCTGGTGGGCGCGCTCGGGCCTCATGGACGCGGTGCGCCCCGGTGGCGCCGAGTTCGGGCTCGCGACCGCGGGTATGGGCGACCACCCGAGCGCCGATGACGCTCGTTCGCTGCGATCGCGCTCGCGCTCTACGACCGCGAGCGCACCGGCTAAAACCGCCGCGTGCGCTCGTCGCTCCTCGCCAACGGTGCCTGGTCGAACGCGATCCTGATCAGGCCGCGCTCTGCGGCGCTCCCGCGTATCAGCCGCCGGACGCACGCGGGTTCGCTGAACGCGCTCGTGAATCACTACCTCTGCAGTGACGGCCGGGCGCTCTACCTGCGCGATGGTCAGGAGGCCGCCGAGTGGGAGGCTTCACCGATAGCGCATCGGCCGGCCTGATCTCGCGACGACCCGCGCTTCGCGAAGCCCAGAGCCCGCCGCGCGAACACCGCGGCCCTGATCGCTATCCCTCGACGAGGGTGTTCCGAGCGAAGTCACTAGGCGCAGTGGCGCGCCGCGCTCGACGCCCATGCGCGTCACGTTCGGCATCGTCGCGCGTATCGAGGACGCCTCCGGACGATCCCGCAGCTGAACGCCAATGGTGTGTTTCGTCCGGTCGAGGGCGACGGCCTCGCGCCGGCCTTACGCACCGTCGACAGCCCGCTGCACCTCGACGGCGCCCCGAAGCGCGCCGCGACGCGCGCGCCTGCCCTCGGCGAGCACGGACGGGGAGATCCTGACGGGGCTCGGCGCTATTCCGGAGAGCGCATCGACGAGCTGGTGCGCGACGGGCTGGTGCGGGAGTAGCGGACCAACGCTCTCCGGCGAGATCTGAGTCAAGAGATCTCTGGCGCAAATGGCAAGCCCGGGCGCTCCACCTTCGGTCGCCGCGCGCATGCGCCAGACGACGAGCGACACGCCGTGATCCCGCTCGTCGGTCAGGATCTCGAACGCCGCCCGTGCGCCCGTCCGGAGCGTCCGCGGCGGACGGCCTGCGGCGCTCGACGACGACTTCGCACGCCGCGACCTTCGAGTTCAGACATTGGTGCGTGCCGCCGGGCGGGTCATAAGGTGAAGGCCGACGAAATCGTCGGGGGTCGCCCGGATGTGCCCGCGGACCCGGACGTCGCGATCGCCGGCGTCGAACTCCCAGTGGAACCAGCGCCAGCGGGCGTACGGGCGCGGAGCGCGGTCGTGAGCGCGTTCAGGCGGAGCTCGTCGTCACCGAGACGCAGCACGAGGACCGTCATGCGCGGGTCCAGAGCGGTCCGACCTTCATCTGGGCCGTGCTCGCCTCGAGAAACGCCGCCGGGTCGTCGTCGAAGCCCGCCACCTGGCCCCAGGCGTAGGTGTCGGTGTGCTGCGTGCCCCAGTTGTGATTCTCGCTGCCGACCCAGTCGTCGACGACGATCGTCCGGTCGCCGACCGTGAGCGTGCCGGCGAAGCGCACGAGCGGCCGCGGCGTCACGGCCTCGCGCGCGCCGGGAAACGCGTGTCGTAGAGCCCGGCCGGCAGGAAGAGGAGCGGCGGACCGCCGCCGTCGTACGCGAGGTCCCAGCGCAGCGTCCCGGGCGAGCTCACGTGGCCCCGCAAGCGTCCGGGCGCGAGAGTCGCGTCGTCGATGCGAACGTCGAGCCCCGCGTTCGCGAACGCGCAACGCGCGATCAGGGTCTCGGCTTTGCCGGCGACGATCCGCCGCGACTCGCCGTCGAAGTGGATCGCCCAGAGCTCGCCGATCGCATCCGCCGGTCGCTCGTGCGGCGCGAAGATCGGTGTACCGGATCCAGAACCCTTCGCGCCGGGACGGATGATTGGCGCGCAGGAACCAGCTTTCGTAGTGCCCGCCACGCTGTCCCGCGCGGTAGCGCGCCCTTGCCACTGCCAGAGCTCCGGCGTTGCCGCGTCGTTCACCATTCACCCCGCGACGAGTCCGCGGACCGAGCCTATACCATAGAACGAGCGGCGGGACCGGATTGTCCTCGTCCGCCACCGCCACGCTGGACCGACGACATCCCTTTCGGGGACTGCTGCCAGTCGCGACACTTGTACTAGCTCCGAGCAGTAGGGAGACCGCGACGCACCGCCACGATCGCAGGCAACCACTCGGCTCCCGCCGCGGGTGATGCTAGTCGGGAGCGCATGCCGGCTCGGAAGCGCGCGCCCGCGAAGCGTCGACCCGCGACGGAATCACGCCATCCGCTCATGAAGCCCGTCGGACGCGCGGAGACGGCAGCGATCGCGCGCCTGCGCGCCATCTGCCTCGCCCTGCCGGGAGCGATCGAGAAGATCGCGTGGGGCGAAGCCGACGTGGCGCGCGCGGCAAGATCTTCGCGCAGATGGATACCCACCATCACGGCGCCGACCATATCGCGGTCTGGCTCCCCGCCCGCCCGGGCATCCAGGAGGCGCTCGTCGAGGAGAACCCCGCGCGGTTCTTCCGGCCGCCGGCCACGTGGGGCCGAAGGGCTGGGTCGGCGTCCGCCTCGATCGCAAGCCCGACTGGCGCACCATTGCCGCGCTCGTGACCGACGCGTATCGCGAGAGTGGCGTCGCCCCGCCTGCTCGCGGAGCTCGACGCGACCCGCGGCAAGACGAACCGCGGTTGGCGCGCCGGCGCTGGCTCGACGTCAGCCGCGGACCCCGAAGCGTAGCGCCCGGGTCCTGCATGCGCCGGGGTTGATCGCCCGGCGGTTCCCGCGGGGACGGCGAGGTGGGTTCTCCAGCTCGCGAGTCGCTGCTCCCCAGATACTCTCTCGCCCGTCAAGCAGCGGCCGCATGAAACTTCGCGCCGACGAAGGGCGTATGGCTGCGAGCATGCCGTAGATCGCGTGCAGGAGCTTCCGCATCACGGCGACGTAGGCCTGGAGCGGGGTCTTGCCGCGCGCCACGAGCTTCGTGAAGAAGGCACGGACATGGTCGTTGCGTTGCACCGCCACGAGGGCGGGCATGTAGAGGACGCGCCGGATATGTGCGTTGCCGACCTTCGAGATGCGCGCGGGCTTGTCCACCGACGTGCCGGACTGATGCGCGCGGGGATCGAGGCCGGCATGGGCGACCCACTGGCGCACGGTCATCCCCGGCGGCAGCACCAGGAGCTCGGGCAGCAGTTGGAGGGCACTGTGCGCGGCGATTCCGGGCACCGACACGAGCACGTCGAACGCCGCCTGGAGGTCGGCATGCGCACGGATCACAGCCAGGGCTTGTCCCGTGAGCAGCTCCTTCCGGCGCTCGAGATGGCGCATGTTGACCGCGATGTCATTCGCCACGATCGCCGAGGCTTCGGCGGTCGCGTGCAGCGCATGCGCGCGATTGCGTTCCCGCGTGCGTTCGGCCACTAGCGCGGCGATCCGCCGCGCCAGCCCCGCAGCTCGAGGACCGGCGCGGACGGCGGCGCCCATGCGACGAACGGCATGCGGCTCGCAAACTCCTGCAGCGCCACCGCCGCCGTCACATCGGTCTTGGACCGCTGCATCAGCGCGCCCGTGAACTGCTTGATCGCCCGCGGATTGGCGACCATCACCGCAACGTCGCGCGCCCGATGCAGCGCGAGCGCCACGTCCAAACTATAGGTGCCGGTCGACTCCAACACGACGCGCACGGCGCCCCGCCCCTTCGTCAGCCACCCGACCAGCTTCTTGTGCCCGCCCGCATCATTGGCAAAGCGCGCGGTCTCGCATCGCGCGTCCGCACGCCGCACCGCCACGTCCAGCACGTCCTTGCTCACATCGATCCCTGCGTCGGTCACCTTGCCCATCACGACCTCCAGTCCTAGTCTCGCGCCGGCCCCCTGACCCTGTACGATCGCCTACCGAGCTTGTGGATGCAGGCTCTCGGCCTTGGATACTCCACGGCATAGGCGAAGAGGGCGAGGGGCCACTCTGGGGATCAAGCTCATGGCTTCCAGCGCGTTCGGCCTCCCGGCGCACCCTCTAGCAATACGTAACTGA